>AUXO011358716.1_pt1 | contig 64539 bp, 53 predicted proteins | sample 768731 | NCBI WGS metagenome assembly AUXO01 (sample SAMN02715735, study PRJNA202380) | gut metagenome | biome: sheep rumen | host: Ovis aries | place: New Zealand: Palmerston North
ATTAATGCATATATTTATTATTATAATAATGAACGTTTAGCATGTTCATTAGATTATAAAACCCCAATTCAGTATAAAACCGAATTAGGGTTCTAAAAAAATCTTTTTTAGTGTCCACTTTTTATTGACTTATTCAAAAATAAATAGATTTTTATCTTTTTTTATTCTTTTCTTTGAAAAGAAACTTAAGTACTAAGTATAAACACTTTTATATATAATAGTATTATTACTAAATATAATATCTATTACCATCTTGAAAAAAGTTTTTCAAATAACTTGACAAATATTTACAAAAAATGTACAATGAAAGTGTCTAATAGATAGCATACACAAATAATTATTGTAATCAGAAAATATACTCAATGAGTTAAGAAAAAATTGGTATATTTAAAAAATTGTGTAATGCAAGTTTTAAATGGGTATTAAAGTAGAGACTTTAATTCTTATCAGAAATATTAGACAAACATATATGTTTGAGAGAAGAAACTCATTTGATAGGAGACTATTATTGATTACCTGACAGTAATTCATGATAGTTATTCATTAAACTTAAGAATGTACTTTTGTCAGAAGGTGCATTCTTTTTGTTTGACTTTTACACAAACATATGTTATCATATTAATCACTTTTAAGGGGGATTAATATGAATAAAGAAATATTAAGAATTACTGACTTAGGAACAGTTTGTAGTAGTGACAAAACAATAGATATGTTAACTAATAAATTTCTAAAAAAACTAGAAAAGAATTATCAAAGTAGTGACTACAATGTTTCATATAATGAAAAAGATAATAACTTTGATATAACATATAATGGTATAGAATATATATTAAAACTAGATAGTGATACAATGAAAAACTATCTTGAAGGAAAATATAATGATATTACCCTAAGATTGAAAAAAATAACTATGGCAGAACTAGATTTAAAAAAAAGGAAAGAAGAAGAGTTAAAACTAAAAAAAGCAGAGGAAGAAGCAGCAATAGAAAGAGAAAAGATAGTAAAAAAAATAATCGAAGAAGCTGAAAGAGGAATAATTCCAAATAATGAAGCAAGAACTATCTATCTTAATAAACTAAAGAAAGATAAAAAATTCCCATTTAAGAAATTATTTAATATTTTTAAACAAAGTCATGAAGATAATGAACCACATCGTTATATTGTTGGAGAAATTATTGATGAATGTTCTGGTGGCATTTTTGAATTTCTTTTTTTTGATGGTATTTTATTGGCAACAATAGTTTCTGGGATTGCAGCGATTATTGAAGGCATTCTTAATGCATTTTCCGTAATTGATAGTTTCAATGTAAGTCTTTTATGGAAACTAGCGTTAGGAGGTTTCTTCCTTCCCTCAGCAATATTTCTTTATCCGGTAGCTACTTATTTCTATAATTTAGTTAAAAATACAATTAAACATATAATTAAACCTATAATTAAACATATAAAGAATAAAAGACTTATAAAACATAAGATAAAGGAATTGAAAAAAGCATTAAAATATCCAGAACATAAGTCTATTGCTGAAAATATGTTTGATAAAACATTAGAGGAGCCAATAAAAAAATATTCATATGATTTTCAAGATTATATATTGCAATATATAAGTGATTTATTAGACAAAATTAAATATTTAAATTATTCAGATAAAATTAGATTAAATAAAAGTATTGCAGTCATATTTAATGAATATAAAGAGAAGTTAAATAAAATACCAGAAACAAATACGATTGAAGATTTTTGTGGAAATAATATCGTTGCATTACAAAATAGTATCAAAAACAAACTAGTAAGGATTGAAACTGAGATAACTCAAATTAGGATATCTGATATCACTGAAGAAGAAAAACAAAAAGAACTTTCTATTATTGAAGAAAGACTTGGGCCTATAGTAATTGATAGTGAAGTAATAGATGGTACTTTAAGGAAAAGAGAAGAAAAACTTTTACCATTAACAAATAATGATAGAAGAGGAAGAAAACTTAAAAGGAGAAGAACTCTAAATTAGAGTTTTTTCTTATGTTATGGTATAATGTTTAAGAAAAGAGATGATTGGTATGAAAGAGTTATTAAGTCCTGCAGGGAATATACAGTGTCTTAAGGCTGCCGTACAAAATGGTGCGGATGCTGTCTATCTAGGGGGTAAGTTATTTGGAGCAAGAGCCTATGCTGGTAATTTTACAAAAGAAGAACTAAAAGAAGCCGTCGATTATTGTCATCTATATGGAGTGAGAATTTATATAACAGTAAATACTATTATCTATCAAAATGAAGTAGAAGATTTTTTATCATATATTGAATATTTATATAGTATTGGTGTTGATGCTCTTATTATGCAAGATATTGGTATGATATCATTAATAAGAAAAAACTTTCCAGATATTGAAATACATGCATCTACTCAAATGCATAATCATAATAATGAAAATATAAAATTACTAAAAGAATTAGATGTTAAAAGATTAGTATTAGATCGAGAGTTATCTTTAAAAGAAATAGAAGAACTACCTAATACTCTAGAAAAAGAAGTCTTTATTCATGGAGCTTTATGTAATTCATACTCGGGATGTTGTCTTTTTAGTAGTCTAAATGGTGGAAGAAGTGGAAATCGTGGAGAATGTGTTCAATCATGTCGTATGCCTTTTAAATTAATAAAGAATGATAAGTATATTGAAACAGATAATAAATATTTACTTAGTACTAAAGAATTAAATACGACAAATAAAATAGAAGATTTAGTAAACTCTAGTATTACTAGTTTTAAAATTGAAGGTAGAATGAAATCTCCTGCTTATGTAGGCTTTGTAACAAGAATATATCGTAAATTAATTGATAATGTAATAAACAATAATAATTATCTAATTACTGAAGAAGATATTGATATATTAAAAATATTATTTAATAGAGAGTTTACAAATGGTTATTTATTTAATGATAAAGTAATGAATATATCTTCATCTAATCATCAAGGCCTAGAAATAGGTAAAGTACTAGAAGTAACCCCTAAGAAAATAAAAATTAAACTATCTAAAGATTTATATCAAGAAGATGGTATAAGATTTAAAAATAATAATCTAGGTATGATAGCTAACATGATATATAATGAAAAAGGATTATTAATAAATAAAGCATCTTCTAATAGTATTATTTATCTAGATAATAAAATAAATTTAAAAGATAAAGATGTAGTAGTAAAAACATCAAGTACTTATTTAGAAAAACAAATATTAAGTACTAGTCTAAAGAAAATAAAAGTAAGTATAGAAGTAATTCAAAAGAATAATCAATTAGAGGTATCCTATATCGATGATAAAAATAATAAAGTAAATACATTAATAGAAGTACAAGAATCAATAAATAGACCTACTAGTAAAGAAGAAATAAAAGAAAAACTAACTAAATTAGGAAATACTCCTTTTATAACTAAAGATATAACTATTAATATAGATGATAATATCTTTGTAAATATGAAATCATTAAATGAAGTAAGAAGATTACTAATTGATAATCTAATTAAAGAAAGAACTAAAATAAAAGTAAATAAAACAAATATAAATACTAAGATAGACTTTATAGAAGAAAAAAATTATAATTATGAAATATCAGTACTTGCTAGAACTAGAAAGCAAGTAAAGGCAGCATTAGATAGTAAAATAGATAGAATATATGTAGATAGTGCCTTATATGAAGAATATAAAAATATGAATAATATCTATTTAAGATTACCAAGAGTTAATAAAGAGTATAATTATAATGCCAAAAATATTCTAGTAACCGAACTAGGAGGCATTCACAAATATAATGACAATAAACATAATATCGTAAGTGATTATTATCTAAATATTGTAAATAATCATAGTATTAAATACCTAATAGACCATAATGTACATAGAATAACACTATCTCCAGAAATAGATTATCATAACTTGGATGATTTATTAAAAGATAAAATAGAATTAATTATATATGGAAGATTAGAACTAATGCTTACTAAATCTTGTCCTATAAAAGAAATAGAATTATGTCCTTGTAAAAAAGAAGATAAATATTATCTAGAGGATATTCATAATAATAGATATCCAATATTACATGAAAAATGTTTAACCCATATTATGCATCATAAAAATATTAGTTATTTAGATAATATAAAATATTATAAAAGTATTGGAATAAGAAGTTATAGATTAGAACTATTTGATGAAGACTATAATAAAGTAATTAAGTTAATAGAAAAAGTAAAAATGGAATAAAAACATATTTTCATTTTTATTAAAAAATGATATAATCTAATTATAATAGAATTTGATAATAAAAAAGGAAGCGGTGGTAAAATGGTATATTTAGAAATAATTAGGCAGTTAAAATTACACATAATGGAATTAGATGAAAAACAAAGGACAATAGAAGAAAGTATAGAAAATGGAACACGAAATAAGAAAAAAATAGAAGAAATAATTCCATTGCTTGAAAATATGGACTTATTAACTGAAAACAAAAAAATTGAAGAATTATTGGCGAATCTTAAAATACTAGAAATTCACGTTGACGAACAAACAATACGTGATTCAATTAGTTTAAAAGATTATTTTAGTAATGAAAATTTTAATAAAATAGAGCAAATAATAACGGCAAAAAATAATATTGATAATCTATCAAGAAAATTAAACGAAGCTAAAAAATTATATGAGGCAGAAATTGCTTCCTTACAGAATAGTAATAATAATAATAAAGGCAAGAAAGAAATATGTGAAAGATACTTAGGTTTTTTTAATGATAATGGTGAAATTGTAAATTATCCAAGTCCAATAGAACTAAAAGAATTTTTTGAATTTCTAAGTCAAATGAATATAGATAGAAGGGTTTTAAATGACTTCATTAAAGACTTTGGAATTAAATGTTTAAATTATTATCAAAATAATAAAACCAAAGAAAACTCCTTACCTTCCAATAAAAGTGAAGAACAAGAAAATAATGACCAAGCTTCATTAGAAGATACCAGCATATTAGTCCAAGAAGGACCTAAAAAAGATGTTTCTTCTGATACTGAAGAATCTAGTTTATCAATAAGCAAAGATGACTTGGAAGAAATCAAACAAATGGTATCAGTAGGTAATGAAAAATTAAGTAGATTATCAGATACAGATAAAAATTTCTTAATAACCGCTAAAAGTCTTATAGACAATGGCCAAGAAGAAGATATTAAAAATATTACAACAAAATTTTCGGCTGCAGATATAAAACTATTATCTAGTTACAAAGATTTAATAGAGTATTTCAAAAATTATTTGGAAAATGAAACCTCAGAAGACAAGAAATATATTAGTGAATTGGTAGGTGAGATTCTTACTATAAAGGATCGAATAAAAGAACTAGAAGAGGAAAAGAAAAGAGAAGAAATTGAAAAAGCAAATGAGGCAAATCAAACTATACCAGATGTACCAAAAATGCAAAATATTGTTTTGTTTTTAAAAAATAGGAATACAGGAGATTATTACATAGAAGAATCACAAAGTGAGATATTAACATCTCCTAGATTCAATGCAGAATATGCAAAATCAATACCGCTTGCCTTAGCTAAATTATACAATATCCCTTTTCAAGAACTAAAACAAAATGAAAAAATAAGGACAATCAAAGGCTCATTGTATGAAGATGAATTTAAGCCTTATAGAATAGTAGGTGGTAAGCATTTTGGAGTAAGAGCCGGGTACATTCAAATGCGAGTTTCCTCTATGCTAAAAGAGACTATAAAAAAAACATTTCCATTATATGATTCTTTTGAAGTATTTTTAGTTATAGATGCCAAACCAAAAAGTGATGATACGTATAATATAATTAACGGTATTATAAATAGAGAAAACATTGAAATAAGAAGATTAAGAGAATTATTTTCAGGAGAATTAGATCAAAATAAATTATCTGAAATTAATCAAATGATACAAGATGGAATAGATATATCTAAAAAGTTAAATGATAATCCACTTGAACCACTGATAAGTAAAGGAAAGGGGGCAAGAAAAAATGGATAATAAAAAAATAAATGTAGTAGAGAGTATTTTAATTCCAATAGTGGAAAGAGAAATATCTACTATCCAAGGAGAAATAAATAGAAAAGAAGAAAAACCAAAAGAAGAATTAAAAGAAAAGAATCGTTTATTATTATATACTCGTGATAACCCCATAACTTTAAATGATGAAGCTATTAATATTTGTTATGAATTAAAAACTATTGATGATATACAAAAACAAAAATTACAAATATATGCTATTTTAAATGGATTAAGAACTCTATCATTAAATGATGAACAAAAAAAAGAAATTAAAGATATAATGGGATTATCAAGTAAAAAAATTGAAGATATTTTAAACTTAGTTGTTAATGATACTGAAGAAATAAAAGAATTAAAAGGAAAAAAAGAATACTTAGATTATCTTTTGAATACTCTAAAAGAACTTGATGTAAGATATTTGAATCCTAAAGATATTGAATATTTAAGTAACTTAATGATAAAGAAACAAGTTGATACTGAGGATATTACCAAAATTCTTATTGAAATAATAACTAAATCTGCATTTAATATAGGAAATAATAGAAATGAAAATGTTGATAATAAGCAAGCTCCAGTAGAAGAAATAACTGATACAATTGAAGAAATATTTGCTAAATATAATTATAATTTTACTAATTTTAACGAAATAAATAGAAGATTAATTTTAGAAAAAGGAAATAAAAAGTCTATTAGTGATATTTTATCAATACTAAGAAGGAATAACATATCAATTAAAATATCAGATATGCAAGACTGTTTAACTCAAATATTATTAAATTCTGACGGTATGATTGCATCCAATATTATAGAAAATATAAAAGAGGACACAAAGAAAACATCAATGAATAAAGATTTAAGTTTAAATTTCAAAGAATTTATAAAAAGACCATCGCTATTTTTAAGGGAAGATAATAGTAAAGAATTTAAAGGTGGATATAATAATTATAATGAAGTTAGAAAGATACTAATTAATAATGGTATTAATCCAATAGATGTAATATATAGACATGGAAGTATTTTTAGTACATCATACGAAAACGTATTAGATAATATAGCAATATTTAAATTATATAGTGTGCCAAAAGATGCTTATACTAGGACGCTTACTTCTCTTACTATTAAAGATCCTGCAGCAACAATTGACCAATTTATAGAATTGAATTGCCTTGATGCTTTAATAGATAGTTTTTCATATATAAATAGGGGTTCAAGAGATCCAATGTTTTATCGTATAATTAAAGCTAGAATGGTCGGAGAATCTATTTATAGTACATATAACTATGCCGACAAAAAAGCTTTAAGTGGAAAAATCACTTCACCTAGCATAAAAGGATATGGAATAACAGTCACTAACAAGCAAGAAGTAATTAATGAATATAATGTTCAAGGACTTTCTCAATGTGATAATTTGTTAAATGGAGTAAAGTGTAATGGACCTATTATTAAAGCACTTAATGATTACTTTATTAATGTATTAGAAAAAAATTATAAGGTTGATGAACTAAGATATAATTTCAATGGTGAAACTGTATCGAGAATTAAAGTACTTAGAGTATATGAAGAACTAATAAATAAGGGAGCAGCAGGAACAGTAGATAGTATTAGATATGCAATATATAAAAATAGTATTTTAACTAAAGAAAAGTATGATAAAATAGAAGAATGTTTAAATGAAACTTTCAAAAATGTAAGGGGAGTTGCTAGATAATGATTGATTTTTTAAAAGAATATGGAATAGATGATATTAGTATTAATAATATTAAAAATAATAATTCTGAATCAACTTTGTTTGATTTATCGTGTAATAAAGATAATTGCATTAACCTAATAAATTATATGAAGAATATTGGAATAATGAATATTGAAGAATTATTAACATATGAAATAGATATATTTTTTATTGACTATAACAAATTACTAAGTAAAATTTCTAATTATAATATTAATGAAATAGTCAGATTAATTAATAGTGATTATAATAATATAGATTTATTATATAATATTATTAATTAATAGGTTGACAAATCAAATATATCAGATTATAATAACATTGTATTTCAAATCAATGAGAAGGACATGATTATATATCTTTTATTTAAAGAGAGTTAGCATTCGGTGTAAGCTAATAATAAAAATATATAATTACTACCTTTGAGTGTCTTATAAAAAGTAAGACCGGCTAATAGTCGTTAACAATAATCAAGGCCAAAGAAGGATGGTACCGTGCTTATGCACTCCTTTATATTTGGTCTTTTATTTTTAGGAGGAGGTTATAAAATGAATAAAGATACTTATATAACAGTAAATGTTATAATTAATAATAGGCTAGTAGATAGACAAATAGATTTATCTAGATTAAGTTTAAGTGAGTTATTAAGACTTAGAGAACATTATAAAGGTAATTTTAACAATCTTGTAACTAAAATTGATGCAATTTTACATAACGTCTATTTATCTAATAATGCTTGTGCATTTTTAAATAGAAGCAATGATCGAATCAAAAGAAAAAGGAAAGAAATAAAAAATGGTTTATCAAACAAACGTTGTAGGAGGTAATTAAAATGATAAATATCAAAGAAAACATTGATTTGAATAGATTAAATCACTCTTGTGCCCATTTAATGGCTCAAGCTGTAAAACACTTATATCCTGAAGCAAAGTTTTGGGTAGGACCAGTAATTGAAGAAGGCTTTTATTATGATATTGATTTAGGCGATAAAGTAATTACTGAAGAAGATTTACCTAAAATAGAAAAAGAAATGAAGAAACTATCTAAAGATGGTAAAAGAATAGTAAGACATGAAATAACAAAAGAAGAAGCTCTAAATATGTTTAAGGATGATCCATATAAAGTTGATTTAATATCAAGAATGGATGAAGATAATACTGTAATCAGTTGTTATACTCAAGGAGACTTTACTGACCTTTGTCGTGGACCACATGTTGATACCGTAAAAGAATTAAAACATTTCAAATTAATAAAATTTTCCGGAGCTTATTGGAAAGGTGACTCTAAAAATAAAATGCTTCAAAGAATATATGGAGTATGTTTTAGAAATGAAGAAGATTTAAATGAATATTTAAATGAATTAGAAGAAAGAAAAAATAGAGATCATCGTAAAATAGGTAAAGAACTAGATATCTTCATGTCCGATGATTTAGTAGGTAAAGGAATGCCTTTATGGCTTCCAAATGGAGCATTAATAAGAAAAGAATTAGAAAACTATATCTATGAAAAAGAACAAAAATTAGGTTATGTTCATGTTTATACACCATGTGTTGGGACAGTAGACCTATATAAGACTAGTGGACATTGGGATCATTATAAAGAAAATATGTTCCCATCAATGAAGGTAGATGAAGAAGAATTTGTTTTAAGACCAATGAATTGTCCACATCATATGCTCGTGTACAAAAATAAATTACACTCTTATCGTGAACTACCAATTAGAATAGGAGAGTTTGCAACCGATTTTCGTTATGAAGCATCAGGAGCAGTAAAAGGATTAGAAAGAGTTAGATGTATGTGTCAAAATGATGCTCACTTATTTGTAACTCCCGAACAGATAGGAGAAGAATTTAAAAAAGTAGTAGAATTAATATTAGATGTATATCATGATTTTGGAATTACTAATTATAAATTTAGATTATCCCTTCGTGATCCTGAAGATAAAGAAAAATATTTTGATGATGATGAGATGTGGAATAATGCCGAAAGTAAATTAAGAGAAGTATTAAATACTCTAGGAGTAGAATACTTTGAAGCAGTAGGAGAAGCAGCCTTTTATGGACCAAAATTAGATGTTGAAGTAAAACCAGCCGTAGGACCTGAAATAACATTATCTACTTGTCAATTAGATTTCTTGTTACCAAGAAGATTTGAACTAAGTTATATTGATAGTGAAGGAAATAAACAAGTACCAGTAGTATTACATAGAGCTATTTTTGGAACTTTTGATAGATTTACTGCCTTTGTATTAGAAGAAACTAAAGGAGCATTACCATTATGGCTTTCTCCTGTTCAAGTAGAAATAATACCCGTAAATAATGAATATCATCTAGAATATTCTAATAAAGTATTTAACTTATTAAAAGATAATAACTTTAGAGTAGAATTAGACTCTCGTGATGAAAAAATGGGCTATAAGATAAGAGAAGCACAAACTAGAAAGATACCATATACATTAGTACTTGGTAATAACGAAAGAGATAATAATACCGTAACATATAGAAAGTATGGAGAAGAAAAAACTACTACTGTTACTAGTGAAGAATTTATTAATATGATTAATAATCAAAGAAAAGAATACAAGTAATTATGTATTCTTTTTTTAATGGTTTAACCGCTTCGCTTGCCGGATTAACAAGTTAATCCGCGGAAATACTTCTATTAGAATAATCCAGTAAAAGCTATGTAAAATATATGCCAATTTGTTTATTTATAAGAAATAGATTGATATAATAATTATGGAACATTTGATATGGGTGAGGCCAAACTTTTTAGGGGGGTTACTCTTAAGAAGGAAGGCGGTAATATGACTAAAAAGGATTTTCTAATCTCATTTTTAATCATTATTATTTTGCTTCAATTAGTTGTACAACTTGTAAAATAAAAGCGACCACCTAATCAACTCGATTATGGTGGTCATTGACAAACAATGGTTCACCCAACTGCGAAATCAGGTGTTCCTCTTTTTTATTCTATGAAGTTTTCTTCATCTGTATACATAATAACATATTTAAATATAAAAATCAAGTATGGCATCAAATAATACTTTCATCTCTCAATTATCATTGTATATGCACTTTTTTATAGAAGTGCTTCTAGTTTAAGAATTAGAGAATCTTCTTTTTTCTCTACTATTAGGTAGACTTTTTAAAATAAATCTAGTACAATATTATTGGAGGAGTAATGGAAGAAAAAGCTTTAGAAATACTTAATATATTAAATGAAAAAGGATATGAATCCTATATAGTTGGAGGTTATCCTCGGGATAAATTACTAGGATATAAAACAAATGATATTGATATATGCACTAGTGCTACTCCTAAAGAATTATTATCAATATTTGAAAATGTTATTGTTTCAGATACACAATATGGAAGTATTGTTATTGCATATAAAGGATATAAATTCGATGTTACAACTTTTAGAAAAGAAATAAAATATGAAGATCATCGAAGACCAATAAAAATAAAATATATAAAAAATATTAAGAAAGATTTATTAAGAAGAGATTTTACTATTAACACATTTTGTATAGATAAAGAAGGTAATATAATAGATGCTTTAGGAGCAAAGGAAGATTTAGATAAAAGAATTTTAAAAACAGTAGGCAATCCCAAATATCGAATAAAAGAGGATGCTCTTCGAATATTAAGATGTATTAGATTTGCCACTATCTTAAACTTTGAAATAGATAAAAAAACTAAACACTATTTATCAAAATATAGCTACTTATTAAAGAAGTTATCAACGAATCGAAAAAAAGAAGAATTAGATAAAATATTTTCTTCTACAAATAAAGAAAAAGGAATTAAATTACTAATAGATTTAAATTTAACAAATGCTTTAGATATAAGTAGATTATCTATGATAACTATCTGTACTGATTTAATAGGTATATGGTGTCAATTAGAAGTGGAAGATATCTATCCCTTTACTAAAGTAGAGAAAGAACAAATGTTACTTTTAAGAGAACTATTAACTCATAATAGTATCGATAATTATCTTTTATATAAATATGGATTATATTTATGTACTGTGTATGCAGATATTAAAGGAATATCAAAAAGAAAACTAAATACTATGTATAATAATATTCCAATAAAATCAAAAAAGGAAATAGAAATAAATGCTTCTGATATATCAAAAATATTAAATAAGAAGCCAGGAAAATATATAAAAGAGATAATGAATGACATTGAAAAAAGCATTTTAAATAATTCATTAAATAATAACAAAGAAGAAATAAAAGAATACATATTAAATAATTACTCTTAAAAAGAAGGTGATATTAGTGAAGAAGAAAGTTATATTACTATTAATAATTATTCTATTAATTGCTATATCAACATTTTTAATTATAATAATACCATCTATAAAAGATAAAAAATATAAAAAAGATTTATTAGAAAATATTTATAAAAACACTAAAATAGAAAAGATAAATTATTTAAATAAATATAATAACTATTATATTATAAAAATTGATAATAAAGCAGTTGTATTGGATTTGAATTATGAAGAGGTATATTCAAAAGAAATAATAAGAGAAAGCAACTTGCCATTAGTATATCGAAGAAATAATTTATATTATGAAAAAAAAATAAGGAAGAAAGATAATTTAAAATATTTTTATTATAGTACAGATGATGAAACACTTGTCTTTTCTTCTGAAGTAGGAGGTCATTAAATGGAAGAAATAGAAAAAATACTAAGAGAAAAACCAATTGTATTACCAAGATATCTATTTAATTACTATCTTAGATTAGGAATTACTTCTGATGAATTAATAGTTTTAATATTTATAATAGATAAAGGAGATAGAACAATATATAATCCTGAAGATATTGCAATATCATTAGGAATGGACAAATTTAAAGTAATGGAATTACTAAATAGCCTAAATGAAAAAAAAATAATTTCTATATCTGTTGAAAAAAATAGTGATGGCAAAAGGGAAGAATATATACTATTAGATTTATTATATAAGAAATTAATAAGTATTATCATAAGTAAAGACAATGAAGATAAAACACTTGATAATAGTGATATATATTCAATCTTTGAAAAAGAATTTGGAAGGACTATATCTCCAATGGAATGTCAAATAATAAAAGGTTGGATTGATGACAAAATTTCCCATGAACTAATTATGGAAGCATTAAAAGAGGCTGTTTACAATGGAGCAAATAGTTTTAGGTATATAGAAAAAATACTATATGAATGGCGCAAAAAGGGATATAAAACAAAAGAAGATGTAATAAATGCAAAAGTAAAATATCGTGAAAGCAAAAAAGAAACAAAAGATATCTTTCATTATGACTGGTTGAATGATGATTAACAATATATTAGATTACTTAGATGAATTATTTCCAAATGCAATATGTGAACTAGAGTATACAAAAGATTATGAACTATTAATAGCCATTGTAATGTCCGCTCAAACAACAGATAAAAGAGTAAATAAAGTAAATAAAGTATTGTTCCAAAAATATGATTCATTGGAAAAACTAGCAAATGCTAATAGTAAAGATATTGAAGAAATAATAAAACCAATTGGCACTTATAAAAAGAAAAGTATTTATATTAAAGAAATAGCAACTAAATTAATTAATGATCATATAAAAGAAATACCAAACAGCAGAAGTTATTTAGAAAGTTTACCAGGAGTTGGAAGAAAAACAATTAATGTATTTTTGTCTGTTATATATAATGTTCCCTCAATAGCGGTAGATACCCATGTTGAAAGAGTAAGTAAAAGACTATCACTTGCCAAAGAAAAAGATAGTGTGATTGAAGTAGAACAAAAACTAATGAAAAAAATATCAAAAGAAAAATGGAGTAAAGTTCATCATCAATTAGTTTTTTTTGGTAGGTATAAATGTAAGAGTGTTAAACCTGATTGTAGTAATTGCAAATTAAAAGAATATTGTAAATATATTAAAGTAAATTCTAAATAATAGAATTTATTTTATTTAAGGAGTAAAAATGAAATATAAAAAAATATATATTGAAATAACTAATATATGTAATCTAAATTGTTCTTTCTGTAGTAAAACAAAAAGGCAAAGAAAAGAGATGACACCTGAAGAATTTTCGTTAATACTGCAAAAGATAAATAATTATACCGATTATATATATCTTCATGTAAAAGGAGAACCCCTTATTCATAAAGATTTAGATAAAATATTATCTTTAACAAAAAAATATAATAAAAAAGTATGTATAACTACTAATGGAGTATTTCTAAAAGATAAATTAGATATATTAAATAATTATGATAATATTTATCAAATAAATATATCATTACATAGTGAAAATAAAAAAAACAATTATTTAGAGGATATTTTATATTCGGTAGACAATTTACTTTATCCATATATTAGTTTGCGATTTTGGACATTAGATAAAGGTTTGATGGATGATAAAACCAAAAAATATTTAGATATAATTAAAGAAAAATATAATATTAAAGACATAAAAAATAATACTAAATTAAAAGAAAAAATATATTTAAGTTTAGAGGACAAATTTATTTGGCCTGATATAAAAAATAACTACCATAATGAAAAAGGCTATTGCTTTGGGGGAAAGTCACATATAGGAATACTATCTAACGGTACAGTAACAATATGTTGTTTAGATGGTGATGGTTATTCTAATCTTGGAAATATTTTTTCCGATGATTTAGAAGATCTTTTAAATAGTGATAAATTCAAAAATGCAATACATAATTTTAACAATAGAAAAGCTTATTTAGATATATGTAAGCATTGTTCATATAAAGAAAGATTCAGTAAAGATGAATTAAATATGAACATATTAAATAATTAAAATTTTCCATAATAATAAAGTAGCATAAGATCCATATTAAAATATAAATGGTGATAAATTATTAGAAAAAAATGAGATTAAGATGATTCAAATAAAATTAAAAATATTATAAATAGCAAAACATTTGTAAATAAGAGATAAAAAAATAATTATTTCTCTTTTTTTTGTGTTATACTAAATATATAGAAAAGAGGTATTATTATGTGCGGAATAGTAGGCTTTGTTGATAAAGCCAAAAATAAAAAGAAAATAATTAAAAATATGGCAGACTTAATTAAACATCGTGGTCCTGATTCTGATGGTTACTATGTTGATGATGATGTTGCTCTTGGCTTTAGAAGGTTATCTATAATCGATCTAGAGGGGGGAGATCAACCAATATATAATGAAGATAAAACAAAATTAGTTTTTATGAATGGTGAAATATATAATTATAGGGAACTAAAAGAAGACTTAATAAAAAAGGGACATAAATTTAGTACTAATACTGACACTGAAGTATTAGTACACGGTTATGAAGAATATCGTGAAGAAATATTGGATAAACTTCGTGGCATGTTTGCATTTATAATATATGATATTAAGACTAAAGAATTATTTGGAGCAAGAGACTTCTATGGAATAAAACCACTTTACTATTATATTACAGATGATGAATTTATGTATGCAAGTGAGATAAAAAGTTTCTTAGCTCATCCTAATTTTAAAAAAGAACTGAATAGAGAAATGCTTGAGGACTATTTAACATTTCAATATAGTGTTGGCGAAGATTCGTTTTTTAAAAATGTATATAAATTAAGACCAGGTCATTATTTCAAATATAAAAATGGAAAATTAATTATAAATGAATATTATAGTATTAAATTTGAATGCGATGATACTAAAACAGAAAAAGAATGGAAAAAAGAAATAGAAGGGCTTCTTGAAGACACAATTAAGGCCCATAAAGTATCTGATGTTGAAGTAGGAAGTTTCCTTTCAAGTGGAGTAGATTCATCATATGTAGCTACCTCTAGCAATGTAGATAAAACATTTACTGTTGGTTGGGATAATAAAAAATATAGTGAAATAGATTATGCTAAAGAATTATCAAAAATGATAAATGTTAAAAACATAAGCAAGAAAATAAGCAAAAAGGAATATTTTGATAACTTTAGTAATATTCAGTATCTAATGGACGAGCCATTAGCGGATCCATCTGCTATCGCACTATACTTTGTCGCTAATATTGCATCAGACAATGTAAAAGTAGCCTTATCAGGAGAGGGAGCAGATGAAATATTTGGTGGATATAATATTTACCATGAACCATATTCAGTTGGATGGTATTATAAAATACCGTATAAATTAAGAAGACTCTTAGGAATACTTGTATATCCACTAAGACATCATCGAGGATTCAACTTTATTTATCGAAGAAGTCATGAATTAAAAGACCGTTATATTGGTAATGCCTTTATTTTTGAACCCGAAGAAACAAGAAAATTATTAAATTATAAGACAAAACCAACTACATATAAAGATTTAACAAGACAATATTACAATAAAGCAAGAAATTATGATCCAGTAACTAAAATGCAATATATTGATTTCAATTTTTGGTTAATTGGAGATATACTTTTAAAAGCAGATAAAATGTCTATGGCAAATTCCCTTGAAGTAAGAGTCCCTTTTCTAGATAGAATTCTAATAGATACAGTAAGAAAATTACCTACTAAATATAAAATAAAAGAAGGAAAAACAAAGTATTTATTTAGAGAGGTTGCTCATGATATCTTACCAGAAAAATGGTCAAACAAGAAGAAACTAGGTTTCCCAGTACCAATAAGAGAGTGGTTAAAAGAGGAAGACACATATAATCTTGTAAAAGAAAAATTTTCTAAATCAGAGGAATTCTTTAAACCAAATAAGATAATAAAATTACTCTATGACCATAAAAAAGGTAAAAAAGATAACAGTAGAAAAATATGGACCATTTATTCATTCCTAGTTTGGTATGATGAATATTTTAGTAAAAGATAGATAACATGTTTATCTTTTTCTTTTCATCCTTTATTATTTATGGTAAAATATAAATGATTGAAAGGAAAAAAATATGAAAGTAGGAATATGTAGTTTAGGATGCAAAGTAAATATATATGAATCAGAATTTGTAATAAGTAAATTAAAACAAAATAATTATAAAATAGTAAGTTTTGATGATGAAGCAGATATTTATATCATAAATACATGCTCTGTAACAAACGAAAGCGATAAAAAGTCAAGAAAAATGATAAATCGAGCAAGAAAGAATAATCCTGATGCATGTATTATCGTAATGGGTTGCTACAGTCAAGTGAGTTCCAATGAAATAGAAGCCGATATCATCCTTGGCAATAAAGATAAATCTAAGATAATAGAGATATTAGATGAATATTTAGAAACAAAAAGGAAACAAAAAATAATATATGATTTAAAAGAAACTGAATTTGAAAATATGGAAATTACAGATTTTGAAAATCATACAAGAGCTTTTGTCAAAATAGAGGATGGCTGCAATGCTTTCTGTTCATATTGTATTATTCCCTATACAAGGGGCAGGGTAAGAAGCAAGAAAGTGGAATCTGTTATAAATGAAGTAACAAATCTTGTGAATAAAGGATATAAAGAAATAGTATTAACGGGGATTCACACTGGAAGATATGGTATTGATATTAATTCTTCTCTAGAAGAACTTTTATCTAAATTAGTAGATATACCTGGTATTTTTCGAATAAGATTATCATCAATCGAAATAAATGAGATAACACCAGGCATAATAAAAATACTAAAAGAAAATAAAATTATGGCTAAACATTTACATGTACCAATCCAGTCAGGCAGTAATAAAATATTAAAATTGATGAATCGTAGATATAATAAAGAAGAATTCATAGCATTGATAGACAAATTAAAAGAAATACCAGATATATCTCTAACAACTGATCTAATTGTCGGCTTTCCTCATGAAACAGAAGAAGATTTTGAAGAGACAATTGAAACTTTAATGAAAATAAACTTTACGAAAATCCATACTTTCCCGTATTCTAGGCGAAAAGGAACACTTGCAGATGGTATGGATGAACAAGTTCCTTCGGAAATAAAAAAGAAAAGAGTACATAGGATATTAGAATTATCAAATAAATTTGAAAATAAATACTATGAAAGCAAAATAGGAATGATTTACGATGGTGTAGTAGAGCGTCATATAAATGGAACAATATTAGTTCACACATCCAACTTCATACCAATAATAGTTAATGATACAGAACTGAGTAACAATGATAGAGTAAAAGTAAGAATAGAAAAAGTTGATAACTTAAAAGTATATGGTAGAATACTTAAATAGCCATTTGCTAGTTAAAATATTGTGTACATTATATTATTAACTAAATATAAAGTACATAATTAAGTACAATAAAGTTAATTATTTATATATAAAATTACACAAAAAAATTATGTAGAAGTAATAAAAAAATATCAAATATCATTAGAGATATTTTTACAAATTATTGCTTGTAAAAAAATAATATCATGTTCTTGACAAAATATATATTTCATAATATCATATATTATATAGAAAGATATTTATAGAAGGAGGAGACAAAAAAATGAATAAAGTAAAAGTTTTAAAAATTATAGGTATTTTGTTAATAGTCGTTGCAATTGGAGCAGGCTGCTATTTCTTTATTGGAAGTAAAGGCGATAGTCCAAAAAACAGTGATAATTCAAATGAAATTACGCCAAATAAAGAGGAAGATACGAACAATAAAAGTGACTTTTGGCTTTCTGAAGCTGAAATTCCTTCAGAAACATATGAACTAAAAGTTAAAATATTAAATGATATTGCAGGTACACCGATTGATTTAAAAAAATTAGATAATAAAGGTTACACATTTAATTATACAGAATATGGTTCAGGGTCTTCAACTGATCATAAGGTTAATAGTATTTCAGAGGTGATTGGGGAATCATTTTATTCTGGTGAAAAAGAAATAACAGTAAAAAATAGTGCTGATGAAACAGTTTTTACTATTGAATTAAGTAATTCTTGTAAAAAGCAGGAATATAAAAGTTATCAAGAAGCAATAAATAATAAATGTTGGAAAATATATTTGAATGAAGAAAAATTATTTAATAAAACTTTTTCTAGTACTGGAACTGATAATTCTAAGCAAAAATTACAAGAGATGTTTAATCAATTAGGAAAACCAACACATATTTTTGTTAGGAAAAATGATAATCTAACTATGACAGGTAATGGAGTAGGACAACTATCTTTTGTTATAGTATATGATTATGGAGATTTCAAACTTAGTGTTTGGGCTTTAGATTCTTATAACAAAAAATATGATTATAGGATGCTGAATACTTATGGTTTATATTATTATACAAATGAGATGTATGGTGATGGAGATAATATGCATCCAAAAGATATAATTAATCAGTTAGTTAAGTAATGTGAATATAATTAATGAAAAACTATATAAAAAACAGTTTGTGTATAATATGAACTGTTTTTTTAAGTATATGATTATTTAACATTAAAAGTATGCGGTAAAATAAAACTTAGTATCTGAAAATATATTACATTTTTTAGAAAACATATAAATAACATTTCAACATTAACTAATTGACTTGATATTGTAAAACATGTTATAATTTATAACAGCTAATAATTAAAAAAATCAAGCATAATATATAAAATGGAGGTAAATATGCTAAAACTATTCAAAAATTTAAGAAAAAAAGATATATTTTATGCCCTAATATGTGCGTTATTAGTGGTGTTTCAAGTATGGTTAGAACTTAAAATGCCTGACTATATGTCAAACATTACACAACTTGTTCAAACAAAAGGAGCAAGTATGCCCGATATCTTAAGACAAGGCGGATACATGCTATTATGTGCTTTTGGCAGTTTAGTATCTGCTGCTATAATTGGATACTTCTCATCACTTGTAGCTGCATCTTTTTCATTTAGGACAAGGGGAAAAATATTTAAAAAAGTTGAAGATCTTCCTCTTGAAGAAGTAAAGAAATTTAGGGTGAGTAGTTTAATAACAAGGACAACAAACGATATAACTCAAATGGAAATGCTCCTTTCAATGGGATTACATTTAATGATAAAGTCACCTATAATGGCAGTATGGGCTGTTACCAAAATACTAGGAAAAAGTATTGAATGGAGTCTTATTACAGCACTAGCGGTTTTCATTCTTTTGATATCAGTTGGGATTATTATGAAGATAGTTATGCCAAGATTTAAAATAGTTCAGGATTTAATTGATAAAGTAAATGGCGTATCTAGAGAAAACTTATCAGGAATACGAGTAGTAAGAGCTTTTAATGCAGAAAAATATAGTGAAGATAAGTTTGAAAAAGTAAATAGTGACTTAACAAATAATCAATTATTTAATCAAAAAGCCTTTAATTATATGAGCCCAATTATGTCTTTAGTATTGTATGGCTTAACTTTATCAATCTATTTTGTTGGAGCAATTCTAATTAATACTGCTAATCTATCGGATAAAATCGTATTATTTGGTGACATGATTGTCTTTTCATCATACGCTATGCAAGTAATAATGTCCTTCTTAATGCTTGCCATGATTTTTATGATGATGCCAAGAGCAAGTGTATCTGCAAAAAGAATAAACGAAGTTATGGATAGCATAAATAATATTAAAAATGGTTTTATAAAAACTAACAAAACAGGACTTTCTGGTACTGTTGAATTTAAAAATGTATCATTTAAATATCCAGATGCCGATGAATATATATTGAAAAATATCAACTTTACTGCAAACAAAGGTGAGACAGTGGCTTTTATTGGTTCTACTGGTTCAGGAAAATCGACATTAATAAATTTAATACCAAGATTTTATGATGTTACAGATGGAGAAATATTAGTTAATGGAGTAAATATAAAAGACTATGATGATGAATATTTACATAATATTATCGGCTATGTACCCCAAAAAGCTGTCATGTTTTCTGGTACAGTTGAAAGTAATATTAATTATGGAAAATCAAAAAATAGAGTAACTAAACAAAAACTTGAAGAAGCTCTTAAAGTATCTCAAGCTTATGAATTTGTATCTAAACTAGATAAAAAAGAAAAATCTCATATAGCAAGTGGAGGTACTAATCTAAGTGGAGGCCAAAAACAAAGATTATCAATAGCTAGAGTAATTGCCAGAAATCCCGAAATATATATTTTTGATGACTCATTTAGTGCTTTAGACTATAAAACAGATATTACACTAAGAAAAGAATTAAAAAAATATACAGGAGGTTCTACTAATCTAATTGTAGCTCAAAGAATAGGAACAATACTTAATGCTGATAAAATAATCGTACTAGAAAAAGGAAGATGTGTTGGTATCGGTACTCATAAAGAGTTAATGAAAAATTGTGATGTCTATAAAGAAATAGCTCTATCTCAAGTATCAAAGGAGGAGTTAGAAAATGCAGGATAAAGAAAGAAAAAATAATCCTCCAAAAAGAGGTCCAATGGGAAGAGGAGTACCAGAAAAACCAAAAAACTTTGCAAGTGCTATTACTAAATTAACTTCTAGTTTAAAAAAATTTAAAGTACAAATATTTTTATCAATCATACTTGCAGGATTATCCGCAGTACTAGCTCTTAGTTCTCCTAATAGATTATCTACTTTAACAGATGAAATATCAAAAGGGTTAATTATAAATACAGATAATGGAACAAAATTAAGTGAGGATATCCTATCTACTTTAAATAAAGATAAATTACCAGAATTAATTAGTAATATACTTAACTTAAATATAAATGAAACAACTATTTATAAAGTAAATACTTCAGATATATCTAGTGATGATAAATTAAAGTTTAATAGTTCATTATCAAAAATAAATAGTGATAGAGAAAATACAATGAAGTATCTAGGAGAACTACCAGATAGTATCTTAGATTTACTACTAGAAGACTCTACATATAATGATATAAATATAACTAAAGAAGATAAAATATCTTTCTTAAAAATATTATCTAATATAAATATAGAAAGTAATGATTATTCATTTATAAAAGAATTACCAAGTAGTATAAAAAGTATTTTATTACCAACAAGTACTGTGGATAAAGAAAAAGTAACTACTGATGATAAAGTAGAATTTATTACTATTATGAGTAGTCTAAAAGAAAATACTCCTAAGAATGAAATATATAAAATAATGGGTACATTACCAGATAGCATCCAAAAGATAATCAATCCTAAAATGAATATGGATAGAGTAAAGAAAATAGTTATAATACTAGCAATCATTTATATACTAAGCTCACTATTTAATTTTATTCAAGGAAGAATAATGGTTATCGTATCAAATAAATATGCTAAAGATTTAAGAACTAAAATATCAAAAAAGATAAATAAATTACCACTTAAGTATTTTGATAATAACTTATCAGGAGATATTCTATCTAGAATAACAAATGATGTTGATACAATAGCTCAGTCCTTAAATCAAAGCCTAGCCACTTTAGTATCATCATTAACACTATTTATCGGTTCTATAATTATGATGTTTGTAACTAACTGGATCTTAGCCTTAACAGCAATTTTATCTAGTATCTTTGGATTCATCTTTATGTTTATTATCTTAGGCAAATCACAAAAATACTTTACCCAAAGACAAGAAGAATTAGGTAATTTAAATGGTTATATTGAAGAAGCATATTCGGGATTAAATGTCTTAAAAACATGTAATGCTAAAGATGAGTCTAATGAAAAATTTGATAAATTAAATGAAAAATTATATGAATGTAACAGAAAGAGTCAGTTCTTATCAGGACTTATGCATCCAATGATGGGCTTTATTGGAAACTTTGGTTATGTCTGTGTATGTATAGTAGGAGCCTTACTTGCCTCTAAAGAGATAATAACTTTTGGTGTAATTGTAGCCTTCATTATGTATGTAAGACAGTTTACTAATCCACTATCGCAAATAGCTCAAGCAATGACCAGTATGCAATCAGTTGGGGCAGCATCCGAAAGAGTCTTTGAATTTTTAGATGAAGAAGAGATGACTGCTGAAAAAGAAGTAATAAGGTTAGATAAAGATAAAGCAAAAGGTAAGATTGAATTCAATCATGTTAAGTTTGGATATAACGAAGATAAAATAATAATCAAAGACTTTAGTGCCATAGCTAAACCTGGTCAAAAGATAGCCATCGTCGGCCCAACTGGCGCAGGTAAAACAACAATGGTAAACTTACTTATGAAATTCTATGAAATAAATTCTGGTGATATCAAGATAGATGATATATCTATTAAAGATTTAACTAGAGAAAATATTCATGAATTATTTACTATGGTTCTTCAAGATACATGGCTATTTAATGGTACAATAAAAGAAAATATTGTCTATAATAGAAAAAATATATCTGATAAAAAAGTCAAAGAAGTATGCGAAGTAGTCGGAGTAGACCACTTTATCAAAACACTATCTGATGGTTATAATAGCACTGTATCAGATAATGACAGCATATCCGCTGGTCAAAGACAATTACTTACAATAGCAAGAGGTATGATCGAAGACTCACCATTCTTAATCCTAGATGAAGCAACATCTAATGTTGATACCAGAACAGAAGAATTAGTTCAAAAAGCTATGGATAAATTAATGGAAAATAGAACCTCATTTATCATAGCACATAGACTATCTACGATAAAAAATGCCGATCTAATATTAGTAATGAATGAAGGAAATATTATCGAACAAGGCACCCATGAAGAATTAATCAAAAAGAATGGCTTCTATGCTAATCTATATAATTCCCAATTTGAAAGTATTAATTAAAAAATGTAATCTATTTGGTTACATTTTTTTGATAAAAAAACTAAAACCAGTTAAGATTTTAGTTCTAGTTACATGTTAAATACTTCACTATGGCTACCAGTATTGATTAATAACAATATTAATTCATTGTTATCATACTTATATACAAGAAGCCACTCAGGCTCAATATGGCATTCTTTACAATTCGTATAATATTTATCATTTATTAAATTATGATTTTTATATTTTGACTCTAATTCTTCTCTAAATGCTAATTTATCTACAACAACTTGAAGTTTATTTAAGTCTTTTCCTTACTTTAATGCTATCTTTAAATTCTTTTTAAATCTGTTAGAATATACAACTTCATACTTATATTTAGTCATCAGATAATAAAGACTTTTTTAAATCTTCCCAGTTATCATAACGAGGATATTTATTAGGATTATTAATCATTTCATCTACTTCTTTAAGTGCCATAATCATATCTTTATTAGGTTTAGGATTTACTACTTCAAATGGAATGCCATCTCTCTTAACAATTTGTGCTAAAAACATATTAATAGCGGTACTCATATTAAGACCTAGTCCTTTTAATATATTAGTAGCTTCTTCTTTAGTTTTAGTATCAACGTTTACATTAATCGCAGAAGTTAAACTAGCCATAAACATCATCTTCCTTTCTTCTATAATAATAGCATATAATTTTAAAAAATGTCAACATAGTATGTAGTTATTATATAGATATAATCTATATTATTATTATTATACGCTAATAAATAATAATTATGTATTGTAAATATAAGTAAATTATATTATGAATAATCATGAACTTGCTAAAAAAACAATATTCAAGTATAATAATAATAGTGTATAAATAGAGAGGATATTATTATGGGAATATTTGATTTTAGATTATTAAGTTTTATCGGAATAAAGAAAACACCTAAAGCACCATGGAGCAAATACTATAAAAAGACTTCTATGAAGATAAAACTAAGAGATGAAAACATCTATGATTACATGAAAAGAAAAATGATCAAACATCATTTCGAAAATAATATAGCAATTAATTATTTTGGTACTAAGATTATCTACAAAGAATTTATAAATAAAATAGATAATTGTGCTAATAAATTTTTAAGTATAGGAATAAAAAAATATGATATTGTAACAATACTATCTGCTAATGTTCCTGAAGCCTTAATATCATTTTATGCCTTAAATAAAATAGGAGCAGTATCTAATATTTTACACCCATTACTATCGGAAAATGAAATATTAGAGGCCTTAAATAAATATGATACAAAATGCTTAATAGCCTTAGATATAACACTTGATAAAGTAAATAAAATAATTCCTAAAACAAAAGTAAAAAAAGTAATCGTAATAAGTCCATCTAATTCTATGAATATCTTACTAAAAACCTTATATAATGTTAAAACATTTAAAACAAAATATAAAATAATAACAAACTTATCAAGTAAATATATGTCATGGAATAAATTTATGAAAATAAGAAATAAAGATATTTACTATGATAAAGCATCATTAAAAGATGATCCAGCTTTAATATTGCAGAGCGGAGGATCTACTGGTACACCTAAAGGAATAGTATTATCTAATGGCAATGTTAATGCTTCAACAGTAGCGGCTATTAATGCTTATCCCGATTTATGTAAAAATGATCGAATACTTGGTATTATGCCAATCTTTCATGGCTTTGGATTAGAAGTATCAATAAATGATGCCTTTTGTGTAGGAGCAGAAGTAGTATTAATCCCAACATTTAAAGCAAGTGAATTTCATAAATTACTAATTAAACATAAACCAACCGTAATTGTAGGAGTACCAACACTATTTGAAGCACTTACTACTAATAAAAACATGGATAATGTTGATTTATCAAACTTAAAATATGTAATCGCCGGAGGCGATACTCTAAGTAAGAAAAGAGTTGAAAATATAAATGACTTCCTACATCGACATAAAGCTAAAACAAATATGATTCAAGGTTATGGACTTACTGAAGCCGTTGCCACAGCTTCTGTTGATTTAAGAGATTTATCTAGACCAGGTACCATAGGAATCCCTTGGCCGGGAATATATATTGGAATATTTGAGCCTAATACTGATAAGGAATTAGATTATGATAATGATGGAGAAATATGTATATGTGGACCTACTATAATGCTTGGTTACTATAATAATGAAGCTGAAACAAACATAACATTAAAACATCATAAAGATGGAAATATTTGGCTCCATACTGGAGACATTGGGTCGATGGATAAAGATGGCTTTATCACATATAAGCAAAGACTAAAAAGAATGATAATAACTTCAGGATATAATGTATATCCATCTCAAATAGAAGAAGTTCTCATGACTCATGAAGCAGTACTAAATGTTTCAGTAATAGGTATTCCTCATCCATATAAAAAGGAAGTAGCCAAAGCATTTATAGTATTAAAAAAAGGATATAAAAAGAGTGATGAATTGAAAGAAGAACTTATAAAACTATGTAGAAAGAATCTAGCAGTATATTCAATACCTAAAGAAATAGAATTCATAGATAGTCTACCTAAAACAATAGTAGGTAAAGTAGACTTTAACAAATTAAGAGAAAAAAGTATAAGATTGGAGAAGATAAAAGATGTCAAGAAGTAATGCCAAAAGAATAAAAATAGGAGGAATGAGTCAATTATTAATAGACTTAAAACCAAGAAGATGTGATGCTGATGTATTTCTAAACACACCAGTGGACGTGACAAATTTAGTAAAATATATCGATGATAAAAAGAAAGAAGGAGAAAAAGTAACATACTTTCATGCTTTCCTATTAGCCTTAGCAAAAACTATATATAATAGACCAAAATTAAATAGATTTATTGCTAATAGACACATGTATGAACACACTAATGTTGTCATATCATTTGTAGCTAAAGTAGAATTTGAAGATGATGCCGAAGAATTAATGTTATTAATTGAAGTGTCTCCTGATGACAATTTAGAATCAATATCAAAAAAAATCAAAGACAAAATAGCAGATTTAAGAGAAAAGAAAGTAGATAAAAAAGGAGCAAATTCCGCTATTGATACCTTAGGGAAACTTCCTAATATCATAAGAGTACCACTAGTAGGAACACTAAAATGGATGGATAAAGTAGGATGCCTTCCTAAAACTCTACAGGAAGATGACTTATATTTTGCATCAGCAATAGTAACTGATATTGGCTCATTAAAATCAGATTCAATATATCATAATAATACCAACTTTGGTACCTGTTCATCAATTACTGCTATAGGAGAAATAAGAGATACCGTAAAAGTAGTAGATGGAAAAGAAAAGATAATCAAATCAGCAAACTTTGGTATTAATTTTGATGAAAGAGTAGCAGATGGTTTCTATATGATAAAAGCCTTTAAAATGTTAGAATACATAATAGAAAATCCTCATCTACTAGAAGAAAGAGCAGATACTAAAATAACTCTTCCAGGTACAAAGAAGAAAATGTAAATAAAATGTAAATCAGAATATAACATCTTGTAAATAATAAATAAATATGTTATATTCTTATTATAGAAGAAGGAGTTGAAAAAATGAAAAAAATAAAATTAGCAAAAGAAGAAGACAAAGATCAAAAAACACTGGTTAAAGAATACAAAAGATTAGAAATATTTATAATAATATTTATGGTAATAGCAATATGTCTAGGTACATTCTATTTTAATGTCATATGTTTCGGAACTGAGTGTGAAAACAAATCACCGGCACCACTTATTATAATTAATACAGATAAGACAAATACTAATAGTGAAGTAATCGAAGAAGATAAATTACCAGAGTGGGCTGAATATTTGTTATCGCAAAACATAAAGGAAATAGCTGTTTACAATCGTAAGAAAGATGAATCATTTAATCCTGGAGATAGTTGTCCAGACCCAGAGTACATAACAAAAGAACAATTGAAATCTATCTTGAAAGAAATGACAAAATCCAAGTTATCAAAGTATGTTAATGCTTCGGGTTTTGGTGGCGTATGTGTAAAAAATATTCTTGTTAAGTATAATGATACTAATCAATTAGAAATATATGATTTTAAATATATTATACCTAAAGATAATAGTATAAAATCATTACTTGAAAAAGAACAATACACTGAAGATAGTTCAATGAAGGGCAGAGAAGAATTCGATGACTGGTATTCATATGACTGGGATACATCATATATAGATGCATTATTAGGTTAAAAGTAATATTAGATTTTTAAAATGTAACCAAATAGGTTACATTTTCTTTTTATCTAGAATAAAATATATATACTAGATTATACATAATAAAGGTATTATCAAAGTAACTTGTTACTTTGACCACGAAGTGGAAATAACATAATAAAATAAGTAAATTACTTGACACTAACTCTTGATAAAATAAAATAAGTAAAGTATAATTAAATAAGAGAATAGGTGATAAACAAATGAAAAAAATATTATTATGTATAATGGATGGAGTTGGATTAACTAAAGAAAAAAAATATAATGCCGTATATAATGCTAAAACTCCTGTACTAGATAAATTATGGGATAAATATCCAAACTGTTTACTTGAAGCATCATCTACCTATGTAGGACTTCCTAAGGGAAATATGGGAAACAGTGAAGTGGGACATATGAATATAGGAGCAGGCCGTATAGTATATCAATCTTTAGAATTAATTAATAGTAAAATAAAAGATAAATCGTTTTATGATAATATTGAATTTTTAAAAGTGATAAATCACGTCAAAGACAATAATTCCAAATTACATCTAATAGGATTACTGCAATCTGGGGAAGTACATTCCCATATTAATCATTTATTTGCCTTACTTGATTTATGTAAGAAAGAAAAAGTTAAAGAAGTATATATTCATGCTTTTACTGATGGGAGAGATGCAAGCCCAACAAATGGGATTAAATATATAGAATTATTAGAAAAGAAAATAAAGAGCATTAAACTAGGGAAAATAGCTTCTATTAGTGGAAGATATTATGGAATGGATCGAGATAATAGATTTGATAGGGTAAAGAAAAGTTATGATGTAATGACTACCCCTGGAGAAGTAAAAGATGCAAAAAAAGGCTGGAAAGAAAGCCAAAAAAATGGAGTGACAGATGAATTCATTGAACCATTTAGGGCTTGTGATAATGGTTATATTACCGATAATGATGGAATAATTTTCTTTAACTACAGACCAGATAGAGTAAGAGAACTTGCCAGCATTCTTACTAATGATAAGTATGAAGCCTTTGATAGAAAAAAAATAAATAATTTAAAAGTAGTTACCATGATGAAAGTAACTGATACAGTTCTTTGCCCTAATGCTTTTGAATTAGAAAAACCACAAAATACTTTAGGGGAATATATATCAAGTAAGGGGCTATCCCAACTTAGAATAGCAGAAACAGAAAAGTATGCTCACGTTACATATTTCTTTGATGGAGGAATAGATAAAGTATATGAGAATGAAAAAAGAATATTAGTGCCAAGTCCTAAAGTAGCAACATATGATTTAGAACCCCAAATGAGTGCTAACATGATAACAGCTTCTCTCGTTAAAGAGATAACCAATAACCATGAAGACTTAATAATATTAAATTTTGCTAATGGAGACATGGTAGGACATACTGGAGACTATAATGCCGCAATTAAAGCAGTAGAAACTGTAGATTCATGTATTGGCAAAATACTAGATAATATCTCATTAGATGAATATACATTAATAGTAACCGCCGATCATGGAAACTGTGAAGTAATGAAAAACAAGGACGGTAGTATTAATACAAGTCATACCACCAATGTTGTCCCATTTATTGTAACAGATAAAAAACTAAAACTAACAAATGGTAAACTAGGAGATATAGCACCAACTATACTATACTTAATGGGACTAGATATACCTAAAGAAATGACTGGTAACATATTAGTAAAGAAAAAAAAGAGTCGTAATAATTAATTACGATTTTTTAATTATAGTTTTTTAGTGACAATAGATAAAATATTTGTTATAATTTATATAGGTAAAGGAGTACGATAAAAAATGTTAAATCTATTAAATAACCCAAATTTTGATAATGAAAGAAATATTCTAAATGCAGATTTATTCGTAAATAACCTAAAAAATAATCTAAAAGCTTTTGGCTTTAATCCTAAAGTAAAATATAATGTATACAGACATGTTACAATCTATAATATATCATGGAATGATGATAAAACCTATAATGATATTATTGAATTTAAAAAAGAAATAGCCTTATCTTTAGGAATTAATGCAAATGAATTAAAGATAAAGAAGTTATCAGATAATGAAATAGAAATAAAAGTCAGTAATATGAAAGTAGAACCATTATCACTAAAAGAATTATTATCATTATACAAAAAAGACAATACATTTAAAGTAATGTTAGGATTAGATGAATCAGATAATCCTGTATATTTTGATTTTGATAAAGAAAAGAGCTTATTGGTTACTGGGGTTACAGGTATAGGCAAAACAAATCTATTTAATAATATTATTATGAATATCTTAATATATCATAAAGATGTAAAAGTAGTAATATTAGATTCACAAAGTATTAATTATAATCAGTATAGTGAAGTATACGAAGTGGTTAATAAAGAACATGATATAATAGATAGAATTAGAAGCCTAAGAAAAGAATTTGAAGAAAAAATAAAAAGTGGTAACAAAGATAAAGTGGTAGTTTTTATTGATGAAATATATGAAATATTGAAACTTGATAATAGTATTAAAAATGACATAAATTATTTACTAGAATTAGGTAGTATAAGTGGTATGCATTTAGTAGTATCTACTGATAGCATATTAGAAGAAGATACTTATAATTTATTTAATAGAGATAATATTGCCAAAATAGCCTTCTATTTAACAAGCAGAGGAGAATATAACATGTTTATTGGTAAAGTAGTAAGAGGAAGTCTTAATAACGATGGAATGTACTTAGATAGCAATAATAACCTTACTAGAATAATCGTACCATTAGTTGAAGATAATGAAGTAGAAAGAGTGGTTAGCTATGTCAAAGAAGAAATCAAAGAAAAAAAATAAAATCTTTACCATTATATTAGCCTTTTGTGATATAGTAGCTATTACAGTATTATTTCTATTATATGGACCATATAGAGGATTTAGAGATTGGCTAGTAACTACTGCCATGAGCACAATGCATCATCAATATTTTGCTACGACTTTTTACAGTGAGGATGCTATAAATAGAGTACTAGAAGATAACGTTGTTATCGAGCCAGAATTTAATACTGATATCAATTTAATAGTTGCAGAGAAAAATACCTATATAGATGAATACGATAAAGAAATATTAGATCATAGTGATAATGACCTATATAAAATTATTGAAATAAAAGGTAAAGGATATAATGGATATATGGCTGCTATATATGATCCTTCAAAAATAAAACTAGTAACTAGTAAATATTTAGGTACAAAAGGTGAATATTTAGTAGATATGGCAAAAAGAGAAGGAGCAGTACTAGCGATTAATGGCGGCGGTTTTGTTGATGTAAATGGCTTTGGAAATGGTGGTTCACCAGTAGGAACAGTTATCAAAAATGGGAAAATACTAAGTACTGGAAGTGGAGCAGCTGGCAGAGGAATAATCGGCTTTACAAATGATGATAAATTATATTTAGGAAAAATAAGTGAAGAAGAAGCTGTACGTATCGGTATAAGGGATGCTGTTGAATTTGGACCATTCTTAATAGTTAATGGACAGTCTAGTTTTATAAATGGTAATGGAGGCTATGGTCATCATCCAAGAAGTGCTATAGCACAAAGAAAAGATGGCATAGTCCTATTTCTCGTAATCGATGGTAGAAGTCTAAAAAGTAAAGGTGCTGATATGAATGATCTAGTAGAAATATTACTTAGATATCATGCCTATAATGCTGCTAATCTAGATGGTGGTAATTCTAGTGTGCTAGTCGTAGATAATGAAATAATTAATCATCCATATAACTGGGATAATGATGAAGTAACAAGACCAATACCCGATGGTTTTATACTAGTTCCATAAAAAATATAATTACTTTTCAAAATTATATGTGTAATAAAAAAAGAGTTTTTGTTAAATATATAATTAAGGAGAGTAATTTTTTATGTCAAAAAAAAGAACACTTATATTAAATATACTATTGATAGTAATACTTTTTATTATATCCCTAGCAATTATTATTCCAAAAACCTATGCTTATTCTGGAACTAATATTTCTTATATTTATAGTGAGAATGTAATAACAAGAAATGAAATAAAAATATATTCTTTAAAAGATAATAATTATATAGAAAGTGGTTCGATAGGTAAAAATGTAGAATTATCTTTAGAAAATATAGATAATAAATTTTTTAAGATAAAAGATTTTGATGATTATTATATTAGATATAATGATCTAGAAGAATTATCTAATCGAACTATTTATGATGATAGATATAAAGAATATATTCTCTTTAACTATAATGTAGAAACAGATAATATAACAATACTTTATGATGAAAATGATAATATGATTTATACATTTAAAAAAGGATATTCATTACCATTAATTATCAAAGATGAAGATAAATATGGTGTGGAATTTAATAATAGACTTCTATATATAAAGAAAGAAGATAGTGCATTAGTAGAACATCATAATACCGATTTAAATAATTCATCAGGAGTAGGAGTACTAAACTACCATGCTTTCTATGATGAAAATGATCCAAATGATAGTTGCCCTACTGTTATATGTCACCCTAAATCACAATTTATCGAACAGTTAAACTTTTTCAGAGATAATAATATTTTAACATTAAAAATGAAAGAATTAGAAGATTATATTGATGGTAAAATAAATTTGCCTAAAAGTGTCTTAATAACAATAGATGATGGAGGAAGAGATAAAATAGCTGTGGATCTTCTAACAGAATATAAAATGTATGCTACAATATTTTTGATAACAGCTTGGTTTGATGAAGAATCTTATTATAAAACAGATTATATAGAACTACATTCCCATACTCATAATATGCATAATACAGGAGAGTGTCCAGGAGGACAAGGAGGAGCTATAAAATGTTGGCCAAAAGAAAAGATACAAGAAGATTTAAGACAAAGTAGAGAAGAATTAAATGGAAGTACATATATAGCATATCCCTTTTACGAATATAACGACTATTCAATAGAAAACTTAAAAGAAGCAGGTTTTACCATGGCTTTCATTGGAGATACAGTTAATGGCGATGATTTAGTTCATGTTGGTAGTAATAAATATCTTTTACATAGATTTGTAATAGTAACAAGTACCACAATTAATAATTTAAAAGACTATTTTGATCAAATAAAGTAATATAAATACTATTGTTACTTTATTTTTTTATATCAAAATCATATTTTGCCATTAAAAAAAACACTTTTTGACTAGACTAAAAGCTCTAGTTATGTTATAATTTCATTAGTATGGATGTGAGATTTATATATGGGTAGAAAAAGAAAAAGTAGAAAACCAAAAAGTAATAATAAAAAAATATTCAATGTCATAGCAATTATATCTATCTTAATAGCAGTTATATTTGGAATTATGTTATATGTTTTAGGTATGGTTCCAGAAAAATATTTACTAATTGTATACACAATATTTATAATTTTATATTTGTTATTATCTTTCTTAGTTTTTAAGAAAAATATAAAAAAATCTATTAAAATATTTTGCATAGTACTATTTATTATATTTGATATAGTATTTAGTGTAGGCATCAGTTATATAAGCAAAACTATTGGTTTTATTGATGTAATAAATAATGAATTATTTCAAAAAGAAGAATTTTATATCATGGTCAAAAAAGAATCTAATATAGATAAAATAGAAGATTTATCTGATAAAATAGTAGGAGTATATTCCTCATTGAATAGTAATAAAGCAATTAAAACGCTAGATAAAAAAGTAGAAACTACCACTACTAAATATACAGATGCCATATCAATGTTTGATGATTTAAATGATGATAAAATAGATGCTGTATTAATAAATGGATCAATAAAAAATCTATTTAACGATGAACTTATAGATACCGCTGATAATTTAAAAGAATTATATACTTTATCAGTACCTATTAAGAAAAATGATACTGAAGTATTAAAATTTGTAGATATAACTAGAAAACCATTTAATATTTATGTTGCTGGTGGTGATGCCTATGGTAGTATCGATAATGTAACAAATACCGATGTAAATATGATTATAACAGTAGATCCGGTAAGTAAAAAAATACTACTTACTTCAATACCAAGAGACTATTATGTAAATCTTCCTAGTTTTGGAGAAAATGCATATGATAAACTAACTCATGCTGGATATTATGGCATTGAAGAATCAATCAAAGCAATAGAAAAACTATTAGATATAGATATTAACTACTATGTAAAAGTAAATTTCTCTACAATTGAAGGTATTGTTGATGCAATAGATGGAGTAGATGTTCAGTCAGATTTTAATTTTTGTGTAGGTAATAAATGCTTTAAAAAAGGTATTAATCACCTTGATGGTAAGAGTTCTCTTACTTTTGCTCGTGAAAGACATTCCTTTTCAGATGGCGATGTTCAAAGAGTAAAGAATCAACAAAAGGTAATTGAGGCAATTATAAATAAAGTAACGTCATCTACAAAACTAGTAACTAATTTTACAAGAATATTAGATAGCGTAAGTTCAAGTTTATCAACAAACATGGATAGTAAGAGTATTAATAAATTTGTAAAGATGCAGCTTAATAGTATGAGCAATTGGGAAATTGAAAGTCAGAATTTAATTGGAACAGATTACACTTCGACAAGCACATATACATTTCCAGGCCTTAATTTGTATGTTATGAAAAAAAACGAAGAATCTGTTAATAAAGCAAAGGAAAAAATTAGAGAAGTAAAGAGGTAGTATTATGAGAATTTTATTTATAACATCAGACTATAAGACTCCTGATAAAGGAAGTAATATTTATACCGATTTGGCATATACGTTACATAAAAAAGGACATCAGATTAAGGTGGTTGTAGCGGAGGAAAAAAAGAATACCAAAACAACATATTTAAATGAAGAAAATGAAATTCCCGTTTTACGAGTAAAGACAGGAAATCTTTATGAAGTAGGGTTAATAGAAAAAGGATTAACTTTCTTAACTGTTGCCAAAGATTTGAAAAAGGGCATAAAAAAATACTTTAATGAAGAAAAATTTGATTTAATATTATTTCAGTCACCACCATTAACCATGCAATCAACTGTTAGATGGGCAATGAAAAAATATCATGCCAAATCTTACCTTATGATGAAAGATATCTTTCCTCAAAATGGTTTAGATATAGGCCTATATACTAAGGCGAATCCAATGTACTTATATTTTAAAATTCAAGAAAAAAAATTATACAAAACAGCTTCAAAAATAGGATGCATGTCACAGGGAAATATTGATTATCTATTAGATCATAATAACTTTTTAGAAAAAGACAAATTAGAGTTATTTCCCAATACGGCTATAATAAAAAATGCTAACCAAAGCAAACAAGAAAAAAAATATATTCGTGAGAAATATGGTTTAAAAGAAGACGATGTGGTGGCAATTTTTGGAGGAAATTTTGGCAAACCCCAAGGTTTAGACTTTATGTTAGAGGTAATTAATAAATATCAAAAGAATAAGCAATTAAAGTTTGTTTTAATCGGTAAAGGTACTGAAAAGCAAAAAATATATGAAATAATAAAGAAGAAAAACATCAAAAATGTTTTAACCTTTGATTATATTCCAAGGGAAGAATATGAAAAATTAACTAGAGCATCAGATATAGGATTAATATTTTTAGATCATAGATTTACAATTCCTAATTATCCATCAAAAACATTGTCATATTTTGAATCATCACTTCCGATAATGGCTGCAACTGATGCTAGTACTGATTATAAAGATATGATAATTAAAGAGAATTGTGGTTTTTGGTCCTTGAGTGGTGACATAAAAGATTACACCAAAAAGTTTAATAAATTAATTGAAAACGAATCATTAAGAAAAAAAATGGGCAAAAATGGACGAAAATATTACGAAGAAAATTGTAACGTTGATTTGTCAGTTAAGATACTAGAACAATATATGGAGGATTTAAAAGATGTTTAAAGATAAAGTTTTATTAATAACCGGAGGAACTGGTTCGTTTGGAAATGCAGTTTTGAAAAAATTTCTAGAAACAGACATAAGAGAAATAAGAATTTTTTCTAGAGATGAAAAAAAGCAAGAAGACATGCGCATAAAGTATAAGAATGATAAAATAAAATTTTATATCGGTGATGTTAGAGATTACCGCAGTATCGACGATGCTATGGATGGTGTTGATTATATATTCCATGCTGCTGCTTTGAAACAAGTTCCTAGTTGTGAATTTTATCCTGTCCAAGCTGTTAAAACAAATATTTTAGGTACAGAAAACGTTCTTGAAGCTGCAATAAATCATAATGTAAAAAAAGTTATTGTACTAAGTACTGATAAAGCGGCATATCCAATTAATGCTATGGGAATGAGTAAAGCATTAATGGAAAAAGTTGCTGTTGCTAAAGGAAGAGATTTAAAAGAAGGACAAACTGTAATCTGTAGAACAAGATATGGAAATGTTATGGCATCACGTGGTAGTGTAATACCATTATTTTGTGAGCAGATTAAAGAAGGAAAACCTCTTTCAATAACAAATCCAGATATGACTAGATTTATGATGACTTTAGAAGATGCTGTTGACCTTGTTATTTATGCCTTTGAACATGGAGAACAGGGAGACTTATTTGTCCAAAAAGCTCCAGCAGCCACTATTGATACATTGGCAAAAGCAGTTAAAGAACTAAAGCATAGTAATGTGCCTATTAATTGTATTGGAACTAGACATGGTGAAAAATTATATGAAGTATTAGTAACCAAAGAAGAAATGGTAAATGCCATAGATATGGGAGATTATTATCGTATACCAGCAGACAATAGAAATTTAAATTATCAAAAATATGTTGATCAAGGAAATGCAAGTTTGGATAATGTTGAAGATTATAATTCTCATAATACTAAGAGATTAGATGTTGAAGGAATGAAAGAATTACTTCTTAAATTAGATTTATTTAGTGATTGTAAATAAGAGGAATATATGAAAGTATTAATAACAGGAGCAAACGGTTTCGTAGGAAAGAATCTAATAAGTCATTTAAGCCTAAATAAAGATATTGAAGTATTAAAATATGATATTGATTCAACAGAAGAAGAATTAGATAAATATACAATGGAATGTGATTTCGTATATCATCTAGCGGGAGTTAATAGACCACAAAATACAAGCGAATATATGGAAGGTAATTTTGGTTTTACTAGTGTTTTATTAAATAAATTAATAGAAAATAATAATAAATGCCCAATAATGATATCTTCATCTATTCAGGCAGAACTTGATAATGATTATGGTAAATCTAAAAAAGCTGGAGAAGATTTAATATTCAAATATGCAAAAGATAATAATGTTAAAGTATATGTATACAGATTTCCAAATTTATTTGGAAAATGGTGTAGACCTAATTACAATAGTGTCATAGCAACATTTTGCAATAATATAGCAAACAATTTAGAAATAGTAGTAAATGATGAAAATAAAGAATTAAATCTTGCTTATATTGATGATGTATGTGAAGAATTAATTAGATGTTTAAGTGATAAAGCTCATAGAGAAGGAAATTTTTATTATATTCCAATAACTTATGTAAAATCTTTGGGTTATATTGCTAACTTAATTAAATCATTTAAAGAAAATGATAGAGGTATAATGGTTCCTTCGACAGGAGATGAATTTACTAAAAAGCTTTATGCAACTTATATTAGTTATGCCCCTTTAAAGGAAATGGTAGTGGACTTAGAAGAACATCGAGATAATAGAGGATTATTCTGTGAATTAGTTAGAACAAAAGAAGCTGGTCAAGTATCAGTATCAACAACAAATCCTGAAATCATAAGAGGAGGGCACTATCATCATACTAAAATGGAAAGGTTTATCGTCATAAAAGGAAAAGCAAAAATAAAATTTGAACATGTAATTACTCATGAAACATATGAGTTTGAAGTAAGTGGTGACAAACTACAATATGTAACAATACCAGTAGGATATCAGCATAGTATTAATAATGTTGGTAATGAAGAATTGATATTAATATTATGGGCAAATGAATTATTTGATTCAAACAGAACAGATACCTATGTAATGGAGGAAACTCAAGATGAATATAAAAAAAGACTACACAAATATTAAATGGAAAGAAAATGGTAAATTAAAATTGTTAATAATTGTAGGAACAAGACCTGAAATAATAAGATTAAGCGCAGTAATAAATAAATGTAGAAAATATTTTGATTGTATACTAGCTCATACTGGACAAAACTATGATTATAATTTGAATGGAATATTCTTCAAAGACTTAAAATTAGGTGATCCAGAAGTTTATATGGATGCCGTAGGAAAAGACCTTGGAGAAACAATTGGAAATATCATTAATTCATCGTACAAATTAATGAATACAATTAAACCAGACGCTTTATTAATACTAGGGGACACCAATAGTTGTTTATCCGCTATTGCTGCTAAGAGATTACATATACCAATTTTTCATATGGAAGCTGGTAATAGATGTAAAGATGAGTGTTTACCAGAAGAAACCAACAGGAGAATAGTAGATATTATCTCTGATGTTAATATGGCATATAGTGAACAAGCTAGAACATATTTACATGAGTGTGGTCTTCCAAAAGAGAGAACATATGTAACTGGTTCTCCAATGGCAGAAGTATTATCAAATAATTACGATGAAATACTAAAATCAGATATATTAACAAGATTAAATTTAGAAAAAGGTAAATATATCCTATTATCCGCTCATCGTGAAGAAAACATTGATACAGATGAAAATTTTATAAGTTTATTTACTGCTATTAATGAATTAGCAGAGAAATATAATATGCCTATTTTATATTCATGTCATCCTAGAAGTAAGAATAAACTAGAAAAAATGAATTTTAAACTAGATGAAAGAGTAATAAAACACGAACCTTTAGGATTCCATGACTACAATAATTTACAAATGAATGCCTTTTGCGTAGTATCTGATTCCGGTACCTTACCTGAGGAAAGTTCCTTTTATATATCTAAAGGAAAATCATTTCCTGCTGTTTGTATAAGAACAAGTACCGAAAGACCAGAAGCATTAGATAAAGGAGATTTTGTACTAGCGGGTATTAATACAAAAGATTTACTAAATGCAGTAGATCTTGCTGTATCTATGAATAACAATAATGATTTAGGTCTACCAGTACCTAATTATATAGATACAAATGTAAGTGATAAAGTTGTTAAAATAATTCAAAGTTATACTAGTATTGTAAATAAGATGGTATGGAGAAAAAATAAACAGTGGTGATAGTATGAAGAAATTAGTATTATTAAATGTTGTATGTAATGGCTCTACAGGAAAAATAATGTGTGATTTAGCGAAATCTGCAAGCAATAATGGTTATGATGTTACATGCATTTATGGTCGTGGAAATCCCAAAGAAGATGTTAATTGCCTTAAATTTAATAGCAAAATAGGAATATATTTTCATGTCTTTTTAGCTCGTTTAGGTTTCAATGGACATGGGTCATATTTTGCCACAAAAAAGATAGTAAAATATTTAAAAAAAACAAATCCGGATATCATACATATGCATAATATACATGGATATTGGATAAATTTAAAAGTATTATTTAAATATTTAAAAAATGATTATAATGGTAAAATTATATGGACTTTGCATGACTGTTGGTCATTTACAGGACATTGCTCTCATTTTGTATCAGCTAATTGTAATAAATGGCAAGAAGGATGTATGAAATGTCCACAACTTAAATCCTATCCTAAAGAATACTTTGATACCACTAGAAGAGAATACCGATTAAAAAAGAAACTATTTAGTAACCTAAATGATTTGCAGATTATAACTCCATCGAATTGGTTAAAAAAAATAGTTGAAAAATCATTTTTAGGTAAATATCCAATTAAAACTATACACAATGGTATTAATTTGGACATATTCAAACCAGTGAATGATAAAAATATTAAAGGAAAATATAATATACCTGATAATAAGATAGTATTGTTAGGTGTTGCTAATATTTGGGAAGAAAGAAAAGGACTAAATATTTTTATTGAATTATCAAAAATGATAGATAAAGATGAGATTATAGTATTAGTTGGTGTAAATGATAAACAAATAATAGAATTACCATCAAATATTATAGGCATTAAAAGAACAGAAAATCAAAAAGAATTAGCTAGTTTATACTCAATAGCAGATGTATTTATTAATCCTTCTGTTGAAGAAACGTTTTCTCTTGTTACTGTCGAAGCATTAGCTTGTGGCACTCCAACAATAGTTTGTGGAATGAGTGCCCCTAGAGAATTATTAACTGAAGATGTAGGAATGGTTATTAATAATGTTAATCCTGAGGATTATTATAATGCATATAAGAAAATAATAAAAGAAAAATATGATAAAAAACAAATACATAATTATTCAAAAAAATTTAATAACAAAAATATGCTTAAAGAAAATATTAAAATATATGAGGAGCGAAAATAATGGAAATATTATATATATCTTCAGTTCCATCAAAGGAACAATTCAATTATATTAAACAGATGCTAAAAAGTAATATTAACGTTTCAAAATATGGAATGCAAGAATCTGGTTATAAATTTCATCATTTAATATTGGATGGAATGGTTGAAAATAATAATAAAGTTTATTCTTTAATAGGTAGGCCAATTTCTAGTAAGAGCCATAAAAAAACATATTGGAAAAATGTCATAAATGAAGAAAATAATATAATATACGAGCATATTGGACTAATAAATATTCCAATATTGAAAAATTTTTTTGCAGGAGTTTCATTTTTTTTCAAAACATTGAAATGGATAAAAAAAAATGAAAATAACAAATATAAATGTATAATTATTGATGCTGCATATATAACTATTATTCCATTTATTAATTTTGCAACAAAAATAAAAAAGTGCCCTAAAATAGCAATAGTATGCGACATATATGAATATATGGCAGATGTAAAGGATGCTAGAAAAGATAGTAAAAAAATACATAAGCTTATTTCCAAATGTATGCATAATCAATATAAGAAAATTGATGGCTTTGTATTTTTGACTGAAGCAATGAATGAAGTATTAAACCATAATTCTAAGCCTTATATTATTATGGAGGGTTTGGTTGATAGTAAAATGGTATCTAAAAAGCCACCAAAAAAAGGCCCTAAAAAAGACATTATAATGTATGCTGGTGCATTAAGGGAACAATATGGAGTTAAAAACTTAGTTGAAGGATTTATGAATTATGCAAACGATAATGCAGAATTATGGATTTTTGGTGCCGGTGACTATGCACCTGTGATTGAAAATCAAATGAGAAAGGATAAAAGAATTAAATTCTATGGTATTGTTGATAACAAAACTGTTGTTGAAAAAGAACAACAAGTATCACTCTTAATAAATCCAAGGCCTTTTAACCAAGAATTTACTAAATATTCTTTTCCATCAAAGAATATGGAATATATGGTATCTGGAACACCATTGTTAACAACAAAATTGCCTGGAATGCCTCAAGAATATTATGATTATGTTTATTTAATAAATGGAAATAGTAAGGAAGATATAACTAATTCTTTAAATGAAGTATTTTCTCACAGTTATAAAGAATTACGTGAGAAAGGATTAAAAACAAGAGAATTTGTGTTAAATAAAAAAAATAATGTTATTCAGTCAAATAGAATTATTAATTTGTGTAAAGAGGTAATAAAAAATGAAGAAGAGGGATAGTAATGATAATATTGAAGCTACTTTAAAATATGAAGGCCTTGCTAAATATATGCCTTTAATAATTTGCAGTGGTTTTTACTTATTAACAATATTATTGTTTATTTTTGGACCATATGATTGGTCTATAACTAATTCAAAGCAATTATATATTTTTTTATTTTTAAATTTGTTTTTTTTGATTTTTGGTTATGTGATAGCAAGTTTTAAAAAAATTAAACCGAATGTGAAAAAGTATAATATTAATAAAGTTATATCAATATCATTTGCTATATTTATTATAATCTACGTATTAAATACATATAGTACTACTGGCAAAATATACCCAGATATTATTAGAGGATTGTTTAATAGTGGTGAGGCATATAGAATAGCGCATGGCAAAATAAGTGGCATTTCAGTTTACTCAGCATATCTAAATATCATATTCTCTCCAATAATTTCATTAATAATACCTATCTTTTTTATATATAATAGGAGTCTTTCAAGAAAATCAAAGATATTTGGAATAGTTTGTTTAATATTAAACCTATTTTTGGGAATTGCTCAAGGAATAATAAACGCTTATGCTACATTCGTTTTTGAAATTAGTTTATTTTTAATATTATATTTATTTTCGACATTAAAAAATAATAAACCAAGAAAGAAAATAGGTATTGTTTTTACAATAATTGCTTTAGTTCTATCATTTTTTGCTTACTATAAAATTGTAATGTCAAATAGATTAATTCACGATTCCGTTATGGGGACTGAAACAATAAAAGAAGTTGAAGATAAGAAAAATAATGATAAAAATGTAAAAATCGATAATGAAAAAGAAAAAAATTTAATTATCTATAATATTGATACTAAAAATGCTGATGTAGATAATATGTTTGCTGAATCATCATTATATAATACATCTAAATTGAAAAAAAGATATTTTTTATCATTTTTACCAAATAACATATTAAGTAGTTTAAATCATATTGTAAGCTATTTAACGCATGGCTATAAAGGATTATCATACGCTATGCAAGAAGATTTTACTTCAAGTTATGGTTTAGGCTTTTCTGATTTTTTTAGACACAATTTTTTAAAAATAATCGGAAAGAGTAATCTGGAAAGTAGGATTTATTCGAGAACTTATATGTATAAAATAGCATCAAAAGGTTGGGATACAGGAGCGGTTTGGTCAACGTTCTTTATATATCCTGCATCAGATATTGGCTTTGGGTTAACAATACTTTTAACTTTTTTAATAGGCTTTATTTTAAATATGTCGTATCGTTCAGCCGTTGAATCAAAAAATATTTTTGCAGCAGTTATTTTTATAAAGACATGTATGATAGTATGCTTCTTTAGTGCAAATAATGTCTTTTTTCAAGATGGTGGTTCCTTTTTAACCATATTTATAATAGGATTATTATGGCTTTTAACAAGCATATTAGGAAGGGAGAACAATAATGAAAGTATTATGGGTAGTTAACACAATATTTCCATATCCAGCTTCTAAGCTGGGAATGGTGGCACCATGTTTTGGTGGATGGGCACATTCTCTATATTCAGGCATAAATAAAGGGAAAAAAATTGATTTTTGTATAGTAGCAACTTATACTGGGAAGGAACAAAAAAAATACGTTGATAAAAATACTGTGTATTATTTAATTCCTAATAAGAAAGAGAATAAGTACAATTCTAAGCTTAGAAAGTACTGGAAAATAATTATTGAAGATTTTAATCCTGATATAGTTCATATTCATGGTACAGAGTATCCAAAGGCATTACCATTAATTGAAGAATATCCAAGTTTGAATTATATTGTTTCAATTCAAGGTTTTTTGACATCATATAGTCGCGTTTATAATTCAAACTTAGAATTTAGTATACTATTGAAGAATTTAACAGTTCGGGACTTTTTTAAACCCAAAACAGGTTATTTAACCAGTATAGATTACAAGAATAGGGCTAAATATGAAAAAAGAATTATAGAAAGTATTAATAATGTTATTGGTAGAACTGATTGGGATAGGGCTGAGGTTCTAGCAATTAATCCAAATATTCACTATTACCAAGGAGAAGAAAACTTAAGGAAGTGTTTTTATGAAGGAAAGTGGGACATAAATAAGATTAATAGACATACTATCTTTTTTAGTCAAGCACAATCAATAATTAAAGGCTTTTATCTTATGATTGAGGCATTGAAAATTATTAAAGTAAAATATCCTGATGTAAAAGTTATTGTTGCTGGTAACAATATTTTGGATACATCAACAATTAAAGGAAGATTAAAACGACAAAGTTATACAAAATATTTGCAAAAACTTATTAATAAATATGATTTAAAGAATAACATTATATTTACCGGATTTTTAAGTGCTGAACAGTACAAAGAAAAATTAATTTCTTGTAATGTCTTTGTGCAGGCCTCTTCTGTAGAGAATAGTTCAAATTCTTTAGGTGAAGCAATGATTCTTGCAGTTCCATGTGTAGCTTCTAATGTGGGAGGCACGGCAACAATGTTAGTTGATAAACAAGAAGGATTTTTGTATCCATATACAGAGCCAGAATTACTTGCATACTATGTCGAAAAATTCTTTGATGATGATGATTTATGTAAAAAAATGGGAGCTAATGCATCACGTCACGCAGTAACTAGGCATGCTTGGGATAATAATGCGAAAGTAACAATTGAAACATATGAAGATATAATAAGAAGGAATAAACAAGTAAATGAATAAAATTAAAGAGTTTATAAAGAAGATTTCTGGCAAAGTTGTAAAAAATGTAAGTTGGATTCTATTTCAAAATGCATATACAATGCTTTTAAGTCTAATTCTTACAGGTATTGTTGCTAGACATTATGGAACAAACGGTTACGGAATAATTAATTTTTCATCATCATTTGTGGCAATTTTTTCTTTTATCGCTGTTTTTGGAACTAATCATATAATAGTAAATGATTTTTCTCAAAAAAAATACAAAGATGGCGTAATTTTAGGAACAAATTTGTATATTAGAATTATTTTAAGTTTAATTTCTCTTATTGTTTCTCAAACAGTTGCTGTTATTGCATATGATTTACCGACTAACTTAGCAATATTACTATTTAATATTAATGTGATAATTAGTAGTGGTGATATTTTTTCATTTTATTCTCAAGCAAATATTCAGAATAAATATATTTCCATTGCTAAGATTATTTCAACAACCATTTTTTCGGTTTTAAAACTAGTTGCCGTTATTTGTAATTTAAATATTTTATTATATATTAGCACTTACTTAATAGAAAATGTAATTTATATAATTTTATTAACTAATTCTTATAAAAAAATTACAAATAATAAAAATGAAAAATGGCAAGTTGATAAAGAATATTTGAAATACCTATTAAAACGAAGTAAATTTTTTGCTTTATCTACCTTAATGGTAACAATTTATCTAAAAATTGATCAAGTTATGTTAGGAACATTCTTTAACGATAAGTCTATTGTAGGCATATATTCAGCTGCTGTTCGTATATCTGAAATATGGACATTTGTTCCGCTTGCAGTAATTACAGCATTTAAGCCAATAATTATAAGTAGCAAAAAAGTAGATGAAAATTCATATTTTAATAATTTAAGAAAATTGTATAATGTTGTTTCCATTGTATGCTTGGCATTTTTAATAGGAATAATAATCTTTGGAAAAATAGGAATATTAATTCTCTATGGCAAGGATTATATAGATGCCTATATTCCATTAGTCATTTTAACTTTTGGAATGTGCTTTGGAGTGCTTGGAAATATACATTATATTTGGATGACTTGCGAAAACAAAGAAAAGTATAGTTTATTTTATTCCTTTGTTGGTTGCTTTATTAATATTATTTTAAATGCTTTATTAATATCTAAATATAGTATAATTGGTGCTTCAATTGCTACATTAATAAGCCAAATTGGTGCAAATGTTGTTGCATTTCTATTAATAAAGGAAACAAGAATTATTTCAGTACTACTCATTAAATCGTTAAATCCATATTATGGGATAAAAGAGATTATTAAAAAAAATATTTCTTCTAAAGTATAAATAGCATCTAAGAAGTAAATAAACAAAAAACTAATAACAAAAATTACAATATGATTGTAAAGGAGATTAATATGAAAAATAGAAAAAAAACAGTTGTTAATAAAAAATTATTTATTATAGTTGTGGCTATTGTTCTAGTCATAGGTGTTGTTGTGACATTTCTATTATTAAATAATAAAGATAATAATGGTAAAATTATTAAGAACAATCAAGAAGAAACAAAAGAAAAAACTGCAACAACTAAAAAAAAGGTAACTATCGTTGATACAGAAAGTAAGACAAGACCTTATGCAGTCATGATTAACTGTCATAATGCTGCGCTTCCACAAGCAGGATTAGATAAAGCATATATTGTATATGAACTTATGGTTGAGGGCGGTATAACAAGGATGATGGCTTTATTTAGAGATGTTGATGTAAATAAAATTGGATCAGTAAGAAGTGCAAGAACACAATATTTAGGTTATGTATATGAAAATGATGCGATATATGAACATGCTGGTGGAGCACAAGATGCTTTAAATAGAATAGCAAGTGAAGGCATTAATGATATAGATGTTGATGGAGAATATGGAGTTCGTGATAAAAATTTAAATAGAGCATGGGAACACACTTTATTTACAACAACAGATTTACTTAATACAGCAAGAGATAAAAGGGGATTTAGAAAAGATACTGATAGTGGATTATTATTAAAATATTCAGCAGATGAAATAGATTTATCTAGTTATGAAAATAGTAGAGTAGCTAATAATATAAGTATTAATTATTCTGATTATCGTACATCAAATTATAAATATGATCCTGAATCAAAAACATATCTTCGTAGTATGAATGATACTCCAAATACTGACTTAGTAACAGGAGAGCAATATAAAGTAAAAAATATTTTGGTATATGGAGTAAATTACTCTAATTACACATATAGTGGTTATAGTTTATATCAAAAAATAGATAATATAGGTACTGGTGAAGGATATTATATTAGTAATGGATATGCTGTTCCTATAAAATGGGAAAAAGAAAATGAAAAGAGTAAAACAAAATATAAAATAGCTTCTACTGGTAAAGAATTAATAGTAAATGATGGTAATACATATATTCAAATATATCCAGCCGATAGAAATTTAACAATAAACTAGTAAAGAGATATTGTATTTGATATCTCTTTTTGGTGTTGAAAAAAAAACTAATATATTGTATAATTTATATACATAAGAGGAGTAGGAAATGAAAAAAAATACATTATTTAAAAATACAATCTATAAATCTATTCTAAGCTTTGTAAATATAGTAGTTCCAATTATAATTGGCCCTTATATCACAAAACTATTAGATGTTGATATGTATGGAATATATAATAAGACACTGGCAAATTTTCAAATGTTTTTAGCTTTCGCTTCCTTTGGAGTATATAATTATGGTGTTCGTGAAATAAGTAAAATAAGGAATAACAAGGAAAAAATATCAAAACTATTTACCAATTTATTTACTATTTCAACGATATCAAATATATTAGTATTAATTATCTATTTAATTTTTATTTTTGTAACTTCAAACGGTCTTACTACATCATTATATTTATTATTAACAATTCAAATTCTTGCCAATATTGTCTATGTTGAGTTTGTAAATGAAGCTTTAGAAAACTATAAATTTATTACTGTTAAGTCAGTTATTGTAAAGATCATTTACTTTATAGCAATACTATTATTTATTAGAAAGCCAGATGATGTAAAACTATATACTATTATAGTTTCAGTAACTATTTTCTTGAACAATATTATTAGTTTTGTTTATGCAAAAAGTAAAATAAAATTTGATTTTTCACAGATTGAATTTAAAAAATATGTTAAACCATTACTAGCGGTTCTTGTTATAACAAATGTTGACTTATTATATAGTCAATTAGATAGAGTAATGCTAGGAGAGTACGTTAATCCAGTCTCTGTAACACTTTATTACATACCATATTATATTATTTCAACCTTAGTATCAATTCCATATTCCATTATATATGTTTCCATCCCGAGACTATCATACTTAATTAAAGAGGAAGGAAAAGAAAAATATGAAGAAAAATTAAATAATTCTATTTCATCATTATTATTTTTAATAATACCTATGTGCTTTGGAGTTTTTGTTCTTGCTAAAGAAATAATATTAATTTATGCTGGAGAAAAATATCTAGCTGCAACAATTCCACTTATGATTACAAGCGTTGCTAGGATAATTGTTTGCTTAGAGTCAGTAATGAATAATTTAGTATTATATCCAAATGAAAAAGAAAATCGTATCTTAAAAGTATCACTCATTTTAGGAGTAACCAATTTAATAATGAATTATTTATTAGTATATTTTAAAATATTAACACCATCTACCGCTATGATAACAACTGGAGTAGCAGAATTAATTGTATTTATTTGGCATTACACATATGCTCGTCATAAAATGAACATAAATATTAAAATCTTTACTAAAAATAATGTCACATATTTTATATTGGGATTATTATTTATTCCTGTTTCTCTAATTATTAAAACATTTAATTTAAGTTTTGTCGTTACAATAGGGTTAATAGTAGTATCATGTACTTTACTATATTTTACATTGCTTCTTATTAAGAAAGATAACAATTTATTATTTATTATAAATAAATTTAAAAGAAAGGCGGGTCTAAAAAATAATGGATAGAATAATTGTATCAACAGGTTATATGGGTAGTGGAAGTTCTGCTATTACAGATTTAGTATCTGAATTTAAAGATTGCCAAAATGATTATAAAAGTTATGAATATGTATTAATGCACTGCCCTAATGGTTTGTTTGATTTAGAGGATAAACTATTAAAAGGTAATAATGCTGTCCGTAGTGATGAAGCAATCCGTAGTTTTGAATTACAAATGAAGAAACTTTATAATAAAAAATTCTGGTGGGTAGGTAACTATGAAAAAATAATTAGTCCAAAATTTATGGATATAACAAATAAATTTATATCTAATATAGAGGAGTTTAATTTTCCTAGTTATTGGTATATGCATGAAGAAGTTAATGCCAAAATGTTTATTAAATTATTAATTCGTAAACCAATAAAAATGCTAATGATAGGTAAGAAATTTCCCAAAATACTAAAGTATAATGATGGCATGAGAGTATCCTTCATTAAGGATAAAGATTTCTATAAGTATGCACATGATTATATTTACGAAATTATTGCTGAAATAGCAAGAGAAAATAAAAACGTCATTTTAGATCAATTTCTTCTTCCATTTAACCTTCATCGCATCGATAATTATTTTGATGATAAGTTAAAAGTAATAGTAGTTGAAAGGGATCCAAGAGATGTTTTTATAATTAATAAATATATTTGGCCAGAAAGAGGAATTGAAGTACCATTTCCAACGGAAGTAAATGAATTTTGTAGATTTTATCGTAAAATGCGTGAAAGCGAAAAAGAATGTACTTCTAATAAAGTTTTTCGTATTAAATTTGAAGATTTAATATATAACTATGATAAAGAAATAGAAAAAATAACTACATTTTTAGGATTTACTGAAAAGGACCATATTAATAAGAAATCAAGATTTAATCCAGAAATATCAATAAAGAATACTCAGTTATTTCATAAAGAAGAATACCAAAAAGAAGGAAAAATAATAGAAAGAGAACTAAAAAAATACCTATATGATTTCCCTTATGAAATAAAAAATGATGTAAAAGAAACTGTTGAATTTGAATAAGGTGCTAATATGAAAAAGAAAAAATTATTGTTCATTATTTGGTCTTTTACCCATGGTGGAGGAGCTGAAAAAATTCTTTCAAGTATAGTTAATAATCTTGATGAGAATAGGTATGATATTGATATTATAGAATATTGGCATAGTAATATAAAAAGAGAAAAAGTAAATAAAAATATAAATATTCTACCACCAATAATTGATTCAACAAAGGATAGTCATATAAAGATGATTATTTACAAAATATTATTGGAATTATTTCCTAGTATATTAAGAAAAAAATATATAAAAAAAGAATATGATGTTGAAATATCATTCAACTACCTAATTCCTACTTTTTTACTTAGTAAAAAAAGGAAGACAATTGCATGGATACATGGAGACATTTACGATTTAAAAACTAACAGAAAAAATTATATTCTTCAAAAAAGAAGTTTAAAATATGTTAATAGAATAGTTGCAATATCAAATAACACATATAACTCGATTAAAGATGTTTACCCATGTTATGCTGATAAAACAATTATCATTAATAATGGATTTAATATTGATAGTATGCTTGAAAATTCATTATTAGATGAAATACCAAAAGAAACAGAAAGAATAATATTATTTATAAATAGATTTGATGATAACAAGAATCCATTATTTGCTATTGATGTGGCAAAAGAATTAGTAAATAAAGGATATAATTTTAAAATGCAATTTCTTGGAAAAGGAAATCTTGAAGATAAAATGAAAGAAAAAATAAATAATTTAAATCTTGAAAAGTATGTTGAAATTTTAGGTTACAAAGATAATCCGTATCCATATATAAAGAATTGTTATATGGTTATTGGTTGCTCAAAAAGTGAAGGATTTCCAACTATTTTTATTGAATCACTAGCTTTTGGGAAACCATTCGTATCAACTAATGTTGGTGGCGTAAAAGAAATATCTAATAATGAAAGATGTGGATTAATAGCTAATAATCTAAAGGAATTCGTTTCAAATATTGAATTACTATTAAAAGATAAAGAAAAATATGACGAGTTTAGGAATAATGCAACTAAGCATGTAAGAAAATTTACTATTAAAAATCAAATAGAAAAAATAGAAAAATTAATTAATGAAATGGAGCGATAAAATGAGTAAGGTTAAAGTAAGTATTATAGTACCCGTTTATAATGTTTATAAATATCTTGATAGATGTTTAAAAAGTTTAGTTTCACAAACTCTAAATGATATAGAAATAATTATAATAAATGACGGAAGTCCTGATGATAGTCAAAATATTATTGATAAGTATGCTAAAGAATATCCAAAAAAAATAAGAGCATTTGAAGTTGAAAATGGTGGAATTAGTGAAGCAAGAAATATTGGCTTAAGCAAGGCAACTGGTAGTTATATCGGCTTTGTTGATAGTGATGATTATATTGAAAAAGATATGTATGAAAAATTATATAATCTAGCAGAAAAAGAAGGCCTAGACATTGTAATAGGAGGCCTTTATAATGTTGTTGAAGAAACAGGAAAAAAAGAACCTATTATTGATAAGAAGATAAGCAATGATAATGATATCAATGTTCTTTTAGGAACTACAGCTGTTTGGAATAAAATATATAGAAAAGAAGTTGTCGAAAATATTAAATTTAGAAAAAGAAAATGGTATGAGGATTTGGACTATACTGTAAAAGCCATATCTAATTCAAAAAAAATAGGATATGTTGATGAATGTTTCTATAATTATATGATAAGACAAGGATCAATAATGAATAATAAAAATCTTGAGAGAAATTTAGAAATATTAGATACCTTTGATGAAATAAAATCATATAAAAAGAGTAATAAATATAATGATATTATTGAATATTTAGCAATATATCATATTTATATATGCGCAGTAGTTAGAGTAATTAATTCTAGTGGTAGTAAAAAAGAACGTATTAAATACATCCATAAATTATTAGAATATATTTATACGAACTATCCAAATTATAAGAAAAATAAGTATTTATATTTGTTACCTAAAAACAAAAGAATTGTTTATAATTTGATTAAAAATAAACAATATGGACTAATAAGATTAATATTTAGAATAAAAGGGAGATAAAAATGATAAAGAAAATAGAAAAAAATTATGCAATGATAATACTTTCACTTACTTTTCTATTACCTTTTTTTGATATGTATAGAACAGTCGTAGGAAATAAATTCGAAATATTTGGTATTTCTTTTGTTGAATTATTTAATTTTATTTTTACAACAATTATAGCTATTTTACTCTTAATCAAGAGTAAAAATAATAAGAAAAAAATACTATCCAAGAAAAATATACTGTTACTAGCGACTTATTTTATATATTTATTTTTACATATCTTATATATCACAACATTATCAAAGATTAGTTATATTAATTCAAGCATTTCTATTCTTACAGAATTATATTTTATTATAAGATCATATATTTTACCATTAATAATACTATTTGTTTATATGAAATCAGATTTAAACATTAAAAATGTAGTGAAAGTATTATCAATAGTCAGCTTTATATTTAGCATTGTTATTGTTCTTAGCAATTTGTTCGGTATATCATATATTGCATATTCATCTGTTTATGAAGGAACAGTTAAAATTAAAGGTAATATTTTTACGTGGTTTAATAATCTTGATACCAATAGTATTGACTTATATACATCCAAAGGCTTATTCTATTCAACAAATCAATTATCCGCTATACTAGGAGCATTATCTTTTATATCAGTTTTCTATGCTACATATAAAGATAAAATTGTTTACTATATATCCTTTTTTATAAAAATAATAGCATTGTTAATGATATCTACTAAAACAGCATTTTTTGCGATTATATTCTCAATATTATCATTATTTATTTATGCAATAATTGACTCTAGTATTAATAAGAAAAATATATTAACAAAGAAGTCAGCTTTACTTTTAATATATGCTATATTAATTTTAATAATATTTAATTATTCTCCAGTCAAATATAAAATGGATGGGTATATAACCAATCTTTCAAATAATAATACCATTAGTTATTCAGAAGATGTTGGAAGTAAATGCAAATCAGAAAAAACTATTTTAATAGAAGAAACAAATAATTTTGATTTAAATGAGGTTATGTCAGATGATAATATAACATCTAATGAAAAAGAGTATTTAACAAGTTATATTAATGATTGTCCTTCATCTTTTGGTATTCCAAAAGAATATATTCAGTTTTATGATGTAAAAAATAATTTTAATTTTTGGATGAAAATGGTTCATAAACCAATATCAGAACTGACAAATTATCGAAAATTTAAAAATAGTATTTATAATAATTTTTTACATAAGCATAATATTTTTATAGATGAGTTACTTGGCATAGGATATACTTCTAATTTCCCATATTTAGAGCTTGATTTTGCTGGACAAAAGGTATGGTTTGGCTATATTGGAATACTATTATTAATTATGCCATATGTTATTGTCTTGTTATGTTTAAGCATGTACTTATTTATAAATATAAAAAAGAAACTAAATATTTTCACAATTTCATCTTTATTAGCGGCATTCTACATGCTATTTGCTTCTGTTTTGGCAGGACACGTTTTTGGTAATTTTATTACATCAACAATACTTGCCTTAATTCTTAGCGGACTATATAGCTATTTTAGGCATACCGAAATAAAGAATAATAAAATTTCATTCCTATTATTACACTTAGGGTACGGTGGAATAGAAAGCTCCACAATTAATACTGCTAATGCACTATGTGATAAATTTGATATAGAATTAGTATCATTTTATAACTTGGAAAATAATCAAGAAAATAAAATAAAAAAAGAAGTAAAAGTAATACATTTATATAATGGTAGTCCAAATCGAGATGAATTCTTAAGTGCATTAAAAAAACATAAATACTTAAAAGTCATAATAGAAGGAATAAAGTCAATTAGTATTTTAATAAAGAAAAAAATATACATAATTAATTATATTTTAAATAGTGATTCCAGATATTTAATATCAACTAGATGGGATTTTAGTTTATTACTAAATAAATTCGGAAGAGAAGAAACAATAAAGATAGCTCAGGAACATCATTACCATAATAATAATAAAAAATATATAAATAAATTAAAAAAATACAAAAGAATTGATTACTTGTTTGCTCTAACCGATAGATTAGAACATGATTATAAGAATATTTTAAAAAATAATAATCATACTAAAATAGTGAAGGTACCAAATATGCTTGAGTCTATTCCAAGTAAAAAAAGCACCCTTGAAGACAATAATATCATCACAGTAAGTAGGCTAGATGAAGGCAAAAGAAATGATGAAATAATTAAGATTTTTTCTAAACTAAATAATAAAAAATGGAAATTATATATTATCGGGGACGGAAAAGAAATTGATAATTTATCTAAATTGGTGAAAGAATTAAATTTAGAAAAACAAGTAATTTTAACAGGATATAAAAACAAAAAAGAAATAGAAAAATATATGCTTGAATCTAGTATCTTTTTGATGGCATCAGTATCAGAAGGTCTTCCAATGGCTTTACTAGAAGCAATGAGTTACGGCTTGCCTTGTATTGCTTATGAAACAGCTAGTGGAACTAACGATATAATAAAAAATAATATTAATGGATACATTATCAAAAATAGAGATGAAGATGAATACATAGAAAAATTAAAAGAATTAATGAATAATAATAACTTAAGAAAAAAAATGGGAGAAAGCGCTAAAAATGCTTCCATAGAATTTTCTAAAGAAAAAATAGTAGAAATATGGCTAAATATTTTGAAACAAAAATAAGAGAAAAAGATATAAACATCTTTTTTTTATTTCCTTTATTTGGTATAATTAAATTATTAAAGAAAGAGTGATTATTATGAAGAAGTTATTTGATAAAATGTATAAAGATAGTGCTAAGTCATTTTATGAAATACTATCAAAAAATTTAAAGGATGAAAAAAGAATGTTTGTGGTTACGGCAAATCCAGAAACATTTATGATAAGTGATACCGATAAAGAAATGGAAAAACTTCTTTGTGACAAAAAAACTGTAATTGTTCCAGATGGAATAGGAGTTGTTAAAGCTTCTCACATGCTAGGATTAGATGTTAAAGAAAGAATAACAGGCGTTGATATTGCAGCAGAATTATTAAAATTAGGTGATGAACAAAATAAAAGTATCTATTTATTTGGTTCTAAACAAGAGGTAATTGCTTCACTTACTAAGGTAATAGAAGAAAACTATCCTAATCTTAAAATAGCAGGAGCAACCAATGGATATGAAAAAGAAAAAGACAAATTATTTAGTGAAGCAGCTAAAACTAATCCAGATATTATTTTAGTTGCACTAGGTATTCCTAATCAAGAAAAAATAATATATCGCCATTTGGAAGAATTTAAAAAAGGTATATTTGTTGGAGTGGGTGGAACATTTGATGTTTTAAGTGGATATAAAAAAAGAGCACCAAAAATATTTATTAATTTAAATTTAGAATGGCTATATAGAATAATGAAGGAGCCTAAAAGATTTAAAAGATTTTGGAATAACAATGTAAAATTTTTATTAAAAATCAGAAAAGAAAGGTAAGTAATGAAAGTATGGTAAAGGCAATTAAAAAGGTAAAAAAAATCATCAAAAACAACTGGCCAATTATTTTTGTTATTGGCATTTCATTAATATTGCACAGTCTTGCACTTAATGAACTTGGATTTAAATATTCATTAAAAAGCGATGACTTACATTATGTATACAGTGGAATAGAGTTTGCCAAAACAGGTCATATAATCATGCATGATGTTCTTTCAGCACAGATAATGCCTGGATTAACATTTGTTATCGCCTTTTTGAGTCTTATTTTTGGAAGCGGAATAAAACTTTGGATTGCATTAAAAATACTATATATGCTAATGGGTCTCATGACAATAGTAATTGTATACAAAACACTTCGTTTATATACAAATAAATATATTGCTACAATTCCATGTATATTTTTTCTAGCAGCTGATTTTGTGTGGATGGATAATTTAGTATTAACTGAAACACCATTTATCCTTCTTTTTTCACTTTTAGTATATTTTACATTAAGATTATCAATTAATCACAGTAAGAGGGACTATATTTTAATTATTATCTGCTATATATTAGCACTATTTATAAGGCCAAATATTGGTATTTATCCACTATTTTTATTTATTTTTTTATTACTTAAAAAATATGATTTAAGACTATTAATTAAGCAATGCTTAGTAGCAGGTATCGTTTTATTATTAGTTTTAACACCATGGACAATAAGAAACTATAAAGTGTTTGGAAAATTTATTCCCTTAACATATGGTATGGGTAATCCCTTATTACTTGGCACTTATCAGGGATTTAATTATCCTGCTGATGATGAGTTAGAATATCAAAAAGAAGTTTATGAGAAGGCACCAGAAGAACTTAGATATTATTTAGAAAATCCAGATGAAAAAGATTATATGACAAAGTATTATTCATTAGAGTATGATGGCTTAATAGCAAAATACCGCATGAGAAAGTGGTGGAAAAACGACAAAAAAGCTATGTTGCGTTCTTATTTACTATATAAGCCAAGAATATTAATCGACACAGCATTTTATTGGAAAGAAATATTAGGAATAAAAATTTCAACGTTATATATAATTCGAAAAGTTGAACTAATTTTAACAGCAATTAGTATTCTAGTAATAATTATTAATAAAAAAAGAATTAAGGAAATGCTTTTCTTGGGAATGATATATATGTCACAAATAATCCTCTATGCATATACTTTTGCATTTGATAGATATGGAATAACATTATTCTTTATACGTTACTTAATAATTGGAATAGGAATAGATGTTATTTATAAAATGATAAAAAATAGGAGTAAGAAAAATGAAAGTATTAATGATAGTTCCAGCATATAATGAAGAATTAAATATAAAAGATACCATTAGTAAAATAATAGAGTATAAAAAAAAGTCTAATAATGAAATTGATTATATTGTAATTAACGATGGTAGTACAGATAAAACAAAAGAGGTATGTGAAAAAAACAATTATAATATTATTAATTTAATTCATAATCTTGGAATAGGAGGAGCAGTTCAAACTGGATATAAATACGCCTTAGAAAACAACTATGATGTTGCTATTCAGTTCGATGGTGATGGCCAGCATGATGAGAATTATATTGACAAATTAGTAGATGAAATAAAAAAAGGAAACGATTTTGTTATCGGCTCAAGGTTTGTATCTGACCTAAGCAAATTTAAGTCAACAGGAACAAGAAGAATGGGTATTAAATTTTTATCATTATTGATAAAAATATGTACTGGAAAAAGGATTTATGATCCAACAAGTGGATTTAGAGCTGCTAATAAAAGAGTAATCGAACTTTTTAGTAAAAATTATCCAACCGAGTATCCAGAACCAGAATCTACCACTAGTTTGATTAGAAAAAAATATAAAGTAGGTGAGATACCAGTAGAAATGCATGAAAGAAAACATGGCACATCGTCAATAAAGCCACTAAAAAGTATATATTATATGTTTAGTGTATCAGTTGCTATTATTATTACTAGTATATGGAGAGAAGGAAAATAATATGAATTTAACATTAAAACTATTTTTAATAATTTTATTATTATTTCAATTTATTCTTATAGTTAGAGTAGTAAAACTAAAAAAATTATCGATGAAATATGGAAGTTTTTGGATTTTTTTACTGATACTTATGTTAATAGTTGTAATTTTCCCGGAACTAATTATCAGTCTATCAAAATTATTTGGTTTTGAAGCACCATCCAATATGGTATTTTTATTAGGATTTTTCTTCCTTTTTTATGTTATATTTATTTTAACAATCAGTATATCTATTCAAAATAATAAAATCAAATTGTTAATTGAAGAAGTATCATTTTTAAAAGAAAAGGAAAATAGCAATGGAAAGAAGAGGTAAAATTATGATGACCATATTATTTATATTATATGTTCTATTATCATCATCAGGATTGATTTTATTTAAATTAGGAGCAGGATGTTCCAATATTCATATTCATTTATTTGGGTTGGCACTTAACTTTTCCATAAAAAGTATTATTGGAATAATGTGTTATGGATGTAGTTTTCTTTTGTGGCTGTATATTGTTAGTAGAATGAATTTAACAATAGCAATGCCTTTGTCTATTGCTCTTGTAAATACATTAGTAGTTATTTTTTCACTAATCTTCCTTAAAGAAAAAATAAATGTTACCCAGATAGTAGGAATTTTTATTGTAATTGTGGGAGTAAGTATTATGTCAATAGGGAGGAAATAATGAAAAAGAAAATTATAAATATAATAGAAGCATCGGTATCTTTTGTTGGAATACTAATTAGTTCCAAATTAATTTACAATAAGGGTGCATTTAATTTTTGGATTACATTATCCTTCTTTTTTATATTATATTTTTATTTGAAAACAGATTCTCATCTTAATAAGCGAGAAAAAAAATATACTATCTTTCTTTCGGCGGTAATTAGTTTTCTATTATCTTTAGGAAGCATTGTAAGCATTTATATTGATTTAGAGGCTCAAAGTATTTTTAATACAAAAAACAGTATTTATTTTATTGTTTCCTTAATAGGTTTATATGTCTTTTTTTATAAATTATTTGGCGTTTTAATAAAAAAAGTAAATAAAATATCTTTAATAGAAGAACATAATAAAATGTCAAAAAAGACTTTTATATTAATAACACTAGCATTATTTGCAGTATATTTCTTATATTTTATAAGATTTTATCCTGCTATTATGACACCAGACTCTTATTATGTTATTCATTATTCTAATAACTTTATTTTAAGCGATTATCATCCACTTGGTCATACATGGTTTTTTGGAATATTTTTTCATTTGGGTAAATTTCTTTTTCATAATCTTAATATGGCTGTTGCACTTAGTACAATTATTCAAATGATAATACAAAGTTTAATATTTTCAAATGCTATTAGATATTTTTATAATAGAGGATTAAAGAAATCTGCTACCATAGTTATATTTTTAATATATGCTTTAAGTCCATTGCATGCTTATTATAGTATAACCTTATGGCGTGATATCCTTTTTAGTAGTTCCTTTGTTATTACATTAATATCTTTATATGAATTTATAACTAACGAAAAAAGAATATCAAAAATATATATTATATTATTTATAATTAGTATGCTTATTATGATGTTTTTCAGAAATAACGGAATATATATATTTATCTTTATAATTCCATTTATCATTTATTATATAAAGGAAAAAAGAATACTATTTAGTATTATTTCAGTACTATTATTAGCTTTCTATTTTATAATAAAAGGTCCAGTATTTGATTATTACAATGTTGAGAGAACAACGTCCGTTGAAGCATATTCTATACCTCTACAGCAGATGGCTAGAGTTATAGCTTCCTCTAAAGAAATACCTAAAGATGATTATGATTATCTTAATAAGCTATTTAAGTATGATAAAGTCAAGGAAGAATATAAGACTTATATTAGTGATCCTATCAAAAGTGTAGCAGACAATAACGTTTTATCATCAGACAAAAAAGACTTTTTTAGAACATATATTTCTCTCATGATTAAATATCCAAATATATATTTTGATGCTTACTTTTTGCAAACCCTTGGGTATTGGTATCCGGATATTATATATGATTGTACGGCTGGAGAATCTGCTAGTATATTTCCTTCCGAAAATATTTATTCAATGCCTCTTACTCCAAAAATATATAACAAGTTGATTAATATCACTGTTTCAAGAGATATTCCGCTTAGTAACTTAATATGGAGTGTTGGATTACATTTTATCTTATTAATAATATCAATGACATTAATATGCTATTATAAAAAGAAAAAATATTTATTATGTTTAGTTCCTATATTTGGCTTATGGTTATCAATAATGGTAGCAACGCCAGTATTTTGTGAACTTAGATATGTTTATGGCATGTTTACATGTATGCCATTAATTATCTTTTTACCATTTGTTATAAAAGGAAAGAAAGAAGCAAATGATTAAAGTATTAAGCATATTTGGAACAAGACCAGAAGCTATTAAAATGGCTCCTCTTGTTAAAGAATTAGAAAAAAGAAATGAAATAAAAAGCATAGTCTGTGTAACAGCTCAGCATAGAGAAATGTTAGATCAAGTATTAGAAGTATTTGATATAAAGCCTGATTACGATTTAAATATCATGAAAAAAGGTCAAACATTATCAGAAATAACGTCTAGAGTATTATTAGGACTAGAAGAAATAATTCAAAAAGAAAAACCAAATATAATTCTAGTACACGGTGATACTACAACAACATTCGCCGGTGCACTGGCAGCTTTTTATAATGGTGTTGATATAGGTCATGTGGAAGCTGGACTTAGAACATGGAATAAATATTCACCATTCCCTGAAGAAATGAATAGGCAGATGGTTGATAGAATGACTGATATGTTCTTTGCTCCTACTGAAGTAAGTAAGACTAATCTACTTAATGAAGGTATCGAAGATAATAAAATATATATAACTGGAAATACCGCTATTGATGCTATGAAGTATACAGTAAAAGAAGATTATAATAACGAAGTATTTGATTGGTTAGGAGATTCTAAATTCATATTATTAACTGCCCATCGTAGAGAAAACCTAGGAGAACCTATGAGAAATATCTTCAAAGCTGTAAGGAGAATAGTTTTAAACAATGAAGATGTAAAAGTAATATATCCAATACACATGAATCCTATTGTTAGAAAAATAGCGAAAGAAATCTTAGAAGGTATTGATAGGATTAAACTTATTGAGCCATTAGAAGTATTTGATTTCCATAATTTTATTAATAGAAGCTATCTAATATTAACAGATTCTGGTGGTATTCAAGAAGAAGCACCATCACTTGGTAAACCGGTATTGGTATTAAGAAATACTACTGAAAGACCTGAAGGAATAGAAGCTGGTACTTTAAAGTTAGTTGGTACTGATGAAGAAAATATATACAAGGAAACAATTAATTTATTAAACAATAAAGAAGAATATAATAAAATGAGTAAAGCATCTAATCCATATGGTGATGGTAATGCTAGTAAATATATAGTAGATGCTATCATAGATAAGTATAAATAAAAGTTACTTTGGATAAAGTAACTTTTATTTATTATTGATAAAAATAATATTTTGCTATATAATAAAGATATAATAAATTTAAGGAGTTGTAGTATTATGGAAATAAAAGAAGTATTATTAATTGTTTTGATAACATTTGCTTTTTCTGCTATTTTTATACCACTAGTTAAAAAAATAGCAGAATTTATCGGAGCTATGGATATACCAAATGAAAGAAAAGTACATAAAAATCCCATACCTAGACTAGGTGGACTAGGAATTTATGGTGGCTTTTTATTAGGATATATGTTATTTGGCCAACATTCTGTCCAAATGAATGCCATATTAATAGGTAGTTTTATCATATTAGTAACAGGTATCTTTGATGACATTAAACCAGTACCTGCTAAATACAAATTTATTGCTCAAATAGTAGGAGCTTCCATTATTCCATTATATGGAAAGATACTTCTTCAAGATATATCAGCATTCGGTTTATACTTAAACTTTGGCGTATTTGCTTATCCAATAACAATATTATTTATTGTAGGAATAGTAAACTGCATAAACTTAATAGATGGATTAGATGGATTATCATCTGGAATATCGAGTATTTATTTCTTAACAATAGGAATAATTGGATTACTTCTTAATAATTCAAATGGCTTAGATGTAACGCTTACCTTTATAATGCTAGGTAGTACTTTAGGATTTTTGTTACATAATTTTCATCCAGCTAAAATATTTATGGGTGATTCCGGAAGTATGTTTTTAGGCTATATAATCGCAGTAATATCACTATTAGGATTTAAAAATGTAACCTTAACGTCATTTGTAGTACCGATGTTTTTACTTGCAATACCAGTAATGGATACACTATTTGCTATATTAAGAAGAATAATAAATCATAAACCAATAGGTATGCCAGATAAAAATCACTTACATCATCAGTTACTAAAGATGAAACTATCGCAAACAAAGACCGTATTGGTAATATATTCTGTTGATATATTATTTGCTATAGCATCAATTCTATATGTAATAGGTAATCAAATGTTAGGTACCAATATGTATGGTATTATAATATATATAATTCTCTTATTACTTACATTAGTATTAGTATTTAAAACAAATATAATTTGGAATCATGATAAGAAAAAAGAAGATAATAAAGTTAGCACTAATTAAAAAATGTTAGTGCTTTTTTAATATATTTATGATAAAATTAAAATAGGATAAGTGATAGAATGAACATTATAGATATAATAGTAAAGAAAAAGAATAAAGAAGCATTAACTGAAGAAGAAATAAAATATGTAATAAATTCTTTTGTAAGTGGTGAAATAAAAGACTATCAAATGTCATCACTCTTAATGGCTATTACCATAAATGGAATGACAGATGAAGAAACAATATTTTTAACTAAATATATGTTAGACTCAGGTAGTAAGCTAGACTTAAGTATGTTTAGTAATGTTGTTGATAAACACTCCACTGGAGGTGTTGGAGATAAAACTACACTTATAATATCTCCAATAGTGGCTTCTCTTGGATGTAAAGTAGCCAAAATGAGCGGAAGAGGACTTGGTATAACAGGAGGTACTATTGATAAATTAGAAAGTATCCCTGGATTTAATGTTAATCTTACCAAAGAAGAATTTATTAATGAATTAAAAAGTGTTGGAATGGCTATAACTAGTCAAACAGACACTATAGCCATAGCAGATAAAAAAATATATGCCTTAAGAGATGTAACAGGAACAACTGAATCCATACCACTTATAGCATCTTCAATTATGAGTAAAAAAATAGCATCAGGCTCAAAAAACTTAGTATTAGATATCAAAGTAGGAGAGGGAGCTCTTATTAAAAATATTGAAGATGCAAGACATCTAGCTAATTTAATGATAAAAATAGGAAAGTCCAATAATATGAAAGTTATATGTATACTTAGTAACATGAATATACCACTTGGAAATAATATAGGAAACAGTGTAGAAGTACTAGAAGCAATCAATATATTGTATTATGGAATTAATAATAACCTAACTAGTCTATGCATTGAATTGGCTAGCCATATGGTTAGTTTAGGACTTAATATATCATATGAAGAAGCGAGAACAAAAGTAATAAATGCTATAACAAGTAAAGAGGCTTACAATAAATTATTAGAATTTATATCATATCAAAAAGGGGATATAAATAGATTACCTAAGAGTAGTAAAATATATGAAATAAAGAGCGATAGAGAAGGCTACTTAACTAATTTATCTTCATTAGAACTAGCAAAATTATCTGGTTTACTAGGAGCATCTCGTCAATCTAAAGAAGAAACTATTGACTATTCTGCGGGGATCATAATAAATAAAAATATAAATGACAAAATAAATATTGGAGACACAATATTAACATTATATACAAATAAAGAGAGTATTCCAAATATTAATATAAATAAATTATTTACTATTGGAGGTACTCCAAATAATCATTACACATTAATTTATGAAATAATTAAAGATTAAAAGATTTACAAAATAAATAAATTATAGTATTATATTAAACATGAAAGAAGGTATAAAATGGAAAATATGACAATGGAAAAAATGGTTAATTTATGCAAACAGTATGGTTTTATTTTTCAAGGTAGTGAAATATATGGAGGACTTGCTAATACTTGGGATTACGGTCCATTAGGTGCAAGACTAAAAAATAATGTTAAAGATGCATGGAGAAAAAGGTTTATTCAAGAAAGACAAAATGCTTATGAACTAGATGCTGATATTCTAATGCATCCAAGGGTATGGGAAGCATCGGGTCATGTTGATTCATTTGCAGATCCCCTTTTAGATTGCAAAGAATGTAAAACACGTCATAGAGCAGATAATCTAATTAATGATTATTCAAATTCATCAATTGGAGATTCAATGACTAATGAGCAAATGGTTGAATATATTAAAGAAAACAAAGTGCCATGCCCTAAATGTGGTAAATCAAATTTTACCGATATTAGACAATTCAAATTAATGTTTGAAACATATAGGGGCGTTACCCAAGATTCAAAGAGTGTTGTTTATTTAAGACCAGAAAACGCTCAAGGAGAATACGTAAACTTCTTAAATGTTCAAAGAAGTATGAGAGCTAAATTACCATTTAGTATTGGACAAATAGGAAAAGCCTTTAGAAATGAAATAACTCCAGGTAACTTTACTTTTAGAACAATAGAGTTTGAACAAATGGAATATCAAACATTCTGTAAAGAAGGTAGTGATTGTCAATTATATGAGTACTTTAAAAATTATGGAAAAAAATTTTATATGGATTTAGGAATACCTGAAGAAGATTTAAGATTCCATGATCATGAGAAACTTGCCTTTTATGCTAAAGCAGCATGTGATATTGAATATAAATTTCCATTTGGTTGGGGAGAAGTAAATGGTACCCATAATAGAACAAATTATGATTTAACAAGACACCAAGATTATAGTGGAGTATCCCAATCCTATCTTGATCCTGATACCAACGAAAAATATATTCCATATATTATAGAGTCCACATATGGATTAGATAGAACAGTGCTAGCGGTATTATTTAATGCTTATTATGAAGAAACGCTTGACGATGGAACAACTAGAGAAGTAATGAAATTACATCCATATTTAGCACCTTATAAAGTATGCATATTGCCATTAGTGAAAAAGTATCATAGCGAAAAAGCAATGGAAATATATAAAGAATTATCTAAATATTTTATGGTAACATACGATGAGTCAGGAAGTATTGGTAAAAGATATAGAAGACAAGATATTATCGGTACACCATGGTGTATAACAATAGATGAAGAAACAATAAATAATAGAACAGTCACTATAAGAGATAGAGATACCATGAATCAAATAGTTTTAAAAGAAGAAGACATAGTTAATTATATAGAAGAGAGAACAAAATTCTAGAAATTGAAGTGATAAAGTAAAAGTAGACACATAAAAAGAATGTGATCTGCTTTTCTTTTGTTATAATTAAATTAAGGAGATGATTTTATGGGAAGACCTAAGGGTGGAAAAAATAAATATTGGTCAAAAGAAGAAAAATTAAAATTAGTTAAAGAACATCTTGAACAACATATAAGTACATTAGAAATAACTACTAGAGAGCATATATCTAATGGTATGTATAATAATTGGTTAAAAAAGTATTTAGAATTAGG
>AUXO013590339.1_pt1 | contig 64204 bp, 58 predicted proteins | sample 768731 | NCBI WGS metagenome assembly AUXO01 (sample SAMN02715735, study PRJNA202380) | gut metagenome | biome: sheep rumen | host: Ovis aries | place: New Zealand: Palmerston North
ATAAAATAAAATAAAATAAAATAAAATAAAATAAAATAAAATAAAATAAAGAAAACTTTTTAATTCAAAATGGAACTACACACTAATAAATACAGTAATCATGAAAAATAAGAATCTCTACTATAAACATGAATTTCATCATATTTTTCAGTATTATAAATACCATTCAATATACGAACCATTTCATCTTCAGTTAATACTTTTGCATCTTTTAAATCATCATATGAATACCACTTGCCTTCATCTGGATAATATATACAAACATACATATGATATTCATACACAAGCACAAATAACGCCTTAACATCTATATCGCGCCTAGTGGATAATGAAGTGAACCTGCCTTCTCTGACAATTTGTCTAAATCTTTTTATACTTTCTTTATCTTCTTTACGAATAAAATCTACATTATAATACTGTCTTTGATTAAACAAATTTGACATATGTCTATCCATAAAATACTCTTCTTGTACATATGAATCAAACTCATACGATAAGACAGGGAGAAAACAATCTTTAAAGAAAAAATTAGATTTGAAACCAGCCATAATAACATTACTATCCATTATTACTTTTTTTATAAGTTTTATTTGCTTTTTTTGTCCATTTTCATTTACTGTTTCCATATAACATTTATTTTCCATAAAACATTCCTTCATTATTTTTTCTTTTCCATAACAAACCTTTAAATTCATCTTATCTCCTTCCAGATACGTACACGTAGCCTTTAAAATACCCATACAACTAACTTTATTTGTAGGATTGAACTCAGGATTCTCTACACATTTTTTTACAAACTTACATAACTCGCTAATAATTGGATAATTTTCAAATGGAATAATTTCTAACTTATCAAGCAAGTAAAAAAATATAACAAATGCAGAGTTAGTACATATATAATATTGCAACACACTAGCAAAAGTACAATTATTACTCACCCATTTTATAATAGTTCGCGGGCATTCATAATTTTTTTTATTCTTGAACGCATAATTCATCACAGCAATGATCTTATCTCTATTATTTTTACATTTTGAAATCTTATCGGCTAATTCTATATAATCTTGACTATCAATCTTATCTATACATTTTAATTTCTTTATAGGGGGATTATAATTCATACGTTCACTACCTTGGTTAGGATTAAGATTCACATTTGCACATCGACAGCTATTACAACAATGACAACAGCAATCACTATTTATCTCAACATATACAACTACAAAAATAAATAAAAACGAACTTCTACTCATATTATATTAAATTAATTACATATGATTAATTGTTTTCATCCCTAATAAATCAAATATCTGTTCAATAACTTCCTTAATTTTTTTAACCAACATAATACAAAAATTATATCTATTCATATCATTTATCTTACTTACATTTATTTGGGCGTAGAATTTATTAAACTCTTTTGAAATTTTTAATAGATACTGAACCAAAAACGATGGATTATACTCTTTTGCGGCCTTTAATAAAATATCATTAAATTCCGCTAACGTAAATATCAACTGTTTTTCTATTTCTGACAATTCAAATTCACCAAACTCATCTGATTTAAAATCATTTTTATCTAACAACGATGACATCCTAACATACGAATACATAACAAATGTAGCTGTATCACCATTAAAATCTATGGACTTATCTGGATCAAATACTATTTTTTTTTTAGGGTCTACTTTTAATAAAAAAAATTTCAAAGAATTCATCCCAATACATCTATAAATAAACTCTTTTTCACTCACGTCCAAATTTGATAATTTATTTAATTGTTCAGTCTTTTCTACTGCCTTTTTGTACATCTCTTGTATTATATCGTCGGCATCAACTACTGTCCCCTCTCTAGATTTCATTTTTCCATTAGGTAACTCAACCATACCATATGAAATATGATAAATATTGTTACAATACTCTAAATTGAGTTTTTTTAAAATAGCTTTTAAAACCTTAAAATGGTATATTTGTTCGTCTCCAACAACATATAACATCTTATTAAACTTATAATCATTGTATCTTAGGTTTACTGTGCCAATATCTTGAGTAATATAAACTGAAGTTCCATCTCCTCTTAATAACAGTTTTTTATCCATTCCAACATCTTCTAAATCAACCCAAACAGAATTATCAGGTTTTTTATAGAATACACCTTTCTCTAATCCATAATTAATCATATCCTTCCCTAACAAATATGTATTAGATTCGAAATATTCCTTGTCAAATTTTATTCCTAATACATTATATGTCTCATTAAATCCATCTAAAACCCAATTATTCATCTTTCTCCATAATTCCACCGTCTCTTTATCACCATCTTCCCATTTCTTTAATAGCTCCTTAGCTTTCAATAATATCGGTGTATCTATAGCTTTTCTGTCAGAATTTTCATAATTTTTACATTCTTCTTTGTACTGTTTATCAAATTTTACATAATAATCGCCAACAAAATGGTCACCTTTAATATTTACATCTTGAGGAGTCCTATTTTCACCAAATAATTTATAGGCCACCATTGACTTACAAATATGAATTCCTCTATCATTAACCAAAGTCACCTGATGTACATTATAACCACATTTTTTTAATATCTGACTCAATGAATAACCTATAAAGATATTTCTCAAATGCCCTAGATGTAAAGGTTTATTTGTATTTGGAGAAGAATATTCAATTACTACATTCTGCGTAGAATCTCCATTTGAAACCTTAAGTTTTTTTACATCAATAGACCTAAATACACTAATTATAAATGAATCAGACAATTTTATATTAAGGAACACACCAATTATATCGTACGATACTATAACATTTTTTTCTAATAATGCATCCAAAAATATCTTCAAAGTCTTATTCTTTTGATCATTTGATATATCTAAGCCAGATAACAGAATAGTAAAATCACCATTAATATTAGCGTTTGTTCTCTGAATATCGCCAGCTTTAAGTTTATAGTCACTCGCTGAATGCAATTTATTAATAAGTTCCCTAACAAAAACGTTCATAATCGTAAATATTAAAATTCATCAAAGAATCTAAATCCCAAAAATATTTTCAAATCAATAAATGTCTCTAATATATTCGGATTTGACATATCACCAATATATGGGAATATCTTAGTTTTATCAATTTCCCTAAATCCATGTTCGAAATCTGCCATATCACTAGTTATAATACCTTTAAATAAGACCTTAACATTTAAATTAATTCCAAATGGCGAACTCTTAAATTTAAACAAGTCAACCGAAATGTTTATAGGAGTTATTGCATACCATAATGGCCAATAAGGAATCCCGTCATATTTTACCCTACTTCCGCCAACGATTATTTCAAAATGCCCATAATCTGAATATTTATATCCAATGTTTATATTCATAAAAGGAACATTATTTTTATTGGAATCCTTTTTTATGAATGAAAAACCACAATCCAGCCCCAATGTCAAATTAAAGTCAAAAAAGATATTAAATGCCTTCAAGTCTAATTCATAAAAGTAATCACCATTACCTCTGTAGGCATTTCTAATATATGCAAAAAACCTAAATAAATCTAACTGACAGAAATCTATATATTTTATTGTACTAGTGTATTTTAGGTATTTCTGCCTTTTAAAATCAGTATTTTTTTGCAACAAATAATCGTTAAAACTTAATGTTATATCATTAGATTTTCTAATTTTATTCACTGTATTTAAATTATTATCTAATAAATTCGATTTTTTATCTTCACCAGTATTATCTGCTAAAGACTCCTGTGCCTTATTAATATCCATAATTAATTTATTTTTCTTTTTAATAGAATCAGCAATTTCTTTATTTGCAGACACCAAATCTATGCTATTTTTTTGCCTCGAATTCTTTACTTTTCTATCTATATTCTTCAAAAGCTCATTTGTCATCTTTAACTTCTTGTCCTCGCGACTATTAGTCTCTTTATTACCACCACACTGTAATTTTACAGAGGATAACAAATAAACAATTAAATAAACAAAACTAATCATACTTGGCCACTTATCCATCTATTTTTACCATTTAAATCACTATTAATTTTCACGTTCTTAATATTATTACAGCTAAACAATAATAATATATCGTTAGCAAAATTTTCGTTTATTTCTAAAAAAAATCTACCTCCATTATTTAAGCTGCTTTCAATTATAACTTTAAGCCTCTTGTAAAATACTAAAGGGTCGTTGTCAGATACAAATATTGCCTTACTTGGTTCATAAGACATAACACGATCACTCATATATTTCTTCTCACTTTCAAGGACATAAGGTGGGTTACTAACTATCAAATCATAATGCCCAATACTAAGCACCATATCGTCAAATATATCTAAATTAATAAAATTAATATATATATCATTTAACTTTGCACTTTCCTGTGATTTTATAATGGCATTTCTATCAATTTCTAAACACGTAACATCTAAAGACTTAAAATTCTTTTTTAGAGATATTCCTATACAGCCGCTTCCAGAACAGACATCTAATATTTTTTTACCGCAAATTCCATTTTTTAAAATACTGTAAACCATCTCTTCTGTTTCTTGTCGTGGTATAAAAACATGGCGGTTAAGTAAGATTGTACAATTTAAAAACTTACATCTACCAACAATATATTGTATCGGCTCGCCCATTCCCAACCTGTATTTTACCTCATTCAATATATCAATTATTTTAGATTCTTCAATGCCTACATCAGTATTCTTTATAACATTAACAACATTACAATCAAAATAATTTTCCAGAATAATACTAGTTATCGAATCTATCTCATAATCTTTAACAGCACTAGCAATACCATTGGATATAAAATCATACAATTCTTTTGATTTCATAAATATAAGTTTAAAATCAATAAAAATATAAAAATAGATTTTAACAAAAAATATGGGATTCATAATAACGTTTGCAATTGGGCTCTGTATCAATCTATTCTTTAGTAGAGTAAGATTAGTGGATAAATCTATTAATAAAAACATTAAAACATTTAGAGTTAATATTGGTGATACTATTTTAAATCAAAAATTGGGGGTGTCTGTAACAGAAATATTTAAAAATAGCATTACAGAAACATTAAAAAACGATTATAAACTAAAAATATTCAACGTAGAGGATAAAGAAAATAACCCAGACCTTTCTTTGCATTATTTTATCGAAGAATACAGTTTAAATGATATTAATGAAAAAAAAGACTATAAATTAGTAAAATTCAAATTCTCATTGAATTTTGTTGTTTTAAAGACAAGAAAAACTATAGAACATAGGTTGATAGAATTTGAAATGAAGAAATCAGAAAGTAATGAACTTAAGAATGTAATCGAGAACATAGTTAAACGCCATATTGATGATTTTGTTGATAATTACTTAATAGGAGACTAATTTTTTATAGTTGGTTTTTACATAATAAGACATAATTTGGTATTTAACAAAATTTTTATTTAACATATATAAAAACATAGTGTGTTTTTGATTATGAAGTGTAATTTTGATATAAAAAAAAGTTAGATAATATGCCTTGTGGAAGAAAGAGAAAGTTAAGGAAGGTTGCTACACATAAAAGGAAGAAGCATAGAAAGTTGTGTAGAAAATAGTGGAAAGTTTTTGTGTTAATTATTTATTTTTTATTTAATTGTGTCTGATTTTTTGAATGTATATGTTAGCGATGATAAAGATAAGGTAAAAATTGTATCATCGAATAACCGTGGGATTGTTGACTATGTAATAGAGAAGAAGGATGATGATTTTTCTATTGGAGATATAATACTTGGAGTTGTAAAGAAAAAAACTTTAGTAATTAATTCCTTTTTTATTAAATTGAATTCGCCAATAGATGGATTCATGCATTTTTCTGATTTAACAGATAGATCGTTGACCTTGAATTCATTTTGTAACGATCTGATAAATGGTAAAAAAGTAAAAGTTACTACTTATAATGTTGATGAAAGAGAAAATAGGGCCAGTTTTGATTATAACTACACCGCAGATTATATAAACGATGGAGATTATATATTAACTCAGGTTATAAAAAAACCAATATTTAACAAGGGTCCTAGATTATCGAGTAGAATAACGTTAGCTGGTGATTTTGTTATACTAGTAATATTTAATAATGAAATCAAGCTATCGAAGAAAATAAAAGATTCAGTTAAACACAATAAAATGATCTCAATAATAAATGAAATAAAGACAGAGTTAAAACTGAATAATTTTGGGATTATATTGAGAACATCAGCTGAATTATTTATTGATTTCGACAAGCCAGACGAAGCAAAGAAAATATTACTAGACGATATATTATCATTATTAAAAATATGGAGTAAATGTATCGAAAAGATTAAAGTAGCAAAAGTTGGTACTAAGATTTTTTCACCAAATAATGCTGTATTAAAGATTATTCAAGATAAATTAAAGGATAATATAAAGAATATATATGTTGATAATGTTAATATATATAATGATTTGAAGAATTATCTTAAAACCCTCATAAAAGACTCTTGTAATATTAAACTTTATGTAAATGAATCATTACCGCTATTTTCTTATAAGGGTATAAACAAACAGTTGAAAACTCTATTTAATAAGAAAGTAATGTTTTCAGATGGATGTTATTTATTAATTGAAACAACAGAGGCAATGAATGTCATAGACGTTAACAGTGGTTCATTATTAGATAACTTTACAGACCAAGAGGATTTATCTTTATCAGTTAATTTATTAGCTGCTGAAGAGATAGCAAGACAACTTATATTGAGAGATATGGGGGGATTGATTTCTATTGATTTTATCGACATGAAATTACAAAAAAATAGGATGTTGTTGTACGAAAAAATGAAGGAGTTACTACATGAAGATAAGTCTAATACCACTGTTCTACCTTTGTCTAGATTTAATATAATGCAGATTACAAGACAGAGAATTCGTCCAATTATACAAATAGATGATAAGGAAAAGTGTCCAACGTGTGATGGGAAAGGAACTCTAGTTTCTGTTATAAATGTTGTACAAGCAGTTGAGGGGGAGATACGGTTATTCCTAAAAACTACAAAATTTTATAGAATTGATATATATTTAAACCCAATATTAGTACCTTATTTTTCTATCGGTCTTTTTTCAAAAAGGTTTGTATGGAGTTTTAAATATTTTAAGTCAATAAAATTACATGAGGATGATAGTTTACCGCTAAACATAGTAAAAATATTTAATAAAAAGAAGCTTATAAAGGAAATAAACGTATAAATGTATTCATAGGAAAAAAGGAATATATTAATACATTTTAGGTAAATTCCTACTAATGTTTTTTTTAACTATTTTTTTTGTAGATTTTTAAAAAGTGGTAATGTTATATTTACTATTTCATTTTATTTTTCTAATATTTACAAATTTAATTTTATCATGTACTAGATGTTGTAATAGAAATAGCAAAAATTCATACGAAGATATAAGTAGGCTAGTAAATGATATATATATAAATAATAAACAAAAGATACCAAGTGAAAAAGTTATAGGCGTTTTCCGCAAACTATCGAATAATAATACTTCAAAAAATAATCCTGGATCACAAAAAATAAGGTTAATAAAATGGGAGAATATTAGGAGGGTTAATGGTATTGATGTCGACGTAACTGAATTAAAAAAACAAATAAAATTCGTTGAAAATATTTCATACATATATCTTCTTGAGTTCTTTTTTAGATTGATGGATAGTAAAAAAAACGTAAATTTTATGCTTTCAGTTAACGGAGTAGGAGGGCCTGTATTAGAATCAACTGGCTATATAAATCTTGAACTAGGTGACATTTTGTGCAAAAATAAGGAATCATCTAGGACTGTAAATATGGACGGTATTTCAGGAGAGAATGTTGTTAGTGGATCAAAAGGAATTTTTACAAATACACCTATATATGACAATAACGATGATAGAATATACTCAGTTAACAAAAATACTCTTAAACTTTTTGACGGAAAGTTTGTCGATTTAAAAAATAAAGAAAATATAAATAAATTATTATATTTTTACTCTATATGTGAATATTTAGCACAGCTTGGAAACCCTCTATTTGGTATATGTGATGGATATGAACACGAAGTATCTTCAATATATAATTCTCTGTTGATGTTAGATTCTATTTTTGGCCAACTACCATTCTTTAGGGAAATAGATAGTAACTTAATAAAAAATTTTGATATTAGGAAAGGTGGACAAGTTGAGAAACTATCTGGAGGTGAGATATATAAAGAAATTAAAAGATTAGGCGCAGTAAGGGAAAAGGATATGATTATGTTAGCAGAAGTTATAGTCTTAAATAATCTACTGTACTATGTCTTTAAATCATCAGAGATAACAGATAAAAAAGCTATAGTTAATTTGGCGTTCTCAAGTTATGGAGGAAGAGTGTTTGAAATGCTAATGTCACTATTTGAAAATGAATATTCAAACATAGCCGAATCTATTACTGATGATAAATACGTTAATGTAGAAAAAAACTCAATCAATGTAATATTTATTCATGCACTAATAGGATCAAATAGTATAAAATTTGGGAGTAAAAATAGTTTCTTTAATATCAATAACGAGAAAATTTTTAAAGATATTGGAAACAGAATAATTAGTAAAGATAGGTTAAAATATTTTAATTGTGACAATATTTTCGGAAATAGCTTCGAATCTATATTTAAATACTATAACGATCATATTAATAGCAATAAGATAAATCAAATAATATCTAAATTTGTGGAGAATAAGTCTACTAATTCCTTTAAAGACTTAATAAGATGGGAGTTCGGTGAAGCTTTAACGTCTTTCTACGAAGGGAAATACAATGATGGAGTCTTAAGTTATGATGGACTATTTGTATACAACGATAATGTAAAACGCAATAGGGTTACTGACATAATAGCACATAATATTAGCAATCCATCAAAAAACAAATTATATAAGATTACAGATCATGATATAAAAGAAACTAATTATTTATACAGTACTAACAGTGATAATGGTTTTTATATAATCGACGATCAGTACATAAGGTATATACACATAGGAGGAGGGGCACACATTCCTACATCTACAAATGAATTCCTTAATAGTTTCAGTATTTACGAAAATAGAGGCAGATTTATAAATAATCTACTAAAAGAAATATATAGATAACTGAAAATTAGAGTGATTTTAAAAATTTTACCTCATCAACGGTCAACTCTCTACATCTACCTAACCCAAGATTTCCTTTACTTAATCCAGCATAATAATACCTATCTAACGCCTTAACTCTGTAACTTAACTTTTCAAATACCCTTCTTATTATTCTATTTTTACCTGAATGCATAACTACATTTATATTCAATCTATTGTCAGATATATTTACCTTATCGAATTTAAAATATCCATCTTCAAGATATACTCCTTCATTTAATAAATTTTCATCATTAGCAGATATAGCTCTGTCTAATGTAACATTATATTTCTTCACTAATTGAAACGACGGATGAGTAAGCTTGTTAGTCAAAGCCCCATCATTAGTCAATAATAACAAGCCAGTTGTATTTCTATCTAATCGTCCAACTGGATATACTCTAATCTGATTAGGGACTAATTTAAGTATTGTACGTCTATTTTTGTCGTCAGAGCAAGTTGTAATAAAATTTATAGGTTTATTCAAAATATAATATTCAAAATCATTACATATAACTAATTGTCTACCTCTATATTTAACTATATCACCTTCCTTGATATCAACTCCCATCTCCTTAACTATAGCGCCATTTACTTCTATCATCCCAGATGATATTAGTAGGTCTGCTTTCCTTCTTGAACAAACACCTGCGCAACTAATATACTTATTTAACCTCATCTAACTAAATATTCTATAAAATTTCATAAAAAATACTAAGATAATAAAATTTATTTCAAAATAACATTATAAGTAAAATAATGCTGTTCTATTTATTAGCTAATTGTTTTAGCGCGCTATCAAGTGTTATTAATAAATACTTTATCCGAAATGGATACTACGATGCAGGCACGCAGATGCTAGATGTAACATTTCATGCAAATATATACAATGTCATTTTCTATTTTACATTATATTATTACTTCTACAGAAAAAATGAAATTACATTTACGTTAAAGGATACATTTTTTAAAAAAGAACAAGTATTACAGATCATATTGTTTGCGATACCAATATACGCCTCTGCATACAAAATATTAATGTTTCAAAAAATGCCAATATCATACGTGGAGGTATCATCAATGATAAAGCCTTTCTGTGTATTTTTCCTAGCGATATTTCTATTGAAGGAAAAATTCTATCCATCGTTTTTAATATATATTGTCATCGCTATATTTGGTTTTTTGGTATCTAATTATGATAAGATTTACAATTCGGGGTTCAATGGTACTAACAATGATTTAATCAAAATAATATATTTTATAATAATAGCATCAATAGGCGATATAACTAGAAGATACTACTGTAGGAAGTGGGATAATGCAATGCACTCTATATGTGTAGAAGTCGTAATTTTTGCTCTCTACGGACTATTATGGCTCTTTTTTTCTAATAGATTCTCAATAAATGTTCTGCTGAACAAATGTACCCTTTTATATGCAATAGTAACATTTTCTCACCATATTTGTGTAATTTTGGGGGTACAAAGAGCTAAAAATGTAAGTACATTAGAAATTGTAAATTTTTCTAAGGTCGTATTTTCATTAGTATTCTCTTATATAATACTTGGAGAAAATAGAGAGAGTTATTATTTGAAAAAAAGAGTCGCTGGAGCTTTGATAATACTAATTTCTATATTACTTTTTAATATTCACAGAAGAAAATTAGCCAAATCAGATGATCGATAAAATAGAATTTTAAAATTTATTAACCAAATAACAACATTTTTCAAATTGATTATATAACTATAAAACAACGAGTAATATGAAATGCATTAAGTATTATAAATCACACGCAATTAAAGCATCTGTGGCTTTGTCTATTTACAGTATAAATTGTGGGTGTTCAATAGGAAATGAAAATAAAAATGAAAATAAAAATGAAAATAAAAAGACAGTAAAAACCAATACACCTTCGACCAACCAAGATCTACCTCCAAATCCAAGTCTCGCACCAATTAATGCTGATAGGGATAGCAGAAATATAATAGTTCCTAATGATAATCCAAAAACAGGCCAATTTGTTAGTAAGGTCGACACAGGCAAGAATTTGAATAGCAATGGTACCAATTCCAAAATTGGTAAGGATGATTTTAAATTGCTTGTATCTGCGCTCAATAATTCAAGATATTTAGATAAAAACCTTTTAACTGATGATATATCTAAAAAAGACCTAAATATTAAGCCACTAATACTCAAAGAAGATGAATTTAACCTCGTAGTAGAACCAGAATTCGTAAAGGAAGTCATGTACGAAGAGATAGAAGTAATAGACTATTATATAACAGATGGATTCAGAAAGATACCAGTTTACAAGAAAGAACTAATTCCTGTATAATGATGATGAAAAATAATCATATATTTCAAAATATATTGAAAATCACAAAAGTAGTGATAAAATATATTTTTATATCCACTTCGATGATATTTTATATTAGTTGTGGATGTTGTAATAAAAAAGGTAAGAAAGGTAGTAATAACAGTTCTAAAAAAAATAACACTCTACCTGTGAAAACCCAACAACAAAAAAAGACATCAAAACTTATCAAAACCACAATAAAAAAAACTAAAACCTTAAAAGCCCCAACAAGTAAAAGCCCACTAAGAATACAGCCTACTGAAGAAATGATAAATAATTTTAAAACAAAAACTGCAGACAAAACAGAACTAAAAGGAGATATAAAACTAGAAATGATACTGATACATGGATTTGAAGCTAGAAATGTTGTAACCGAAAAAGATAAATGGTTTGACTCATTATTCCAAAATGATATAAATGATATTACTGAAAATTTGATGTCGATTGGCTATGGAGAATTAAAAGATAACATAAAAATATTTACTAGTAAAGATAATAAAATTATCTATGTTTTTTTTACAGATGGTCTAGAATCGTTTATTAATAATGGTAGGATAGAATTTCTAAAAACATATATTGCTAAAAGGATATATTACTTTGGTTTTAAAAATAATGGAACATACGATAACATTAATGATGCCCCTGTTATAACTTTGGGTAGTATTAGTTAGTTTTATAATGTTTTATCAAAATTTTTATTACCCAATAAAAAGAGGCGAATCATTATTTTATGATTTATTACTTACTAGCCAACTGTTTTAGTGCACTTTCAAATGTTCTAAATAAGTATTTTATAACAAACGATTATTTCCCGACTGGGACGAAAATGTTAGATGTAACATTCCATGCGAATATAATAAATTTTATCTTATTTACAATATTCTTCATAATCTACAAAAGAAAAACGAATATGGAATTTTCAATAGTTAAATCAGTCTTCAATAAACGAGAATTACTACAAATTATACTGTTTTCTATTCCAATATATGCAGCTGCTTTCAAAATAAGTATGTTACAAAATATGCCAATACCGTACGTCGAAGTTTCATCAATGATAAAACCATTTCTAGTATGGATTTTGGCACTAATGTTATTACATGAAAAATTCTATTCATATTATTTGATCTATGTTTTCTTTGCTATAATTGGTTTTGCAATAGCTAATTATGAAAATCTAACAAGCAACTACGTTTCCCACGATGGAGATATAAAATTAATATGTAAATACTTATTAATTGGTTCAATAGGGGATATAACAAGAAGATATTACTGCAGAAAATGGGATAATACGGTTCAGGCTATATTTATAGAAATGTTGATATTTGGACTATATGGATTCTTATATCTATTTAAATACGATAGATTCTCATTGCAATTATTCTTTAGCCCATATACCACATGCTATGCAATGCTTGCACTTCTTCATCACACATGTATAATTCATGGTGTTAAAAGAGCTGTAACAGTTGCTTCACTAGAGATATTGAATTTTTCAAAGAACATATTTTCATTTTTATTCTCAGCAATTTTATTGCCAAGTGATGAAGCACTTTCAAAAATGCAAGTTGTAGGAGCGTTAATAATAGGAATATCTTTATATTTATTTAACATTAAAAGGAAGTCCGTCGATAAAAAAAATGCAAATGATGTTGGAAATAATGTTTAAGTTAATAACAGATATATAGGTTAGATGGATTCTTAGCTTAATGGTAGAGCAACTGACTCTTAATCAGTAGGTTGTGAGTTCGAGTCTCACAGATTCCACAATAATATGTTAAATGGGCAATTTAATACACGTACTACCTGAATCGATAAGCGATAAAATAGCTGCAGGAGAAGTTGTACAAGGCCCTTCCTCAATAGTTAAGGAATTACTCGAGAATTCTGTTGATGCAAGAAGTACTGAAATTACACTAGTAGTTCAAGATTCCGGAAAAACATTAATACAGGTTATAGATAATGGAGTTGGAATGTCTAATAGTGATATTGTAATGTGTCTAAAAAAACATTCAACATCTAAGATAAAAGATATATCAGATCTATATTCAATAACTACAATGGGGTTTAGAGGAGAAGCAATTGCTTCTATCATAGCTGTTAGCAAAGTCGAAATAATATCTAGTACATCAGGCTCAGAAATCGGGACAAAAATAGTCGTAGAAAATTCAAATATTATATCTAAAGAAAACGTCGTTAGTAAAAAAGGAACAATATTTACAGTAAAGAATATATTTTATAATATGCCAGCTAGGAGGGCATTTTTAAAATCTGATAATTTAGAATTAATATACATAATGAGAGAATTCATAAGGATATCATTAGCAAATCCAACAATTACATTTAAATTCATAAGTAATGATGAGATAAAGTATGATTTAATAAGCTCAAATCTATTAAAGAGAATCTGCGATATATTCAGAAATAAAAATAAAAATAATCTCATATGGTTTTCAGAGGACGTAGCGGTAATAAAAATTTATGGATACCTAGTAAAACCAACAGAAGCTAGGAAAACTGACGAAATGTTTATTTACGTTAATAAAAGGTATATTGTTAGTAATGACATAAAAACACAAATATTAAGTGCTTATAAAAATCTAATAACGACTGATAAAGCCTTTTGTATAATAAATATAGAAATCGATCCAAAAGACATAGACATAAACATTAGTCCCTCAAAAACGGAAATAAAATTCAAAAATGAGCAATTAGTTTACTCCCTTATATACAATGTAATCAAAAGAAAATTATATTATTGTCAAAATAAGGAATTAAATTTCGATCAAAATGATTATATTGATGTAAATTATACTAAGCCTCCTTTTAGTAATGAAAAAACTGATTATGAGTGTGTAGATAAAAATATACTATTTGATGAAACAAATGGAGACTCAAATGATTATAAAAATAACCAGTTTAACAATGACAATGAAATCTCAGATAATATTTTAGTTATAAATAATGAATACATAGTTTCAACTGTAAAATCAGGCCTAATATTAATAAACGCTAATCGTGCCTTAAAAAGAATAACATATGATAAAATCTTTAATTCATTAGATAAAAACAATATAAGTTCGCAACAATTATTATTTCCAAATAAATTATTTATTGATAGTGAATGGATATCAATATTAAGGGCTAATGAGACATTTTTAAAAAAACTAGGATTTATAATTGTATATGAGGCAATGTCGATTCTAGTTACAGGTATACCAAGTTTTGTAAATATAAAAAATATAAATGAAGTAATTGAATTAATTATCGACACTTTCAAATCTAAAAACAATTCCGACATCTATGAAAATATAGTAAAAAGAATTATTGACATAAAAGGAAATATAAATTTAAAAAATCCAAATGAGGCAAAATCACTATTAAATAAATTATTTAGGTCAACAGAGAACATATATGACCCATTTGGTAAACGTATAATTGCGATACTTGACTCATGCAATTTGGATGATATTATTGACAATTAAGTATTTTTGAATAATATAAAACTATGGATAGTAAAAAAATAGGATTCTATGGAGGGAAAATGCTACCATTACATATTGGGCATATTTTCTCAATATTACATGCGGCGTCAAGAGTAGATGAGTTACATGTTTTTTTATTCGTAAATACTTTAAATGAAGAAGAGTTAATATCAAAAAGTAAGTTTCCAAAAGACTTATTAAAACCAGATATCAGAGAATTAATACTAAAATACGAATTTGAGGAATATAGTAATATAAAAACGCACACAATAGATTGTAAAAAATACTTTAAGCCAGGCAAAGATGGGTGGGATTATAATTCACCGATAGTTATAGATTCTGCTGGGTGTCTACCAAATGTGATTTTTATAAATGAAATAAATCAAAAAGAATACCTTGAAAAGATATATCCATTTGCAGAATTCGAACTAATAGATGAAAATAGAGCCCTTTTCGATATAAGTTCAACAAAAATAAGAGAAGAAGGGGCATTTAAAAATTGGGAGTTCCTTACAAAAAGCTATAGGTCATTATGCGCCAAATCGATAGTTATACTAGGTAATCAAACCTATAGAAATAGGTTAATTCTTGATTTATCGAAATTATTCAATACTTCATTTATAGGGGATATAAATTGTAGTGAAGCTGAAATTAAAAAAAAAATACTAGATGCGAGATTCAACTCAAACAGGGTATTTTTTATAAATTCAATAGATAATGAAGAAAAATATATACCATTCTACAAACTCCACAATTACAGATTTTCAATCAATTTTACAGAAGAAGAGATAGAAAAATATCAGTCAATAAATCTCTATGGAGAATATGATAAAATCTTTAAGCAAGGAGTTTTAAGAATAAAATCAATAATATCAAGTTGAAATGAAATTAAGCTAAATAACTACATATAAAAGTATGATTCTCTCAAATTAACCTTCTCATCTTCAAAAAGATCAATATTAAATAGGAAATTAATACAAAACTCAATATTATAGGATTTTTTTGCATATCCATACCCATACAGATCATGATGTTCAGATATGCTTCTTTTCACCTTATCATTGTAACTCTTTAGATTAAAATTCAAAAACGTTATCCTAAAATTTGCATTTATATAGAAAAACCTAATAAGTCTTATTCTATTACCTAATTCTAAATTAAACCAGAGCCAAAGTTTCTTATCTTTAAACGTATTATCGGGACTATTTTCAGTGTTATCAGTATCGGTCTCGCTATAAGACGTCATATTAAAATTTACCCCTCCACCTATATAGAATGCATTTCTAAATGAATTCTTCTTCAAAAAATTATAATACACACATGGATTAATAAAAAACGCTGTTGTTTTTTTAATATAGTTTATACCAAAAAACTTAGTTTCAATATTCCATCGTAGTATCCCAAAATTTGTCGCAAATAAAATTCTATTAAAGCCAGTATCAACCTTCAGTCTAAAATCTAAAAGATTATTGGTTTTTGCGTCATCAATATTATTAAAATTTGTAAAAAAATTATACAGCAACGTAAAAGGATCAAAACCAAAACCAATAAAATAAGGTTTAGTACTGAATTTAGTCTTCTTTTTAACCTGACTAACAGCGCTTTTTTTATTTACCTCAGTCCCTATCTTTGCATCTGTGTTTTTATTATTAGATTTTACTACATCATCTACATTAGCGTTCTGAGATCTATTACTAACACTACTCTTTAAGTCAGATGAATAAATAAAATTACAACTCAATGCTAAAAGTACACTCCTCACCATTTTTTATTTTTTTTTCTTCCAAAAGAACACCGTTCCAATAAATTTTTGCGCTAACAATAAAAAAACTAGTATGAGCAATAGTCGCCCTGTTGACTTCTACTGTTAGAATCTTGTTAACGCCTTTAAAATATATATCATGTACATACGAAGCATTAAAAGCAAATGCAAAATTATTGAGGTTTACAACAATCTTTTTATAATCCTTATATAAATCAAAATCATCATCACTAAATATAATATCACCATCACCCTTTCGATTTAATTTATAAAAAACTCTCTTATTTGCACCTGACTTAAAAAAAAAGAAATTTAAACCTTCATGTATAAAATCTACATTCCCAGTTTTATATCCGTCACCAACTATATTATTCAATTTAAACAAATAACCCTGTTCCACATATTTTTGATTTTTCTCCAACTCAAACTCTGGGTCCTCACTAAAAAATTGATTTTCCTCATTGTAATAAAAAAATAAGTGGTCTTTTTTAGAAGAATCAGTATCACCATACCTTAAATAAAAATCGGCATATACATCGCCAAGATCCTTAGGATTTTTTATATCTAGAACAATTTTTGCTGTATCATTTTCACTAAAGTAGTAAACTGATACAGGTTTTTTACCACAACGTCTACAACAAAAAAGAATGCTAGGACTAATTATGCCGTACACCAACATATATGTAAAAACATTAAAAACATTCATCTGATAGCCTTACAGTTTAAAAGCTAAATTATTTACAAAATAAATTTTTAAAAATAACCACTTTTATTTAGTTATATAATAATATGGCGAGATAGCTTAGTTGGTTAGAGCGATAGATTCATATCCTATAGGTCAGGAGTTCGACTCTCCTTCTCGCTACTTATGAGAATAGACGTACTGTCATGTTTACCTAATTTAATGACAAGTTTTATGTCCTATTCAATAATAAAAAGAGCAATCGATTCTAATCTATTACAACTAAATTTTCATAATCTACATGATTTCGCTTCTGGAAAACATAAAAAGATAGATGACTACGCATATTCTGGCACTCCAGGATTAGTTCTTAAACTCGAGCCTATAGATAGATGTATTGAATTTTTAAAAAAAAGTAATGATGAAAAATATGATGAAATTATTTATATGGCTCCAGATGGAGAAATATTAAATCAAAAAATCGCCCAAGAAATGTCTAATAAACGAAATCTAATTATCCTTTGTGGTCATTATAAAGGTGTTGACGAACGCGTAAGAGAGCATTACATAACAAGAGAAATAAGCATCGGAGAATATGTACTTTCTGGTGGAGAGATACCTGCTTGTGTTTTAATAGATTCTATTGTTAGATTAATTCCAGGAGCCATAAACAATATTAACTCTGCACTTGAAGATTCGTTTCAAGATGACAAATACGTAATAGCTCCACCAGTCTACACACGGCCAAAAATTTATAATAATTTAAAAGTACCAGAAATATTACTATCAGGTAATACAAAACTAATAAACGAATGGCTAAATAATGAAAGTAAAAAAAGAACAGAAAAGTATAACAAACTTAACAATAAAAATCTTACTTAACCTTACAATTCTTTAAACTAGATTTCAATATATTGATGAATATATCACTTTCTAATTTAGATCTAAAAGCAGATACAGGAACATATATAATGTGGGCAGTAGCAAGAAATAAAACTGTATAGCTACTTCTAAATTTTACTTTTTTTACTTGATCCCAATTAATTATTGCCATATTGTTATCCGTAACACATATTTTTATACATTCATCAGAAAAAATATAAAATACCTTAGCAAATATTATTTCACTCTGTGGTAAATACTGAATCCCTATCAAATTTATAGCCCAAAATAAAAAATATAGTACCTCTAATATAGATATTGTGATTATTAACCATTTCATTTTTGCGTAAATAGAATAACCTAATATTGTATTAAATATAAAAATTACCCACCATTGTGTAAAAATTATATTCTTATAACACTCTCTAAAATATATACCAGTAGGTATCGAATACTTCTTAGTACGTATCTCCATATCCCTATATTTACTAATAAATATTTTTTTTAATGCATCTAATTATAGTAGTTTTTTTTTAGCTTATAATTTATAGACAAATTTTTGTTTTTTTAAATATTAATTACAAATGTAAATGTTTTACGGGACGAAAGATGCAGGCATAATAATTAAAGCAATAAAAGATGGGAAAATTGTTGTTGTTCCAACAGATACATTGTTTGGATTGTGTTGCGATGTAAATAATATAACATCTGTTAGAAGAATATATGAAATAAAAAATAGGCCTTTTACATTACCATTATCTATAGCCGTTAAAAATAAAGATTATATATATAAAATCACAAAAAATGTATCTAAAAAGGCAGAAGAGATAATAGATACATATTTTCCAGGTCAAGTAACCATCGTTCTAGAAAAAAATAACCTAATACCTGATATCGTAACAGCAAATAGTAAATATGTGGGGATTAGAATCCCAAATGACGAAAAGTTGTTATATATATTAAACGAACTTGACTCTCCAATAGTATTAACTAGCGCTAATTTACACGGTTATGAAAATTGCCAAAACTTTGATGATGTAAAAAAACAAATTGGCGACGAGATTGATTATGTCTATAATGTTTCAACTAAAGTCAACAATAAATGCTCAACGATAGTAAGGGTTATCAATAATAATGCTGAAATATTGCGAAATGGAGTAATAAATATTATCATTTAAGTAATATGGTTAACATAATTAGTTTCTTAAGGGCAAACAAAAATATAATCATTGTATTTTCTCTAGTTACGTTTTATTCGACGTTTATATGTTATCAATGTCCAATATTTATAGTTAAGTTGCTTGGACTTGGAAGGCATGACGTATGTATTAATTTTATAGATAATCGCATCCCATTTATTGATTGGTTTGTAATATATTATGTTTATTATTACCTACATGTGTTCGTATTTGGATTTATAATGGTGCTTTCTAATAAAAAAATATTTCTTGAATATATAGTAAATATTGTACTATCATGTACAACCGGTTTTATAATTTTTATAATCTTTCCTACATATTTTACCTTCCAACATAATAGTCAAACTTTCCCTCTATTTTTTAAATTGGGTAAAGTAGTAGATATTGAATGTAATGCCTTACCTTCTTTTCATGTACTCAAAACATATTTAGTATTTAGATATTTCATAAAGCTCAATATAGATGTAATGTCAAAAATATTATTTACCATTGTCTCAATTTTAATATGTCTTAGTACAGTTTTTATTAAAGTACATGGATTCATCGATATCCCAGCAGCAATGTTGATTGCTGAAATTAATATTTATTTAGTTAAAAGATACAGATTGTGCGATGTCTTTATGAATCAATTGACTAAAATAAAATTAGAATTTTGAAAGTTTTGATTTTAATATTATACGATTTAGTATGAGCGACGTAAATAAAGATTTCTTCTTTAAATACATGAACGCAAATGCTCCATCTGGTTACGAATATTCAGGTCAGAAAATATGGATGGACTATGTAAAGCAATATTCTGATGAGATCATAACAAGACCTTACGGAAATGTAATTGCAGTAGTCAATGGCAGCAGTGATTTTAAAGTTGTAATTGAGGCACATTCAGATGAAATATCGTGGGGTGTTAATTATATAACCAAAGAGGGGTACATATATGTTGATAGAAATGGTGGATCAGACTATGATATAGCACCAGGAATGCGAGGTTATGTACATTTAGATAATGGAGAGAAAATATTGGGAGTATTCGGTTTAGCACCTATACATATTAAAAGAAAGTCAGAGGATCACAAATTGCCAAATATTGAAAATGTTGTATTCGACTGTGGGTGTGAAAGTGATAAAGAAGTATTAGAAAAGGGTATTCATCCAGGATCTATAATAACTTTTGTTGGTGATTTGCAGGGAATAAATAATGATAAATACTATATTTGTAGGGCCTTTGATAATAGGGCTGGGGGTATTGCAATAGCAGAAGTCGCAAGAAAATTAAAAGAGAACAATATTAAATTACCTTTTACTTTATATGTTTGTAATTGTGTTCAGGAGGAGGTTGGATTGTTAGGTGCTAGAATGGCAGCTGATTTTATTAAACCTGATTTAGCAATATGTACAGATGTATGTCATGATACACAGTCTCCATACTATAATAAAATAAAAGATGGTGACCTTAAATGTGGTAATGGACCAGTTGTTACATATTCTACAAGTATACATATCGGTTTAAGGAAATTAATTGAAAGAGTTGCAAAAAATACTAATATAAACATACAGTTAGCTTTCTCTTCAGGAACTACTTATACAGATACAGATGCTTTTGCGTATAGAAACGGTGGTACTCCATCGGCTTTAATATCTCTAGCTACTAAATATTTACATTCACCAGTTGAGATGATATCGTACAAGGATTTACATTTTGTTATTGAATTAATATACAACGTATTACTGAATATTGATGCAAACTTCAATAAAAGTAACTTTTAATATTATTTACAAAATATGAAAAAAAGGTTATTTGTTTTAAAGCTAGTTTTAGTGAATGTAATTTTGATTCCTCATTTACCTTTCGCTATATCAATATTTAAAAATATTTTTTTTAAAGTACCAAAGAATAAAGATAAAGCAATAATAATTGTTCCTGGTATAGGATGTTCAACATTACATTATCTAGGGAAAACAAATAATACATATAAACACGGTGAATGTGTCTTTTTTAGGGGGGATATGTATACTTGGAGTCTACTAGATTTGAAGGATTCTGCTTTGAAAGCACTACGGAATTATAGATTACTTTGTTGTAATAAAGATGGTACTCCTCTATACAAAAATGTTGGGTTACTAACCGATTATACTGATGTGGATGGATATGATGTTAATTTATCTAAATATGGTTTTTCATTAATGTTTAAAAAAATAATTGACTTTCTCACACAGAAATATGGTGAAAATACGAATTATAAATACAAAGTTTACCTATATAATTACGATTGGAGGCTTAGTAATGAAGTTAATGGGCGCGCATTATATAATGAGCTAAAGAAATATGGTGGAGGTGTAATATTAATAGGATTTTCAATGGGTAATTTAGTATCATGTAAAGCTGCTGCTCTGTTATACAATGATAATGATTTGAATCGAATAAAGGCTTTTATATCTACTTTCCCACCATATAATGGTTCACTAAATGCTATAAAATTTCTAAAAACCGGTATGATGGACTATCCACTATTTAACATATTGAATAAAGTATTTAGGATAAATACAGTATTAAAGATGCTTAGTTTAAATTATTCATCAATGTACGAACTAATCCCAAATAAACAATTTTTTAAAAGACGAAAAGGATTTTTGTATGATACTGATAATTGTAGGTTAAATTACAGGCAGACGATATTATACTTGAAAAATGATAAAAATATTAATAAAATGCTATTAAATAACGCTGTAAAGTTTCATAATAATCTATATATCGGTGGAAAACATATCTTAGATTACATAAAAAACAAAGTATTCTTTATAGGTGTCGGTTATAAAACAGAAGATGCCTTACTCATTGATAGGAAATATATAAACGTAGTCAAAAATATGTCATATTCAGATGGTGATGGTACTGTTAATAGTAAATTTGGAGCATACCCTCCATGCGATGTTGATGAAGAAGATATTATCTATGTAAAGTGCAGACATAATGAATTATTTAGCAACACAAAGTTTCTAATAGAATTATCTAACGCTGTAGATATGTATGTATAAATATTATCTATCAAATAAAATAACCTGACAGTCTATGATATTATATGATTTAATAAATTTAGCCTTCCCAAGTTGTTGTTATTATTGTGACAATACTCTTGAAACTGAATTATATGTTTGCAATAGATGTTTGGGTAATATAAAAAAAACAAATTATCATCAAATACCAAAAAGAAATGAGTTATATACACTTCTAAATGATCCTGAAATTAATGGGGCTTTTTCAATGTATTACTATGAGGAATCAGGTATACTTCAGAGATTAATATATAAATTGAAGTATAATCACAAAAAAAATATAGGTATTTGGATGGGAGAAATTTATGGAAAGATATTACAAAGAGAATACATATGTAATTTCGATTATATAATTCCTGTACCGTTACACAAAAGCAAAGAATCGTTAAGGGGATATAATCAAAGCAAAATGATAGCTATAGGTTTAAATAAATATATTTCTGGATGTATTAATGATAATTCACTAATAAAAATAAGGGATACAGCATCTCAGACGCTTAAAAACAAAAATAAAAGAAGAACGGATATAATAGGATCATTTAGATTAATGAATGCAGAGCTATTGAATAATAAAAATATATTGCTAGTCGATGATATAATAACTAGCGGATCAACAATATTAGAATGTATAAAAACGATAAAAGAAGGAGTAAATTGCAATATTACAGTCTGTTCGATAGGCAGAACTAGATAATTAATTTAAATCATTAATACATAAGATACTGAATTGTAAACATGTAATATTCATTGTTATTTGGATAATATTTCGAACTGAATGTATTAACATCCCAGAAAATATCTATCAAGCTAAGTTTAAACGAACCAATGAAATTACCAAATCTAAAATTAAAATATGCAGATACTTTAGGTTTAAAAAAGACATTAAATTTATCTTCATAGTCTCTGTTAAAATACTGCTGTGTAATCATATCAAAAGAATTTGGATTGTAATTTGTCCTCCAAAATAGCTCAAAACCTGTTGTTATTTCAGCTACATTCTTGCTTAATACTTTATAAAAATATATCCTAGAGGATAATGAAAAAAATGGTACATTGTCATCATTTTCATTGTTTATATAGTCAACATCCTTTTTGAAATATAATTTCTTATTAAAGATCGGCGATACCTCAATAAAGAAATATTTTACAAATTTGATATTCATATCAACGCTAGCTATTAAATGCAATAAAGCATTTTGATTTTGTCCAGGAATAGAAATATTAATATCTCTATCTTTAACCATATCCTGCTTAAAATACATTTTATTCCAACTAATATTTGAAGTAAACTTAGGTTTTATTTTAAATATATCCTTTATTTTTATGTCACTTTCGATATTTAGATATAAATCCAACGGAGTTTTATCATATTTATTATCATAAGATCTTAAATTGTCATTAAAACACTTGTAATTACAATATAATAACGGTATTTTATGCCTTGAAAAGTCTAAATCAAATGTAATAAATCTATTTGTGTATCCTAAATATAACTTAAAAAATACAGATTTCCCAGCTACAGTCAAATTCGGACTAAAAGTAAGATTAAACGCATTCAAAATACAACCAATAGTAAATGGGTCAATATACCATTGTCTGTCTAAAACTCTATTAAAAGTCTCATTTTTAATATCTGTTGTCGTGTTATAATTACTATCTATAACTCTAGTAGAAAACTTGATCGAATAATAAGCACAATAATTAAAATATGTATTTCTCCTAAATAATATACTATCTTTTACACCTACTTCGAATTTGTTTTCAAGGTATTTATCGCTATTCGATATCATATAATACTTGCCAAGCTCAGGGTTCTTAAATAGACCATTTATAGTCTTATCTTTTATTTTATCTTTATATCTAACTACATATACATGTCTTCCATCAACATCATCTTCTTTCTTTTCTTTTTCACCATATACACGCAATGTATTATTATCATAATTTAAATTATACTGACCATAAATACATATATTCTTCAACTTATATTGCAAATAACCTAATAAACTTATATCTATCAATCTTCTATTCAATACATTATCCAAAACATCCTGAACGTCAGTATCACCTATATATTTAGGATTTTCATCAACGCATGTACCACCATGATCTGAATGAATATAATTCCCTAGTACAATATTTAAAAGCCCAATCATTTTCTCATCTGTACTTTTATACAGGAAATATGAAGAAACTGGGAAATTAATAATCGCTAAATTCAACATACTAGTTGTTTTTTGACTCAAAATACGCCTTCTTAACATTATATTAGTAGAAATACCTAAATGTATATTCTTATTAGCACTGAAATAAGTCCTTATATCAGTTAAAAAACCATCTCCACTGTCTAAATTAAATGATGCCTTTACATCTCCAATAGGCATTTTAGTATCAAAAAATTTAATATCGTCTTCTTTGTATTTATACCTTTCATATCCAGAATATCCTAATACAGTTCCAATATCTGAAATCATTTCCGGCATTAAATTAAAAGTGCTAGAGCCATCTACACCTAAATCCTGTATAATATAGCGTGATTTTTGTTTTTCAGAATATAAATCAACACTTAGGATGTCTCTATTTTTTATTAAATCCCAATTTAAATTTTTATACTTTATATTATAGAAATTAGTATATTTTATATCATTTTTACTATATTTTTCATCATCATTTTCTATTCCTATAAGTTTTTCTTCTTCACTAGAAAATTCAATATTATCAAAAAGCTTCTTATAGTCTGTTTTATCTGAGAATTTTAAATTATTGGAATTATTAAAATTACTATTCGAAACCATATCGTTAATATCTTTAATTCCACTAAATTTACTAAGATTAGAAATATCTTTCATTAAATCTTTATTTGCATAATCTTGACCGTAATTGGTAGGTACAATAAGGAAATAAGGCAATAATATCAGAAGTGGGTGTAAACTCATCAAACTACTTATATATAAATTTTAACAGAATATCACAATAATTTAATTTATCTTGAAAATATTTCTCGCGTTTTCACTTGTACAATTTATGACTTCATCTCTATCAACATTATATAACCTTGCAAGGTAATCAACAATATAGACTAGATTACATGGGGTATTTATAGATCCTCTTACCGGTTCTGGTGATAAAAATGGAGAATCAGTTTCTAAGACTATATAACTTAATGGAATTTTTACAAGTACATCCTTCAAACGTGATTTCTTGAATGTTAAAATTCCTCCTATACCAAGATAAAACCCTAAATCTATATATCTCCTAGCTTCTGATAAATCTCCTGTAAAACAATGAATAACCCCACTAATGCCATTTTTTTTACTTAAAGTATTATAGACATCCTCAAAAGAATTCCTAGAATGAATAGAAACCGGTAATTTAGCAGAAATAGCAATATCTAATACCATATCTAAAAACAATTTTTGTTCCTTAATATTATCATGATTATTATAGTAATCTAATCCAATCTCGCCTATTCCAATATAATCATAGTTCATTAAATATTTCTCGATTTCGGATACCTTAGATTTATATGAATGATCAATATGATCTGGATGTATACCTATCATAGGAGAGAATAATCTACTATCCAATGATACGAGCTTCCTGATATGTATATCATCATCTAAATTAGTACTAGGTAATAACACATTTGTAACACCAAACTCTTTTAAATTATTAATTAAACCAACAGTATCGCTATAAGCACTCACATCATAAACATGAGCATGTGTATCAATAATCCCCACAAACTAATATTAATAAAACTACTGCTTTTTATAAAGTTCAATATTAACATTTGATCCCTCAACACCCTTTTCACAATCAATCACACCATAAGAGAACACAGCCATATCAAAGTGATTACCAGAATTGTTACACAATGCACTTCCAATATAATTACCAATAACTTTTACATTTCCAGCATCTTGTAAAAATACACCATGCAGCTTCTCATAATTAGCCTTTAATTGTTCCTTATCAGTAGCAAGATACATATCATTTCCATCAGTTGAAATACAAACTCCACACTTTAAAAGATTAATTAATGCTTGTGAACTACAAGAATGTCCTGATTCTTCTTCCTTATCTTTATAAAAAGTATCATTAAACGATACTATATTTATTGTACGAAAATCATCAGCACATTTTAAAAAAGCATTCAAAACATCAGATGTAACGTTAACTTTTTTACTTTTAAGGAAATCAAGAATTTCGATATTATTATTTTTTAACAGTTTTATAACATGTCCATCATTATCATTTTTACAACAATCAAACCCATAAGTATGAAAACAAAATAACGCATTTATACACATTAATGAACCAGTATATACCCTATTCATAATATATATATAAATAAAATATTGAAACATTAATTTTTTTATCTAAATATTAATTCTTTTATTTAACCTTTACAAATAATGAAGTATCCAGAAGCTAATAAAGAATTAATCGACGTAAAATTAGAAAATGAAATGAGATTAGTACAAAAGCTAGTGTCTTTAATACATTCGATACGTAAAAATAACAATATAAAAATTAGGCAACCATTGTCAAAAATTACACTACTTTCAGATACTGATATTACTTTTATAAATAAATTCAAAGATATAATTTTATCGGAAACAAATATTAAGGACTTCCAGATTCTAAATGACTATTCTAGTCTTTTTACATATGACGTCAAGCCAAATTTAAAAATATTAGGTGCAAAATATAAAGACCTAATTGGTGAAATATCGTCAGAAATAAAGAACTTAAGTATAAATAAAATCAACGAATTAAAAAAAAACGGTTATATTACATTAGATTGCAACGTAAAAATAGGTATCGATGAATGTATCCTTGAATTAAAACCTAAATCTAATATTCTTGTAGGGGAGTATAATAATATAACAGTTGCTATCGACGGTAACATCACAGAAGAGTTAAAAGAGGAATGTATAGCACGTGACTTCATAACCCTGATTCAAAATTACAGAAAAGCCAAATCTTTCAATATCAAAGATAAGATGGAAATCAAACTATTCACTGACGATAAACTAATTATAAATGCAATAAACAACAACTTAAAATTAATATGTAATACACTCCTCTGCACTAAACTAGAAATAACTGATTACAATAATAACAGCTTTGAAAATCTAACACTAAACAACTCTGAAATCTATATACAGGCAATACAAATATAACTAAATACCAGTAACCTAAATCAAAAATAATATTCTATGATTTATTACAGCAACGTCAACAATTCTTATTCTTAACATTATTAGCTGTATTCTCCTTTTGATTACCCTTATCAACCTTCTTATAATCTATCACAGGCCCTTTACCGACGTCTTTCGTTTTCTTGCTAGCCCTACCAGTTTTCGCTTTACTAGGCTTATTATCTTTATCAGTCTTAATCTTACTAGTCCCACCAGCATTATCAGCCTTATCTTTCTTGCTAGCCTTACTAGTCTTATCAGCCTTATCTTTCTTGCTAGCCTTACTAGTCTTATCAGGTAAATCATGAGGGTAGAAATATACTTTAACATCAGTTTCGTCATTAAATGACTTATCAATAATCTCTGCAACCTCAGAAGATCTTTCATCATTAATCTCTCCTTCTAAATAAGCTGTACCACTCGAACCATTTCCCATAATACATTCAGAACCATTATCTATATAATAAAATTTTAACAAACTCTCAGAATAATCATTGTATTTCTCTATAAATTTCTTTTTTAAAAACTCGCAAATACAATTTTTTTCATCAACAAAATCCGAACTTTTTAACTCATAAAGCATCCCAACAAGGTCATCAGAAATACTAAATGTACCAAAAAAAGGAGAGTTCAATTCATAAAAAGTAAATTTTACGTCTTCTCAGCAGAAAATATGTTATTAACAGACACTATTGCGAATGCAATCGAGATTATGTACTTAAACATAGTTTATGTTTACAGTAATTCCTTTAGAAATCCAAATAAAATAAATAAACCAATCAACTAGTTACAACAACACCCTTTACTAATTTTTACAATCTTCTTACCACTATCAGGTATCTCTTTAGACTGCTTATCTTTTTCATATGGATAAAAATATACATTAACAGTAGTTGTAGCTTCAGTACACGCACGGGAAATCGAACTTTCAATAAGTTCTTTAACCTTATTCTCTGACGAATCTGAAATTTCCGTAGTTAGTTCGGATACATTGTTCCCCTCAGCTGGCTCAATATAATTCTCAACACTACCACTTTTATCAAACCCGGATATAAGATATATTTTAATCAAATTATCAGAAAATACTTCAAGGATTTTACGCTTCAAGACACCAATAGTCTCATTAGATGTTAAATCATTTTTTTTAAAAGTCCATTTTAGGTTATTAACAATAGTTGCATTACTATTTGAAAATATATTGCCTCCACTTTCACTAGGGGTAAGCTTAAAAAATTTAATAGTAACACCAGTCTCAGAAGGACATACTTCATATAAAAAAAACATCATAAAAATAGTCTTGAATATAATATTGACCATACTTTTTATTTACAAAACTTCCTTTGAAAATAAAAACTACATGGAAAAACAAAATATATCAATTGGCTATAAAATTAACTCTGGCGTAGTTTTAACAACAACAACCCTTCTTGTCTTTACTAGTACCAGCCTGCTTATCGTCTGTATTTCCTTTTCCATCCCTAACTGCCGTACCAGTTTTCTTTTTACCATCTTTACCTTTTATATCACCAATTACTGGACTAGTCTTTTTTTTATCTACTTTGCTTTTAACATTATTAACTATAGGATTAGTCTTTTTTTTATTAACTTTGCTTTTAACATTATCAACTACTGGACTAGTCTTTTTTTTATCATCTACAGGTTTATCAAAAGGATGAAAAAACACAATAACATTTTTTGAGTGGTTAATCGCTCTCCTGATAATGTTTTCAACTTTACTATCTAATGTATCATTAATCTCATTAGTTAAATTATTAGCGTTATTTTTCTCATTCGCAAAAATGTTATTTTTTAAATCATAGCCTAGATTATATATTTTTATCAACTTATCAGGGAACTTCTTCGAGATCTCATTTCTCAGAAGTTCAAGAACCTTCCCCTTATGGCTATCAAGATCACTACCTTTTAGTGAATATTGTAAATCACACTTCCTAGAATTTTTTGTCTGAAATTCATCATCTCCTATAAGTTCAAGAAAAATGATTTGAGTTGACATTTCCATAGAATACATGCTGTAACTCGACATCACAGCAAATATAGATTGCAACAAAAGCCTATTCATGATTCTAATATAACATAATAATCTACAAAATATAAAAAACTGCTAAAAAACCTACAAAATAGCAAATACAACAAATAATAAAAAATCTATAAAATTACCTACAGCAGCAACTATTACTATTATTTGAGCTACTAGAATCACTTTTAGAACTATTTGAGCTGCTAGGACCACTTTTAGAACCGCCACCTTGAACAGGAGAAGAATAAACACTTTTATACTGCGCTTCAAAATACACCTTTTCATTACCACGTATGGGAATTCTGTCTAAATAATCATATTCACTATAACCAGGCAGAAAATATTTATATGGTTTTTTAGGATTAAAACTAGCATCTAGAAAGCAACCATTTTTAATACGATGCCCAGATTTATCAAGCACAAATATACTTTCATTGTATTCATATACATCATTATTCTCGTCACCCTTAAAAGCGTCAATATGTCCGGGGTCACAAAATTTAAGACAAGCACCATCTAGTAATGCAAGTACTTTATTATACTCATTAAAATCCGTAATTTTTCTCATTTGGTCTGTCGTTACAACATATAAGCTACAGACGTCTCCTTCATTTATGGTATGGACAATTACAAAATTATTGCTCGACAAAAAAGGTTCTAATCCGACATTTTCATCACTAGTAGCTTTATCTAGACTATCCCCTTTAAAAGTACCAATTAATATTGTTCTATCTACAAATTTATAGACATTATAGGTCACAGTTCTACTCTCCATTCCTTCAACTCTAAAATTCCCTAACAACGAACAAACAAGTCCAAATATAAAAACCATACCAGCTTGATTAAGAATAACAAAAAATTTAAGAAAACAAAATTTAGTAAAAACAAATACTTAACAACAACACTTCTTACCACTCCCATTTTCATTACTATCGTTTTTTTTACCATTAGGGGCCTGTTGTTTGGCATGAGGATAAAAATACACATTCAAAGCACCATCTTTTTGAATTGCATCATTAATAAGAGTATGTACTCCATTTTCATCGGTAGCATCAATTTCCTTATCTAAAGTATTTGATGTTTTTGTTGGGGCATAGGCAGTTTTCTAAACATGTGAATGTTTTCATCAAAACCAATAAAAAGATATATTTTAATTTCCGCATTTGTAAATTTCCCTGAAATTTTATTTTTTAAAAATTCAATAATACGATTTTTATTATCTAACAAATCCGTATATCTTATATTAAAACTCAAATCACTGACTTGTTTACCACTATCACAATCAAACACATTATTAACAGCATCAGCAAGTTTATAGAATTTAACCTTACACATCTTCTCAGCAGAAAATATATTATTAACAGACACTATTACAAATACAATTTGGAACACCTTCATAATCATATGTTACAGAATAATTCTAAAAAACCTATAAAAAACAAATTATATCAATCAGCCACAGAAATAACTCTGGTTTATTTTTTACAACAGCAACAGCAACAGCAACAACCACTACAGTTTTTAACTTTGCTGCCTGTTTTAGGTGACTGTGTTTTACTAGTTTCAATATAACAGTAAACACTCATATGCCTTCTCTGACTAACAGTGAATGGACCTTCATTACTAACAATCATTTCAAATGATTTCATTATTGTATTATCAACAAGATTGTCTTCTGATTGCAATATCTCGCTATTCCTTAAATTACCATCTACTGGAACGTCCATCACTTCCTTATTAGGGGCAACTTGATAATGAATATAAATCAATTTAATATTATCTAATGATATACTATTGAGATTTTCTAATTTTAAGTGTGCCTTGGCAGGACCGCTAAGATTAATATTTTTTAATTTATTTTTAAGCCACACAATAGCACTTTTTTCCCCCCCCACAGATTTTCTATATGCATTATACTCTGTTTTAGTAGCTGAGATTGCTCCAACACCAATTGAATTAAGTTGATTATACACTCCACCACTTACTTTATCAGTAATCAAATAAAAACTTATTGTACATTGATCGTCTGAGAATAGATTGAAAACACAACAGCAAAACAAAATAAACCTAAAATAACTTAATATTTTCATTATAAGGAAGCTAAATAAATTAATTACAAAAACAAAATTATAACTAAAAATATGGACAACCAAGACTCTAATAAAAATAATAACCTAGAATATAATTTCACATACAACTTTAGTCAGTGGTACAACGATGTTATTCAACTAGCTGATTTAGCTGAAAACTCTGATGTTAGAGGATGTATGATTTTAAAACCATATGGATATTCGATATGGGAAAATATTCAAACTATATTAAACGCAAAGATAAAATCTACAGGTGCTAAAAATGTCTATTTCCCACTATTTATTCCAAAATCATATTTTTGCAAAGAGGCAACACACGTTAACGGGTTTGCAAAAGAATGTGCAATAGTAACCCATTATAGATTAAAATCAGACGGTAATAACATTAATATCGATGAGAATGCTAAATTAGAAGAAGAATATATTGTAAGACCAACGTCAGAAACTATAATCTGGAATACCTTTAAAAAATGGATAAAATCATACAGAGATCTACCATTAAAGATAAACCAATGGGCTAATGTATGTAGATGGGAAATGCGAACAAGGCCATTTTTGAGGACAAGTGAATTTTTATGGCAAGAAGGGCATACTGCACATATAGATATAAACGAGGCAAAATCTACTGCTATTGAAATGCTAGATATATATTACAATTTTGGGAAAGAATACCTAGCAATACCATTTATAAAAGGAATAAAATCAGATAATGAAAAATTTGCTGGAGCAGATGAGACATATACGTTAGAAGCATTAATGCAAGATGGTAAAGCATTACAATGTGGAACATCTCATTTATTAGGTAAAAATTTCTCTAAAGCATTTGATGTTAAATATCTAAGCACTGATAACAAATTAGAATACGTTTACGGAACATCATGGGGAATATCTACTAGACTAATAGGTGCCCTAATAATGGCCCACGGAGATAAAAAAGGTTTAATTATACCTCCAAATATAGCTTCAATACAAGTTGTTATTATCCAAATATCAAACGACAATAACGTTCAAGAATATTCGAAATTTATAGAAAATAAATTAATTGAGGCTAAGGTTTTAGTAAAAGTTGACAATAGAGATTATTTAAGGCCAGGCTTTAAATTTAATGAATGGGAGATAAAAGGTGTTCCAATAAGGATAAATATTGGTAAAAAAGATGTAGAGAACAATACAGTTGAAATAATACGAAGAGATACTAACGAAAAAATAAATATACCTTCTAATAACATCATTCCAACTATAAATGAGATATTAGTGAAAATTCAAACAAATCTATATAACAACGCACTTAACTTCAGACAACAACATACATTCGAGGTCGACAATTACGAGGAGTTTAAAACTAAAATAAAAAACAAATGTGGACTAATAATATCCCCTTGGGATGGAACAACTGAAACTGAATTAAAAATAAAAGAAGAAACACAAGCGACAGTTAGATGTATTCCATTTGAAAATAACGATTCAATAATAAACAACGATGGTAAGTGCATATATACAAATAATAAATCAAAATATAAAGCCATCTTTGCAATAAACTATTAAAAACAATTAAAAAATCTAACTATATCACTACTATTCTTTTTTTTTATTAATCATTAATTATGAATATGAATAAGATAATACTTGGAATAAATGTTATAGCAGTAAGTAACTACACAATCTACTGTGGCAAATGTTGCAATAGTTGTAAAAAACCAGCCAATAACAATAATAAATCGTCTAATAAAAAACCTACACCTCAAGAGATAAATGAGACTACTGTAAACAAAATTTTACAATCAAATAAACTATACATAAACACCAAATTAGATACTGTCGAAGATCCAGTAATACAAGATAGATATAAAAAAAAATCAAAAGGTAATTTTGACAATAATGAAGACATTACTTTAGAAGAAAATAATAATAGACGTAAATTATTTCATCTAGATGATGTAATCGATATCACAGAAATTAAAGAATTATTAGTTGAATTGATCAAAAATAATAAAGATGTAGATAACTGTACTCAAACTATACTCGAGGTATTCTCCAAATATGTTGATAAATTCACTGATACATTCTTCCATGAAAAACTAACAGATGAAATTAAGGATAATATTTTTCTTGAATTTGTTATAAATCCTAAAGTAGGAATAAAACTTAATGACTATGCAAATATTCTATTTCACAAAGAAAAGATGTTAATAGACCTTATAAACTTAAGCGACAATATCAACTTTTTTATAGATAATCGCTTTTGTAAAAGAGATGTTGTACAAACAAATAAAGACGACCCAGCGAACGCAGGAAAAGGTTACAGTGATAAAACTATCTTTCGAGATACAGATGTAGATAATATTGTATTTAGTAGACTTGATAATGATCTTGAAGCTCTTTACGGTTCCTTTTACGTTAAATTAGCTGATAATTTTGGGGTTGGATTTAAATATATGCATTCTATGAACTTGCCAAAAACCGAGGAAGAACAAAATGAATTTAAAAAGAGCGTAATAGATGCGAAGGTTACCTTTTTATATACGTTATCCGAAAAAATCATTGGCAACGAAAATACAACAAATTATTTTGAACAGTTTAAAACTAAAGAAAAATGCAATGAATTACTAAGTCAAATTACTGAAAAATACATTGGAACATTTAATGATTTTGAAATTCCACAAAAAGATTATAGAATCATAATAAACATACAGGATGCAAAAAAGTGGTGGAAATCAAATTTCGAAAATGTAAGATGTTTGATAGGAATGAGTAAAAAAGCAGAATAGCATCAATTACAAATATTACGATATAATTTTATTTTAATTCTAAATTTTTGAATAACTAAGATTAAGATAATGCATCAGGCAAGAGCTGTTATTTGGTTTTTAACAGGAATATTTATTGGATGTTGTAATGATATTTTTGTGAGATTTTTGATACATATTCCAGTGTTTGAAATATCGTGTTTTAGATTTTTATTTTCATCCTTATGCCTTATCCCGTTTATAAATAAAGATAAATTCTTAGCGTCAAATTATAAAAAAGTACATTTTATACGTGGATTTTTATTCCTTTTTGCAGTGACATTTTGGGAGATAGGTATAAAGAGTACACAGCTATCTACAGCTACATTAATTGGATTTTCTGGGCCATTTTCATTTATGATATTATCAATCCTTATACTAAAAGAAAGAGCCGACATATATCAAATATTTGCAACAACAATAAGCTTTCTATCAGTTCTAGGAATAATTGAATTTAAGTCATTTTCATTCGACTCGAGCTTTCTAATACTACTAGTCAGTAGTCTATTTTTTTCACTCACAGATATCTTAAATAAGAAATATTCAGCGTTAGAAGACTATTTTACGGCAATTATATATTATAACATGTTTGCATTCCTAATAAGTATACCATTTATACTACACAATTTTATAATGCCTTCATCACTAGACTTATTTTACATGTTTTGCCTTGGGATAGAGTCAAATATATATTCATTCGCGCTACTAAAAGCCTTTTCTATATGTGATGCAACATTTATAGCGCCTTTTAGATATTTTGAGTTTGTTTTTGCAATAATACTAGGATACGCTTTCTTTTATGAAATCCCGACATATAGATCTCTAATTGTAATGCTAATAATAGTCACGGTAAACCTTATAGTATTAATACATGAAAACACAAAAAGAAAGATATACTAAGTAATTAAAACAAAACTATCTAAATAAATTCTTTATTTTCTCAAAGAAACCTGTGCATTCTTTATCTGACGATGGTTTAAAATTATCTGAATATCCAAGCTGTTTTAATATATCTTTCTCACTGCTAGATAAATTAGTTGGGGTAAAAACCTGAATATGTACATATTGATTACCATACCTGCTACTATTTACATCCTTTAATCCTTTACCTTCTATTTTAAACATCTTTCCACTCTGAGTTCCTGGCTGGATCCTTATGCGGACATTTTTACCATATAAGGTTTCTACCTCTTTCTCTACACCAAAAACAGCCTCAATGAAACTTATAACTAACTGTGAATAAACATCCATACCGTCTCTTTTAAACATATTGTTCTTCTCTTCGTTTATTCCAACATATAAATCTCCATTTACACCACCTCTAACTGATGCATTACCATATCCTTTAAGTACAAACTCCATATCTTCTGAAATACCTTGAGGAATAGTAATCTCAATTATATCCTCTGAATAAACTCTCCCTTCTCCTCTACATTCTCTACATTTATCTTTAATCAACACTCCAGACCCAGAGCAAAAACGGCACTCAGAACTAGACGTCATTTCTCCAAAAGGAGTTTTTACATAATTTGTAACATAACCAGATCCATTGCAATTCGTACATTTCTCAGTCATCCCAGAATTCTTAGCGCCATTACCATTACAGGCACTACATTTTTTATAACGAGATATTTTAACCTTCTTTTTGGCACCAACTGCAATCTCTTCCAACGTTACTCTAACTTTTATTCTTAAATTTTCACCTTTTTTAACACTATTCCTTTTTTTAGACCCACCAAAACCTGTAAAACCACTAAATATATCAGAAAAACTATCAAATATGTCACCATCAAAGCCATTAAAATTAAATCCTCCACTACCACCGCCAAAGTTACTATTAGCCCCTGCCTTTCCGAAGGTATCATAGTTTTTACGCTTTTCCTGATCACTCAATACGCTATATGCCTCATTTATTTTCTTAAAATTTTCCTCAGCTGATTTATCACCAGGATTCCTATCTGGATGATACTTCATTGCTAATTTCCTATACGCACTCTTTATTTCGTCAGTGCTTGCATTTTTCTTAACCCCAAGTATCGAATAATAATCCTCTGACATAAATCATTGCTTTTTATACTCACCTATTACAACTTGAGCAAATCTAATAATTTTAGATCTAAACATATACCCACATTTTACTACTTCAATAATCTTTCTATCTAACTTCTCATCCTTAATTTCTTTTGCTGCTATGGCATCATGTAATTCTCCATTAAACTCATCTCCTATTCCAACTTTTATCTTGTTAACCCCTTTAGCCTCTAATACCTTATTTAACTTAGAATATATCATTAGCAATCCTTTATCAGAACTATTTACATCTACGGCTCTATCAAAATCATCAAATACATCCAATAAAGCAACTAACAACTTCTCTTCTGCTGACTCTATAATTGACATCTTCTCTCTAGCTGTTCTCTTTTTATAATTATCAAACTCAGCTAATAGTCTCACATACTTATCTTTATCTTCTTCTAATTTCTTTTTTAAAGATAAGACCTCATCATTATTAGGATTACTTTCATTCGATACTTTATCACTACTACTATTTTTCTTATCACACACGCAACCGTCTTTCTTGGTACCATTATCTTCCTCTTTGTCAATCATACTTATATTGTTTATAAAATTTTATTATTAATTCATCTTCCTAATAGATCTTTAACAAACAACTTGGGATCAAAAATCATTATATCATTAATTCCTTCTCCTGTACCAACATATTTAACTGGTATTTTAAATTTATTTATAACACCAATTATAAATCCGAACTTAGAAATACTATCAGTCTTTGTAACTATAAAACCAGTCAAATTAGCTATTTTATTGAATTCCTCAATTTGGGTAAATACATTTTGCCCCATTGTGCCATCTACGACTAACCATTTTTCGACAACACCTTCATCTGTAATAAACTTATCTACCGATTTATCCATTTTCTCAAGTTCTCTCATCAAATTCAACTTATTATGTAATCTTCCGGCTGTATCAAAAATTATTAAATTATAATCATTGGCTTTTGCAAAGTCTAAAGTCCTATATGCCACTGTAGATGGTGATTCTTTATCATTACCACAGACTAACTTCACTCCTACTCGATTACATAATATTTCCAATTGACTACCAGCTGCAGCCCTAAATGTATCAGCTCCACCAACTAAGACATTATATTCCTTTTTAAATATATTTGCAATTTTAGCTATGGATGTCGTTTTCCCTACTCCATTTATTCCTAATATTTCTATAACATTTAAAGAATTTTTAGGATAATCACATTTTGGTTGACTTATACTCACTATATTGTCGATGAGTTCAATTAATCTTTGATAAATTTTATCTGCTGTACATTCTTTTTCATTTTTTATAAATGTCTTCAAGTTGGATAGCAATTCATCAGTCGTTTCAGCTCCAACGTCTCCTAACATTAACATTTCTTCCAAGGAATCCAAAATTTCATCAAAATCAGACGTAGATTTAAATAAATTCTTGATATTTGACCACCAATTTGATGTAGTATTTTTTAAAAAACTAAACAGCCCCATATTATATTATCTAAAGTTTTTAAAATTTGAAACTAAAATTTTTATTAATAAATATTAAAATATTAAATATACAAATATGATGAGCAAAATGATTTGTAATAAAATTTCGAAGAGAAATATTATTATTATTTTAGCTGGATTGGCTATTGTTCTTTATTTTTCAATGAAGTTTTTCAAGGCTAGTGACAAAAAAAATGACTATTACAAATATAAAATTAAGTCAAGGAAATATTTTGAAGATGGAGAGAAATATAAATCATTAGAATATGGGTATAAGTGTATTAAAGAAGATCCAAATAATACTAGTGGATATTTTTTTACAATAAATTTACTAATTGATATCGCTAATTATGATGATGCAAATAAATATCTAGAGATTGTTAAGAAAAAATGTATCAGTAAAAAGGATAATGATAATTATAATATGTTATTAAATACATTAAATAACAGAAGGAAGGAGGTTCAAGCACATCCAGATTTAAATTTAACTCAACAATTTCTGAAAGATTTATATATAAATAATTCGAAAATAAAAAAATGTAGAATTGGATATAATGATTCTGGAATAAGAGGAGTAATAGCTACAGAAAGTATAAACAAAGGCGAAAAGTTAGTTGAAATTCCGCTCAATCTATTAATTACAAGTAACCAAGCTGAAAAATATATAGTAGATAAATACTCTAAAGAATGTAAAATGAGCAAAGACGAAATAAAAAGTATTCTCGACAGATGCTATGCACAATCTAAATTCGAAATTATTTTATACCTTCTAGAAAGTGATGACTCCAAATTTAGTACATATCGTGAGATCATTAAATCAGCTACAACCGAAACTATACCGAACCTTATGTCTGATGAAGATAATAAACTTTTAGAAAACACATCAGCTGCAAGTCTAATGAAGTTAAAAAAAGGAGTCCTTGAGCATGATATAGATTTATTGTACAATATAGCTTCAGTAAAAAAAATACCATTTGACGTTCTAAAAAGGTATTATTTCATTGTCTCTAGCAGGATATTTGGAATCAATATAGATGGCAAAGAATGCTCTGTTTTATCTCCGTACATTGATATGATGAATCATAATAATAATATTGAAAATCGTATATCATGGCATTATGATAAAAATAAAAAATGTATGTATGTAGAGTCTAATGGATATATTGGTAAAGGAGAAGAGGTTTTTACATCATATGGTATTAAATCAAATACAGATTTATATGTTATTTATGGATTCACATTAGAAAATAATGAAAGAAAATCTATTACGTTAGAGTTTAATAATGAAGAATATGAATGTGTCGAGAAATATGATTATAAAAAGAATAACGTTCAGAATTTGTTAGATGATATCAGAAAATTAATAATACACAAAAACTCAAATTTAACACAAGAACAGATTGAAATATCTAAATTTACAAAATTTATAGAAATTTGTGAATTTAGGTTAAATAAGTATCCAACTAAATTAGAAAATGATATTAAAGAGCTTAGATCAGCGAACATATCAATCAGTAAATATAATTCATTAAATGTTTTAATTAGTGAAAAAGAACTTCTAAAACAGTATATTTCATCATCTAAAAAATGTGTACGATTTTTAAAAAAATATAAAATTAACAAAATAAACGATAAGGTGAACACTGATAAAAATCTAGATGATCTGTCTAAGTATTTCCTAAAAAATATAATTACAGAATCCAAGAAATAATTAAATGAATGTTTTAACAAAAAAGATTATCATCTCTCTTCTGCTGTACATATTTGCAAACGTAAAATTGGAATGTAATTCAGAAAAGAAATATTTCATAAAATCACAAAATATAAACACGTCAAATCTTAAAAATATAATAGAAATACCGAATTACATAACATTTAACATGAATATAATTTCAGAAACTGGGTCGTTTTTTAAAACGAATATTAATAATTTACTTTATAGTCTTATATACACTAAACAATACTTCAAAACTAGAGATCTATTAATAGAATCATATAGAAAGAAAATCATAAGTAAAGACGAATTGAAGGCTAGCCTAATTAAAAACATTAATTCTATCAGTAGCCAACATTTAATACTGAAACTTAGGAATCTTCTTAAAACTGAATATGATATCTACTCAGAGAAATATGTTAATTGTCAATGTGAAAAAATAAATAAATATTTTCAGGATATTGGCTTCCTTGATTCTGTTGTAAAATTAAATGTCAATTTTGATAGAAACTACGCATCTGTATATTATAATGTTAATGAAGGAGAAATATACCGCATAAATACAATAAATATATTCTCGAAGAATGAAGAAATAAGGGAGATTTTATCTGATAAATTAAATAAATGCAGAATAAAACCTAAAATTGCATTTAATAAATATGAAATTGAAAAATTTAAAAGGAAATGTATAAAAACAATACAAAACAGGGGATATTACAATTTTAACAGCGATGATATACAATTTTATATTTACAAAAATTCATTAGAACACAACGTTAATATATTCATTCATGCTAATTACAATGAAGGCACTCATAAAAAATATAAATTCGGGGAAATAGCAATAAAATACACAGGTACAGCAAATAAAAAAAAACTAAAAGAAGAAATTATTTATAGTTTATCAGAACAAGTTAAAAAAAAAATGGTATATCAAATGCTAGAAATAAAACCAGGAGTAATATATAGTAAAAAAAAACTTGATAATACATACATGAAACTGCTAAACACAGGCTCATTTAAAACAATCGATATAAACAACAAAATTAATAATGATGCTCTAGATACTACAATAACACTTACCTTGAAAAACAAATATTCTATTGAGCATTTTATGGAAATAAACTTTAATGATTCCAATTTACACATTACAAACAATTTATCATTTTTGATTAGAAATTTACTTAAATACATGGAAACTTTAAAAACATCAGTTGAATATTCAAAAATTATACCATTCGAAATAAAGAAAATATCATTTCTTAATCAATACAAATTTAAATTTTCAATAGGAGTCAATTACCCATTTTCAATAATATTTGACAATATATGTAACAAGTCAGAAATAGTATTCTCTATTAATAATGACGCAATATATACAGACAAAAATAAAAGTAAAATATCGTTTATTGGGAACCTAATACATTCCTTTAATTTTAAAAAAAACATTAATTTAGAGTCTAATATAACATTTGTAAATATCGAAAAAAACAAAAAAAAATACATACAAATAAAATCAATAAATCTCACTAATAACATAAATGTAAAAAATATATATTTACACAATATTTCTTTTAATTCTTCATTTGTATTCAGCCATACCAAGTATATTTTTTTTTATAAAGCATTATTTAATCAATTCTATAGGAAAGGTTTTAATGTATTATTAAAAATGGAATATGCACCATCATTTATCATAAAAACATTAAATAATTTTAGAATTGACCTTAAAATGAAAACAGGTTTAATACTTAGTCTTAAGAATGATATACCAGACAATTTCCTTTTTAAACTAGGAGGTAATGAATTTTTAAGAGCCTGGGATTATGGTAATGTGGGGCCAGGTTTCAAAAAAACAGGTAAAGGTAGCATCATGTTTGCTATAACATCTGAGTTTAGTTATAAGATAAATTCTAGCCTATATAGTTCATTATTCATTGATTGTGGTAATGTCTGGCAGAAAAAGACAGGAAACATATTAATGAAGAGTGATTTTATATGGCATTGGATTCTTTTTAAGCAGTTATACGTAAACGGTGGAATAAGTTTCACATTTGTCACAAAAATAATCACATTGAAATTCGATTTCGCGTTAATATTGTATAATCCAAGCAAAGATAGGCAAGACCTATATAGGATAAGACTTAACATAATTAAGTGATGCTAATTAATAAATTTTTTTAACTAAAATATAATGGGCTACAAATTAATACTCTTAATCTTTCTTAACGCAGTAGGATATAAGATATTTTCAAGTGATAAAAATGATAAAAATAACAATAACATTACAAAAAAAAGTGACTCACCAAGGAAGAATTTTATTGTATTAAGGGTTGGTGGTGGATTAGGTAGTATAATGAATGATATCACATATAACAAACACAATGAACATAAAAAATGCCTAGCTAATACACCATTATTAAATCATATTATGAATCTGGCGCAAGGATGTTCAAACTTTCGTTATGCAAATATCTTTAAAAATATAAGAGAACATGGGTTTAGTTATTTACTACAAAATTTTAATATAGGATGTGATATTGTTTACAACAAATATTTAATAGGGAATACATTCTTCAGCTTTGGGGTAAGTCTAAGATATACAAGTAAAATCATTACAGATGGATACTTAAGAAATCTGAGAATATACCTTAATGAATATATAAGAAAAATTTCAGATTCAGAAAACCAAGATAATGAGATAGAAAACTATAATGAAAAAGTAAGAATGATGAAGGAACACAAATTTGAAGAGGACAATTTAGAAGAGTCATTTAAGAATTTAAATACATATATTGCTAAAAATTATTATGTTAACAAATTAAACTTCATTAATATTGGAGGAAGTTTGGGATTTACGTTTCTTTTAGACAAAAAATCATATGACAAAAGCTTTTTTATTAGTTTATCTGTGTTTCTAAGGTACAGAAAATTATTATCATTTGTTCTAGAAAAAAATGATAAAGAAGAATATATATCAATTGACAATAGCTTTTTAAGAATTAACCCATTCGATGTTTCTCTTGGTTTTGAATTTGGAAAGGCAAATGTAATTTCTGTCTTATTTGAACTTGGGATAACATCTATGCTTCGTAATATTGACCAACTAAATAGTGATAATCTTTATAGTTCTAAACAAAAAAACAATATAAATATACGTGATATAACAATTTCAATTAGGTATAATAAGTTCTAAGTAATATTAATCTATCGGTAAAGTGGCTATCAAATAGTTTTCTTGTAAAATTTTAATATTATTTTAATATAAATATGGATCACATTTTCTCTGTAAAAATAAATGGTAAGAATATTGAGCAAAATTTCCCAATAAATAATATTACAATTTCAAAAGGTATAAATAAAGTACCATATTGTAGTGTGAGGATATATGAGGCAGTGAATACAAAAAATGAATTATTTATAGATAACTCATTAATCAGCATTGGTTCAAAGGTAGATATAGAGGCAATTAATAAAAACAACGAATTAGAAAATATATTCTCTGGAATTTTGTTAGATATTTTGCTAGATATAAATAATGAATTTAATGAAAATTTTGTTGAATTAAAATGCTATTCAAAGGCTCATCAGATGGATATTGCAAAAAACTCGACATGTTTTTTAGACAAAACAGATTCTGATATTCTAAAAAGCATTATTTCAAAATACGGTTTACAATCAGATATAGGTGATATGTCACTGAAACATGAATTTATATATCAAAATGACCTAACAGATTGGGATTTTATTGTCACTAGAGCTGAACTATACGGCTATGTTGTAAATGTTGATAACGATAAAATAATTGTAAATTCACCCAAAAAGAAGTCTTCAAATGTAAGAATAAACTTTTCAGATATAATATCAGCAAATATAAAATTAGATTCAAATTCACAGATAAATTCAATAAATGCTAAAATATGGGATATAAAAACACAGGAAGTGAAAGAAATAAAAAATAGTACGCAAAAAGAAAACTCATTTGGGAACATAAAAAGTGACGATATTGTATCAAAAACAGGGAAACATGATTCAAATTTATCAATTGATAGTTTAAGTGAGGATGAAACAAAAAAAATTCTTAATGGATTTATTGATATAAACAGATTTTCAAAAATATGTGGTTACGTAGTTATTAATAGCAATACTGAATTAAAGCCAAATACAACACTAAATTTAAATAAATGTGGAAAAGTATTTACTGGTGATGCTTATATTAATTTTGTACAGTATATGTATAATGTTGATGACTGCTCGTGGAGGGTAAAATTATATATTGGTATAAATAAACATTGTTTTATAGGTAAAAGCAATGCAGAGGATATCAATAAAAGCATTACATCAAATATAAACAATTTAAAATATGGTAAAGTCATAAAAATTTCAGAAGACCCAGAATCAAATTATAGGATATTTGTAACAATTCCGACTATAAATAATAAAAATGAAGGTGTTTGGTGTAGATTATCGTCTTTATATGCCTCTAATAAAGGCGGGATATTGTTTATGCCAGAAAAAGATGATGAAGTTATTGTTGGATTCATAGATGGTAATGCAAGTAGCCCGATAGTCGTTGGTAGTGTTTATAGCTCCAAAAATAAGCCATCTGTTGAAATAGAAAGTGAAAATGGAATCAAATCAATAAAGACCAATAACGAATTAGAAATAAATTTTAATGACAAAGATAAAATAATTAATATTAAAACTGGTGAAAAAAGAAGTATTGTAATATCTGAAAAAGATTCAAATATTGAGATAGTAAATGAAAACGATAAAATAACTATAGGCAATGGTATAATAAACCTAGAAGCAGATAAAGAAATATCAATAAAGAGTAAAGATATCGACATAAATGCATCCGGGAATGTTAAAATTAAAGCTGGGAGTAATGTCTCGGTAGAAGGTAACAATATTAAAATGAACGGGTCTATGGCGGCTAATATCAAAGGCGGGACTAGCTCAAAGTTTGAATCATCTGGCATTACAGAGATCAAAGGCTCGATTGTGAAAATTAACTAACAGACAAAATATAAAATATTAAAAATATATACTGTAATATAAATAAAGTCATTTTGATTTTTTAAATTTTCTGATTATCAAATTAGTATAAATGAATTTAACAGACTTAAAAATTGGAGAAATAGGATTCATAAAAAGCATACATCATGAAAAATCTTTAATAAATAAACTAGTTGAAATGGGATTCGTTGAAGGTGAAGAAATACAAATCATGCATGTATCTCCATTTAAAGATTCAGTTATTGTAAAAATAATGGATTATAAGTTGTCATTAAGTTTCGATGAAGCTAAAAATATAGAAATTACTAAAATCAAATGTAATGAAGAACAAAATAGTGATAGTAGTCAGAGTTGTGACAATTGGTTTAGAAGATTAAAGGAATACCTAAAATTTTGCGATATAACTAGTTCGCAATGCGAAAACTGTAGGAATTATATCCTTTGTAAGAACACAAATAAAAGTAACCAAGATTTAAAATTTGTACTTGTTGGAAACCCAAATTGTGGTAAAACTACCTTGTATAACTTACTAACGAAAAGAAATGAAAGTACAGGGAACTATTCAGGAGTTACTTTAGATATTAAGTCAGACATATTTTATTTTGACAATTACAAAATACATATTTATGATTTGCCAGGTATTTATTCGCTAAATGGGTATTATAATGAAGAGAAGGTAACAATAAATTTTTTAAAAACCGAAAATATTGATCTAGTAATAAACGTTATAGATTCAACAAAATTAAAAAGGAGTTTATTTTTGACGTATGAATTAAAAAAAAAATACAGATTTCTTCTTTGTGCATTTAATTTATATGATGAGTTCAAATTAAATGGATATAATATAGATTTTGATAAATTCGAAGATAATTTTGAGATATTTACTGAGCCTACAATATCTAAAAATGGAATAGGAGTTAACAATCTAATAAAAAAAGGCATAAATATAATTAAATATATTAAAGCAAATAATTTAGTAAACTATAAATAAGCGGAGATGGCGAAATTGGTAGACGCATTAGATTTAGGTTCTAATATCTTAAAGATGTAAGGGTTCAACTCCCTTTCCCCGCACACGTTATATTTTTTATATCGCTATCATTATCCATTGCTAATTTTTTTCTTTTAAACGTTCTTATCCAACCTGGCAATAACAAAAGCCCTAAGAAAATATACAAATAAAACGTAAGTATTCTCCAAATAATAATAACAATAATAGAATAATCATTTAAAATGTGATGATAAAACTCATTAAATATATATTCGATAATACCAGAACCTCCAGGAGTTGGTGATATAAGCATAGTCACCCACAATACAAGATGCCTACAAAATACCTCTATGTGTTCAGCCAGAGACAAATGTTCAAAGCACTGTACTACCGAATTTAATACCAAATACCTAGAAATCCACGTTAGTAGAGTAATAAATAATATTAAAATCCAAAAATTTAATCCATATTCTTTTAAGATTTTAGACGAATTTATCATATCATTAGCACTTTTCTCGGCACTAGGCTTGTATCTTTTTAAAAACCATATATTTGTAACTTTCAATACTATATATTTAAAAATTTCAGGTTTAACAAAAACAGAACATGTCATTATAGTCGAATACACAAGTATTAAAATATAGCTGGTTATATATAAACCCGAAATTGTAGTAGAGCTAAAATTAGAAAATAAAAATCCTACTGGAGAAATTAACAGAAAGAAATAATTATCAAATGTAGCAGTTATCATTACATAGGCTATTGCTCTACCTATTGAAATACCTTCATGCAAAAAGAAAAGTACGGCAATAAAGCCACCTCCAACTGCTGATGGTGTGATTGATGATGAAAATTCCCATAAAGCAATGATTATAAAACAATTAATAAAAGATATTTCTTTTCTGACAAGTAATCTAATCCTAAGAATATATAAAAGATCTCTGACAACCACAAGAAAAACAGAGAAAAGAAGATATTTAATATCTATATTCTTAATAAGTGCTAAATTATGTAATGTAAAGTTTTTGTCTCTATAAATCAGAATACCAACTATTGAAAATCCTATTAAAACAGTAATGAAAGCCTTTCTAAAATTCAATGTTTTTTTAACATCTTCAACACTGTTAACCATAATTAGTTTCTATTCTATACTATCTAATCTACTTAAAATATTGACTAACAAGCAAAACTCTTTATTGAATTTCAATCTCTCGCTATCATTAAGTTTTATTCTTGCAAAAAATTCAATTTTATCATATAACTCATTATCCAATACTTCGCTCATTATCTATTAGTTAGAACATAAATTACAAAAAAAAATAAAAAGCTGATATTATTTAAGGATTTTTTCAAAATGCAAAGTATATCAATCAAAACAATATGTGTAAATGGTAATTATTTTATATTAAAAATATACTAACAACTAAATGAATACAATGTATGATAATGACAAAGACATGAGTAATACCAAAATAGATCAAATCAATAATATATGTAATTTCATCAATTATTGTTATTTATATAGCGATATAATAAAATTCGATAAGGAAGATGAAAAAATAAACTTGTTTTGTAAATTCTTAGAAAACGACGATATTGTAATATATTCATTGATAATAAAAACAAATCATATAAAATTAGCTAATTTTTTTGTAGATAAGATTTTGAGTTTAAAAAATACACCAAACATTATTTTAGACTCTAACATCATCATACCAGTAATTGACATAATACACGAAATATTAATTTTACTGAAATATTGGTATGATAACCTATCGGAAGGTAATAAACTAAAAAATAAAATATTAGTAGGTTCCGAAGAATTTCTCCAGGATATAACAACTCTATTAATTATATTACAAAGCATTGAAAATAAAAATTCGTCATACGAAAAAAAACTAGATGACATCACACAATTACTTAATGAGCGACCTTTCAATTACTATAGCTATGAGAAAATTGAAAATAATGTACTTGCAAAAAACAAGATAAATATATACACATATATTTTTAACTTAATAAGGCAAACATCTGAAAACCTTATCATTAAAATTATTGAATTACAAAATGTCGCAAAAAATGATTTTTTTAATGTATTATATAACAAAAACCATAATCCTCATATCTCACTACTTTTAACATTTTCTAAACTACTTGAAAGCGTTAACAAAAGGGTAGTTAAGTTTTATTCTAGGTTCAAGGATTATTATTATAAAGGAGTTTTAATGTTCAAAAATTTACCAGAAAAAAAAGATCATACACTGATAATGCTAACCATAAATGACTCAAAAGAAAAAAAATTTATACAAAAAAATACAACAGTAATTGGGAAAGATGAAATAAACAACGAGGATGTAAAATTCAAAACTATTAATAATATACAAATTAGCTCAACAAAAATAAAAACGATTAGAACTGTTTCAAAACTTCTAAATACATCAAACAAATATACTTCTTCGCCAGTAGCAATTTATAAAATAGGTGAATATTTAATGGATGATGTATATAAAAATAATATGATTCTTTATTTGTTCTCAAAAAAACGAGAAAATGACGTTAATTTTCTATCAACTAAACGTAATATGTTAGGTTATTCATTTATTTCCAAAATATTTAATCTCAAAGATGGTGAAAGGAAAATTACATTTCTCTTTAATCTAGACGAGGCTGATCTAATCAAATTTATAAAAACATTTTCCGAGGAGGAGATAATACAACAGAATACAGATAATATAATATCAGACTATGTTAATATTTTAAATAATTCATTTAAATTAGACTATTCATCTGCTGATAAGGTAATAAGTATTCCCAAAGAGAATATAAGTACGCAATGGGATTTTGCTAACAAAACTATTATTCTAGATATCAAGCTGACCTCCGATATGCCAGAGGTATCTGCTCCAAATGGTAAACCATGTGATAAATATGCAAATAATATGCCATTTATTAGAATATTGGCTGACAATAAAAAATTATTTTGGGCATTTTATACATTTGTAAATATAAAATTTAAAAATATCACAGTATCAGTAAATGTTACAAAATGTAATAATTTAACATTACAAAATGATCTTGGAATTATTGATATAGATACTATTTTTCAACCATTTGGCCCATTTCCAAGATTAAATTCAATGATATATTTAACAAATGAGGAAATATTTAGTAAAAAGATATCATCACTAAAAATTAAAATAAAATGGGATAACCTGCCAAAAAATGGATTTAGCCAATACTATAGGGAATATAACAAAGATATAGATAACAGTAGTTTTCGAGTGTCTATATCTTTACTTAATGGAAGTGAATGGTGTCCAATTAATGGTGAAGACAGGCAAGTTCTAAACTTATTTTGTGAAAAAAGCGATGGGACATTAAATGACGAAACAGTTTTAGACATAGATATAAATAAACTCAGGATAAATGAATGTACTAAATTTATTCACAACCAATATCTTACCTCTACATCAATAGGTGGATTTATAAAAATAGAACTGATATCGCCAAATATTGCCTTTGGCCACAATTTATACACAAAACTGATAGCAAAGACATTAACGGAGAAAAAAGATAAGATTGTAAAAGATATTGTTGATATTGAAGTGAATTCCCCATACACTCCGTCTATAAAAAAAATATCATTGGACTATTCGGCAGAAACTGAATTTAATAAACAAACTGATAATGAAATTATAATTAATACAATACATCCTTTTGGATATTTCAAAGATTTCCCCATAAAAACACTTAAACCAAAAAAGAGCAATGGAGATGTTGACCTTAACCTATGGAACACTTCTACAATTTATATTGAACTAATTGATGTAAATTTCACTGTTATTGATTTATATTTTATGATAGACGAGGCTAGCGTTCATTCAGACAAGATTAATTTCAAAGTAGGTTATATAGACAAGAATGAATGTGTTTTCCTTGATGATAATGCGATAATTGAAGATAAAACAAATGGGTTTACACAGTCAGGGACTATTAAGATAAGAAAACCAAATATAGGTAAATTTGAAAATACATATATAGAAAATAATTATAAAAATTCATTATGGCTGGCCATATTGCTTCTTGAAAAAAGAATCAATCTACCAACAATACTTGGAATTTATTACAATTGTGTTGAAGTAATCAGAGAATCTAAATACAATAATCCACTTACACAGTTATCATTAAAGTCTTTCGAAGACAAAGATTTAAGGGATATACAAATTTTACAACCATTTAAATCATACGGAGGAGATATTGAAGAAAATGACGAAAAAATGTATAAAAGAGTAAAAAATAGACTACAAATTAAAAATAGATGTATTTCCGCTGATGATTACGTAACATTCATACTTGAGAATTTTAATATGATAAAATATGTCGAAGTAGTAAAAAATTATGACGAATGTGGAAATATAAGTAAGGATATTGAACATAAGGATCAACCTGGGAATGTAGATATAGTGGTAATATTGAACACAAGTGAATACCAAGAAAACGGGAGAATATTTCCAGAAGCCAGCCCAATGTTACTAAGCAAGATAACAGCAAAATTGAAAAAATATTGTTCTCCATTTTCAAAAATAAACATCATCAATCCACAATATGAAGAGTTAAAGGTTATGATTAGAGTAGTCTTTGAAGACGATTTAGATCAAAATATGTACATAAAAATACTAAATAATGAAATATCAAAATTCATATCACCTTGGCTCTACGATAACAACATAAACATATGCATCTCAAAAAAAATATCAGTAATAGATTTCATTATATACCTCAAAGCAAAAAGTTATATAAAACACATACTTAATTTTAATATTGTAAAATTCTATAAAGACGAAATAATATGTACATATGGCTTTAATGACTCTATATATCCAAATTCATATCATACAATTTTCTATTCATCAAGCAGACATGAAATAGTTGTTGATAACTTAAGATGTGATAACAAAAATGATTTAAGTATTGGGAATGCACATATAGAGGAGGATTTGATAATAAGTGCAATAAAGGAGAACCGAGAACAAAATGAAGGTAATTCTAAGGTACCTATAGATGAAACCATAAATGAATATTTCCTAAAATTTAAATAATCAAAAAAAATGTGTAACTTTATCCATGTCGATGGGGGATTAGCTCAGGTGGTAGAGCAATTGCTTTGCAAGCAGGAGGTCGTCAGTTCAAGTCTGATATTCTCCACATTATGAAAAACAACTTTGATGTTATTAATATTTATATTTTATTTATAACATTTTCAATGTAGTTTGGTGATATAGCTCAGTTGGTAGAGCAATGGTCTGAAAAACCATGTGTCATTGGTTCGATTCCAATTATTACCGCTTATGTTTTTAATTAGTGCATTCAATAAATTAATTGAGTTTATATTGACATGTTTTATAAGGGGTGTTCTATTATTTGCTCCATTTCTACTAACTTTTTACATAATATCTTGGGTCTTTAATATTTCAAAAGAGGTAATTGGATTAGGATTAAGTAATTATGTAATTATAATTGTTATATTCTTGATAATATTTTGCGGTTATTTTACAAAGAATATAATAATAAGATTCTTTTACAATCTAGTAGAAATTATAGTGTTGCGTATTCCGGGTGTTAATTTTGTCTATACATCATTCAAGGACCTAACATCTGCTTTCGTAGAAAAAAAAATAAAATTCGATAAACCAGTATTAATATCAGTTAATGTTAGTGTAGGAGAAAAAGATATAAAAAGAATTGGGTTTATAACAAATGAAAACGTAGGTGAAATATGTGATAATGGGGAAGTAGCAGTGTTTGTTCCGACAAGCTTTAGTCTATTAGCATCTGGGGAAACATATCTAGTACCAAGGAAAAATCTAAAAGTACTAGATGGTAAAAAATCAAAATCACTTCTCAAATTCATCGTTTCTGGCGGTTTTATCGATATCGATGTCGATTAAAAAAAACAAATATAATTTTTTTCAATTAAAAAATTATATATTCAAATTAAGTGACTTATGAAAAATGTGTTAAAGGCTAAAATAATTTCTATATTGCTAATGTTAATTTTAGTTAATTTTATTTATTCTGGTTGCAATAATTGTAAAAAAGAAAGGGAATAATGGTGATAAAAGTAGCAGTAAAACTAATTCAACAGGTAAACCAGATAAAAAACCAATGTTTGGGCTATAAAAACAGCTATAGAAAATTATATAAATACCAAAACAGGTAATCGAACAAGCTTGGAAACAACTTGGAAAGTGGGAAATTACACTGATGGTTCATATATTATTACGTTTGAATTATTCAAAGTGACTATAGCAAAAGGTGAAATCGAAAAGATTACAAGTCCTGTGAATACAACGCAAATTGATAATATTGAAGGGGTTATGCAGATGACTCGTAAGGACAAGGTAACTAATTTTATATTTAATAATGGTGGAAAATGTAAATTAGGAGATCTAATGAAATCTCTTAATGCATTAAATGCAAATCTTAGAAATAATAATACTGATGAATATTTGAGGATGGAAGATCTCAATAAAAAATTTATATATAGTTGTTATTTAAATTTAAATAATGGGTTGATGTACAAAATATCTAGCAATTGTATGATTGGTAGGGCATCAAAGACCATGAGTAGAGACCTCTTTTCTGGTGTTAAGTATCCTTATTACTTTAAAGGTGAATATTATGCTGAAGATGTTAAATGGGATATAAAAGATGGAAACCCCAGGGTGAAATACAATGAGGCCCTATTTGAATCGGACGATATAAAAAACTTTAATTTTGAGCTAAAAACTGAGTAGGTTTATTAGAGTACTATTCAATTAACTAAGATTATTTTTAAATTAGACTATTCTTAGTCTATTTATTTACTTAAATTCAAAATACTAGTGACTTAAAAATTATTAATGGTGCCTGTTATATCAATTTGAATAATCGATTATTATATTTTAAGAACGAGAAAGTCTATTTCGGCAGACTGTATAATAAAAAAGGTGATTGGAAACATTATAATCAAGTCATGGGTTCTTTCTATCTTAACGACATATGTTATAAATTGGATAAGACAAATCATAAATATGACGGAATTAACGATGAATTAAATCATAACAATGATTTAATAACACATCCCTAAAACCAGGTCAAATAGATAAATTTAAATTTACTTTTAAAATATCTAAATAAAATATTTTAACTATTTTTAATAGTTTAGTAATTATTTTACTAACTAAAATATGTTATTAGTTATGAAGAATATATTTAAATCTGCAGTAATTGTAATATTAATAGTTTTTACCACTATTGATTTTATTTACTCTGGGTGTTGTTGTAAAAAGAAAGGTAATAATGGTGGTGATGGTGGTAATAAAAGTAGTAAGATAAAGAGTAAAAACGATGATAATCCAAAAGATGAAGAAAAACCAATTTCACTTAAACCAGTTAGAAAAATAATAAAAGACAAGGGAGGGAAAAATATTACAGTTAATTTCGTAAATAACCTCATGGATGACTATTTAAATTCGATAGATCTTAAATATTTTGAAAGTAGTGAAGTTGTCGAAAAAATTAATGAGTACAAAACGGCTTTAGCTAAAGAAGCGGATATAAATAGTAACATTGAAAAACTAAAGAAAAGGGTTGACCTTAAGAAATTTACAGATTTTTTTGAGAAGTTGGTCACAGAAGTAAACAAATATGTGGAATATAAGAAAGTATATGCTGACAGCAATTGGGCACTATTCAAGCAATTATTTTTTATATCGAATAATGGTTTACCAAATATTAATATAAATATTAATGATAATAATTTCATATTGGGAAATGATATAGTTAGTAAGTTTAATATGTACGTCAAATTTGATGGTAGTTCAAGTAGTTATGGCAGTAGATATTGCAATGGTTGTGAATCATCTAAAAAGTATAATAAAAAAGAGTTTTTTAGTTCTCACCCTGAGGATATGGATGTGATCAACAATATATTGTCAAATGACAGCAGTTTATCTACTGCTTTGAGTTCCTATAATAATATTGAAGACAATGCTGCGAAAGCTAAAAACGAAGGCTTGATAGGTTATTATTATAAGACCACAGGAGACAATAAAGCGGCAAGAGTATCATTTAATAAAATCATTCAAATTTATGATTCAAGAATGGCTGCAGCTAAATTACTATATCATCCTATAGAAATGGTGTATATAGATTTAACATATATTTATAGAACACAATTCTTAAGTGCCATTAATAATTTCTTTAAAGACAGTAGTAACGAATATGATGATTATAGTAAAATCCCAGAGAATATAAGAAATGAAATAGAAGCTCATAAAGTTGTTGATAAAGCAAAAGAATTGGTAGAATTTTACAATGAGAAGTGCAAGATATTAGCTGAATTGGATGAAATTTGTAATAATGAGAGAAAAAAGGGAGGCCGGATAGACACACTTGAAGCAGATTTGATAGATGCTATTTCTGAAAAAAATATTGCGAAAATTCATATTGTGAATGCAATTAATAATTTTAACATAAGTAATAAGTAGTTTTGCAAAAATCGTATATTTTAATGTTTTATTAATTTATTTGTTCAAGTTTTTTTAAATCATTCCCAGCTAGTATCAGTAATCGTTTTTTTGATATTGTAAACGACGTATAATATAAAATGCAGTATTTTACTCATAAAACTCTATATAATCGTTACTGTTTTTAAATAAACTTTTTTATACTTAAGATATATGCGATTTATGAAGAGTGTGTTAAAAGCTAAGACGGCATCTATACTATTGATATTGGTTTCTATTGATTTTATTTACTCTGGTTGTTGTTGTAAAAAGAAAGGTAATAATGGTGGTGATGGTCATAGAAGTAGCAGAGGAACTAATTTAACAGGTAGTCAGGGGGATAAAGGAGATCCAATAAAAACAAAGGTAAAAAGTGAAACTCCAGGAGGTTCACATACAACAAAAACAGTTCCTATTAAACCAGATCCAAGTAAGGTTGTTACTCATAAAGCGACTGAGGCGGACATTAAGGAGATAACAGATGCTTTAGCAGAATATATGAATAAAAGGGATGGTGTTAATCGAAAAGACATAATAAAAGTATGGACGTCTGGAACGGACAGGAATGGTGATTATTATGTTAAATATGAATGTTTTTCTGGGACTATTATAGATAATGACGAATTGATAATTAGTAAGATTAAAAGTGGTAAAATTTGTGAGCTCCAGGTTAAGTTATTTTTAACGCTTAGTGGGTGTGGATGTGGTTATTATACGTTTAATAAAGATATATGTACCTTGTCAGATCTAGTGAAATCGCTTAATAAATTAGATAAAGGATTTAGGTATAATAAAGATGAACATTTGTGTGTGATAGACAGTAGTAAAACATTTACAAGTGCACGTTATATTAATTTAACTAATGGTATTATGTATGACATTTATCAAAAAGTGTATATTTCTAGGGGTGGTAAGAATGGTAATTTTTTTAGAATGTGTTCTAACCCTTTATATAATAAAGAAGATGGAAAATTTTATATAAAATTAGGAGACAAGTTTGAATTAGGCGAAGAAATAGAATGTGCAGGTGATTTTAATAAAAAGATATACAATGAAAATGATATAGATAATTTCAAATTACTTCTTAATGTTTAATCGTTTTGGTGAAAAGTGTTTTTTGTAAATTTATTAATTGTTTTCTTAATTAATTTTTTTTATATTTGATTAAAGCTGATTTATGAAAAATGTATTAAAAACTAAAATGGTATCTATACTATTGATATATGTTTCTATTGATTTTATTTACTCTGGGTGTGGTTCTTGTAGGCCTAGAGGTTATAATGGTGATAATAAAGGAGGTGGAGGTAAAAGTAGCAGTAAAACTAATCTAACAGGCAGTCAATGAGATAAGGAAGGTAACCCAGAAAAAATACCGGTAGGTCCACAGGAGATAAAGGAGATAAAGTTGGATAGTGAAGTAGTTAAAGAATTAGTGGAAAAGAAGGTTACTATTTCTTCGAGTGATAAAGTTAATAACGATAAATCAAGTTCGCATGTAGATGATAATGATGACGTGACACATATTGAAGGAAGTGGAGGTGCTAGTGATAAAGATAGTGCTGGTGAACCAAAGGAGAAAGCTAAGTTAAGTATAGGAAACATACGAAATGTCTTGTCTGGGTATATGAATAATAGATCTGGTTCTAAGAGAGATGGTATAACAGAGCAATGGAAAATATGTAATTGAGATGATAATGTAACACGTATGACTTTTGGAAGAATTACTGTATCTATTTCGGATGAGCAAATTATTACAATTACAGATATTAGTGATATGTCTCAATTTGATAATTTGGTTGTTACGATATCTGTGGAACGTGCGAAAGATGTTAAATTTTGTTTTTATGATGATGGAAGATGTGAATTAAGAGATTTAATAAAATCACTTACTGTGTTAGATTCACGTTATAGAGGATTTGATAAAACAGAATATTTATGTTTAGATAAATTAAAAGATTTTGAACATGATTATGATGCTTTTTATCTTAATTTGAGTAATGGAGTTTTGTACGTGACTGAAAAAGAAAATTCTGTTTTTCTTTTATAGGTAGGCCTACTAATGGCACATATAAGTATGCTTTACCTTTGTATGATTGTAATAAATTTTTTTATTTTGATGGGAAACAGTCAATATCTTATCATTCAGGTTTGGATCTAATGGGTGTAACAGCACTTGGTGAAAATTATATAAAAAAGTTAACGTTCACTCTTAAAACTGCGTAGTTATGTGTTGATATTGATGAGTAGAAATTTTTTAGTTTATTTTTTTTATGGTTAATTAAATTTATTATTATATTAGTGAGTGTTATGAAGAGTGTGTTAAAAGCTAAGACGGCATCTATACTATTGATATTGGTTTCTATTGATTTTATTTACTCTGGTTGTGCTGGTTGTAGGGTACGTGGGAAGAGTAGTGACAAGGTAGGAGATAGTTCTAAAGAAAAAAACAACAAGAAGAGCCATGATGAATTGAGTAAATTAACTATTAGGAGGCCAATTGTAACCCCAAGAAAGAATGAAGAAGTTAAGAAAATAGTTATTAATAGTGATCTCAGAGGTAGAGAAAATATCCCATATAAAAGTAGAATTTCTGTGAAAATGAGTGATAAGTCTGGCTTACCTAACCAATTTGGACTGAGTAGAATTAACCAAAAGCACGAGGATGTGTCTAACTGTTTTAGTAATAAAATTAGTCTATATAATAATAATGTAGATAGTGATAATGTAGATAGTGATAATGTAGATAGTGATAATGAAATTGAATTGGTCAATGATAATATTGAGGGAATGAGAGGTAATATTCTAGAAAATAAAAATATTTCTAAAAATAATAATTCTATTTCCGTTGAAAGTAATGTTATTGAGAAATCTATGGATGATGTTATCTTAGATAATGCCACAAGATTATCTGAGTTTACTGCTGATGATCTTAAAGCTAAGACTAGTGTGGCATGCAAAGGACACAATAATAATAGTATTACTAATTCTACTAAATACAAAGAAGGGAATTCTGATAAAAAGGAGGGGGAAAATGGGGAGAGTAACGATAGTATCATTGGAAAAATTATGTCTTTATTTTCCAAAGGTGTTCCTATAGAAGATTATAATTTTAATTATGGTTTTTTGTAATTACCATTTCTCTTTAATTGATTTCCAATAATTAATCATAAGTCATAAATTCTCTAAGATAGTTTTTAAGTTTTTTTCTTGATTGACGTAGTTTTATTTGAAAAAAGTTAGTACTCTATTGTTAAATTCATTTTGTATTTTTTTTGGGGGGCATGGTTATTTTTTATAGTTTTTTATATTTTAGTAGTCATTTAGTTATTAAACAGTTTTTTGTCATCTCATTTGATGTTTTACACTAGTTGTAAATATATTACTTGGTTAGGATTTGTTTTGCATGATTTTAAATTTAAATAGTTAATATCATGGGTGAGAAGAAAAAGTTTTACGTACTTAATATGTTTCCGTATCCTTCAGGTGAGGGATTGCATGTTGGACATTTGCTGGGATATGTGGCTAGTGATATATTTGCTAGATATAAAAAGATGAAGGGTTATAGTGTTATTAATCCTATTGGTTTTGATTCTTTTGGGCTTCCTGCAGAGCAATTTGCTATATTGACTGGTCAACATCCATCAGTTACAACTGATAAAAATACTGCACATTATATTGAGCAGATGAAGAATGTTGATCTTGATTTTGATTGGGAACGTACAATTAGAACATCTGATCCGAGTTATTACAAATGGACTCAATGGATATTTATTCAAATGTTTAATAGTTTTTATTGTAAGAAGGATAATAAGGCTCATAATATAAAAGATCTTTACACGTATTTTTCGCAGAATGGTACGGCTAATATAAGAGATTATGCATTTTTTAAGGATTCTATATATGCGTTTACAGCTGAGCAGTGGAATGATTTTAGTGACGATAAGAAATATAAAATAAGTTTAGATTATAGAATTGCGTATTTAGATGACATTGAGGTTAACTGGTGTGAAGAACTAAAAACCGTTTTGGCTAATGATGAAGTTAAGAATGGTGTTTCTGAACGAGGAGGATATCCTGTAACTAAAAGGAAAATGCGGCAGTGGGTTCTACGTATAACTGCTTTTGCTGATAGATTATTACAGGATTTAGATTATTATTATGAGAGATTAGATAATGTAAGAAATAGGAGTATTGAGTTTACTGAGGAAGATATTTTAGGTAATGATTTGTCTTTTGAAAAGTTATTTGATTTTGGGATAAAGGAAGGATTACCTGTATTCAAGTCGAATATAATATTGGTTGTTATTAAACATTGGAGTGAGAATAAATATTTGATATTAAGGTACACTATAGATAATTCTACAGGTTTTTTGACAGGGAAAATTGAGGAAGGTGAAACTTCTTTGGATGCTTTAAAGAGGGAGATTAGAGAGGAAACTGGTTTTATAAATATAAGACGTATTGAATTTGTGTGTAAAACAAGGTGTACCTTATATGTTCATAGGAAAAATGTAAATGCTTCGTCAAATACTATAAACTATTATGTTGAATTAGAAAATGATCAGCAAGTACCGATTAGCGATGAAGAAAAAAGTAAACAGACATATTTCTTTGTAGATGAGGCTGATGTTGCTCAATATCTAGAAGATGAAGATTTTGTTTATATTTTCGACAAGGTTAGAAGCAATATAAGAAGATGTGAATTAAATTGGCCTGAATCGACTAAGGAGATGCAGAGGAATTGGATAGGAAAGTCAGAAGGTGCTCAAATTAGATTTAAAGTTGATGGAGTTGATTATAGTATTACAATATTTACTTCAAGGCCTGAAACAATATTTGGAGTAACATTTATAGCAATTTCCAAGGATAATGATTTTGTGAAAATGTATTGTAATGATTTGGATATATGTAGTGTTAAAGAAGACGTGGATGTAAAGATAGGAGTGAATACTGGTTATTTTGCTATAAATCCTATTAATAATAAAAGGATACCTATTTGGATTGCTAATTATGTATTGTCTGATTATGGTACTGGAGCTATAATGGGAGTTCCACAATTAGATGATAGAGATAAAGATTTCGCTGATAAATATAATATCATAGTTAAGAATATATTTAATGATGGGTGTTTTATAAATTCAGACTTTTTAAATGGTTTAGATGTTGAGGATGGGCGAAAACGGATTTTAGATAAAATTGAGGAGTTAAAAATTGGGAATAAAAAAACTATTTATAAACTTAGAGACGCAATATTTAGTCGTCAAAGGTATTGGGGAGAGCCTATTCCTGTTTATTATAAAAGCGTTAATATAGATGGCGAGTTTGTAGATTTACCGTTTACAGTCTCTGAATGTGATTTACCATTAAAATTACCAGATATAGATAGATTTGAACCTACAGGTCATGCACCTTTGAAGCGGGCAAAGAATTGGGAATATAAAGGTAATAATTTAGAGGTTAATACAATGCCTGGATGGGCTGGTAGTAGTTGGTATTTTTTAAGATACCTTGATCCTAAAAACGACAGTGAAATAGTTTCTAAAGATAAATTAAAGGAATTTGGAAGTGTGGATTTATATTCTGGGGGGGCTGAACATGCTGTAGGACACCTTTTATATAGTAGGTTTTATACAAAATTTTTAAATGATTTAGGATATATTGATTTCGAAGAACCTTTTAAAAAATTAATACATCAGGGAATGATTCTTGGTGAGTCAGCAATAATTTATAGAAATAGTAATAATGAGTTTGTAAGTAGTGATATTAAAGGAGATAATAATTTGACACCAATTCATATTAATGTAAAGTTTGTTGATATGGATAATAATGTTGATATAAATGAATTGCGTAATTGGAGAGATGATTTTAGAAATGCTAGGTTTTTTTGTAATAAAGGTAACAAGTTTGTTTGCGATAGGATTGTCGAAAAAATGTCTAAATCGAAATACAATGTTATTAATCCTGACGATGTTATAGATAAGTATGATTCAGATGTATTGAGAATGTATTTGATGTTTTTAGGGCCTATCGATCAGCAAAAACCTTGGAGTACTAAAAATATTGAAGGTATTTCTAGGTTTTTAAGGAAGGTAAATAATTGTGTAAATAAAGTTGTTGATAAAAAATCAGAAGATAATGAACTCAAATTAATCAATAGATGTATTAAAAATGTCGAGGATGATATTGAAAATTACTTATTTAACACTGCTATTAGTTCGATGATGATATGCTTAAATGGACTGTGTGATTTAGAGTATATTAGTCTTGATGTATTTAAAAGTTACTTATTGCTATTAAAATCATTTGCTACACAAACTGTAAAAAATATATGGCCTAAATTGTTTAAAGTAGAGGATTTGGATGAAATGAAGTTTCCAGAATATGATTCAAAATACTTAATTGAAGATACAGTTGAGTATCCAGTAATGATAAATGGTAGGATTAGGGCTAAAATTAATATTAGTAAGGAGTCTTCTGATGATAAAATCAAGGATATTGTTTTGTGTAATGAGATTGTAAAAAGGTGGTTAGATGCGCGAAATATAAAGAAATTTTTAATAATTAGAGATAAGATTGTGAGTATCGTTGTGTAGGAATTTGTTTTTTTATAAAAGAATTTTTATGTTTTTAATTAACAATAAATATGTTTGTTTTTTATTTGGTTATCTTGAATATTGTTTTTAGTGGCAATTATTTATATTGTAGAAACTGTTGTGAATCTTGTAAATGTTGTTGTTGTACTAAAATTGGGCCAAATGGTCCAGGTAGTCTAAAAGGTAAACCTACAAAACGCAAACCTAAAAATGATATTAAGGTATTACAATGCTCGACCTACGACCATGATACATTGCAACGTGAGTTTTGCTTTCAAAATTACTCGTTTTTACAAAAAGATAATGCATGTTGGTTAACAAGTTATTTATTATCAGCCTTTAATATTCCTTTTTTCCAAAACGCTATAAAAAATTACATATATGATGGTAAGCAAGAGCATTATTATCTAAAAATAATTCAAGATTTATTTAATGACATGCAAACTAAGCAAGGAGTTTATGATGTTGATTTCGATAAATATTATAGAAGGTTTATTGAGGATGGAAAAATAAATCATAAAGAATTTTATAAGCCACAGGATCATGGAGGTTTTTCTAATGATCCTAATTTTATGCATTTGTATATACTAAAAGACGTTCCTTTTTGTTGTTACTTTGACTTTTATTTGGTTTCCCTTTGTCAAGTTGCTACAAATTTGTTATCTAATGATGTTTTATTTAAAAAACAACTTAATGAGTTTCTTCAATATTCACCACCGTTATATATTCTTAATATTGTATTAAACAACATTATCTCTAACTACCTTTCAAAGAATGGCACTCCTGAATATATTATTAATGATTCTGATGATAAAAATTTAAAAGAAATATATATAACTTTTACTGATCCATTATTTTTTGTTCCAAAGCGAAAAGGCGATAAGCCTAAATATGGTGTTCCGATAGAAGGGAGATATAGAAATCTTATTTTATTAGCGGAAAAGGATATAGTAGAAGAGTTCAAGGAGTTGGGAAAGTACTTTATGAAAGAAGGTCGTAAATTTTTTAAAAGTAGTAAAAATGGTTCTATTAGCGATTTTTTTGCTGAGATGAAGCAGAAAATGGATAGATATACATATGAGTTAAACGCTGTGATTTGTGGTGGCCTTCATGTTATATCAGTTGTAAAGGATAATAAAAATAATAAGACTTATGATTTACATGCATCTTATGAATGTGATGGTCTGTTTTCTAGAGAAATTCCTAATGATTTTTTAGATCCAGAGAATTTTTGTTTTCTTGAAAATACAACTTGTAAAAAATGTAAGAATGGTAATTGTAATTTAAATCATTATTCTCACGCTTGTGTTTTTTTTGTATCTGTTTATAGGAAAAACAATTAAAATAAGCTTAGATTTTTAATACTAATATTTAAGATAGAAAGCATAATTATTTATTGTGGATGTTTTTAATTGTAAAAAAACAGTAAAATTTTGTTTTTTTAAAAAATATATTATCTGAGATAGCATGTTTTGTTGTTTTAATAAACCTAGAAGGTTAGGCAGAGGTATGGTTATTTCGTGGTTAATTTTATTTTGTATTCCGTATGTTGTTAGTGGAATGGAAAAGATTAATTTCAACGAGAAGGTTAATAAAAATAATTCTTTTTATATAGGTGGTACTTCAGAAGTTGTTTGTGTTAAGGATTTAGATAGTTTAATACATAAAGAGAATAATGCGTCGGTCTGTATGTTAGCTGAGGGTGTAACGTTTAAGGATATTTACAGACCCAACTTACATACAGAGCTTTTTGAAAAAGATGTCTTGATTGAATTCGTTAGTTCTGATTTAAAAAAAATTGAGGATTATTTTTATTTAGTGAACTGTATTCAGACAAATACAGATTGTCTTAATTTTATGTGTAATGAAGAAACTTTTGATAAAATATTTAAAAATTTTCTAAAAATAATTGGTGAAGTATTTGAAGGTGATGAGATAAAACAGAATGATAAATCGTCAGATTCAAATACTAATTATGGTTTTTTGTCAAAAGTGATTTGCGATATTATAAAAAAGACTTTGGTTGAAAATTATTTTGGAAATTATGTTAGTAGCAGTGTAGGCAATATTAGGAGTAAATATAACAAAATTTATGAACAAATTGAGAAAACTTATAAAGAGGATTTAGGTTCATGTAATAAATATTTTAATGATTTTGGGATAGATATAGTATCTAAATTGCGTGGTGTCAAATTGGTTGATTTTTATAGTTATATTATAGTTGAGTCGTTTAATCTTTTTATTAATGGTGTAAATGGAAGAAAAATTAAAAAGGATGATCTTGAAGATATTTTAAAGAGTTTGTATTTGGATAAAATTAGGCTAAGATATATAGATATTTGTGCTATTTTATGAAGATATTTTTAGGTTGGCCGGTATAGAAAAATATGAAAATTCTGAATCGTGTGGTGAAGGAAATAAAGGTCTGTTTTTCTATGATTTGCTTTTTAAATATTTGAGAAAGGAAGTATATATGAAGATTAATTATCGTAAGAGTTCGTGTCAAAAGGAGCAGAATATATTTTCAGAAGATTTTGTTAAAAGAAATCATGGCAATGCTTATATACGTATTGATGGTGCAGTAAAAGAATTATGTAGTCAAATTAAAGTGGATAAATATAATGAAGATATAGAATTGTCGCTTGTGTTGAAAGGATGTGCTGATATAAATTTATCAGATATGTTTAGAGGATGTTCGCTTTTATATCGTGTTGAATGTTCTAATGGTTTTTTTGATAATGTTACCAGTATGCAGTCTATGTTTTATAAATGTGGATTATTAAAATCATTACCAGATATATCTAAATGGAATACTGGTAAGGTTACTAATATGAGTAAAATGTTTGATGGATGTAATTTATTATCAACATTGCCAGACATATCTAAATGGTATACTAGTAATGTTACTAATATGTGTGGTATGTTTGATGGATGTGAATTATTAACATCATTACCAGATATATCTATGTGGGATACTAGTAATGTTAAAGATATGAGTTATATGTTTAAAGGATGTGAGAAATTATCATCATTACCAGATATATCTAAATGGAATACTAGTAATGTTACTGATATGAGT
>AUXO017610853.1_pt1 | contig 63854 bp, 52 predicted proteins | sample 768731 | NCBI WGS metagenome assembly AUXO01 (sample SAMN02715735, study PRJNA202380) | gut metagenome | biome: sheep rumen | host: Ovis aries | place: New Zealand: Palmerston North
ACCGGACTCGAACCGGCGACATTCAGTACCACAAACTGACACTCTAACCAACTGAGCTACATTCGCCATTATCGCTTAAAAGTACAAATACTTTTTTTATTTGCAAGAATTGAAAAACATGATTTATCATAATAATTCAGGAAAATCAATATCATTGTTTTCAACATCATTATTATTTTTATTGTTTACTGGAATTTCATCGCCATCCTTAAAGGCCTCAAAAATAATATCATCATACTTATCATTGTCAGTGGCTAATTTTCCAGTCAAACGATTGATTTTTACAAATTTTATATTCTCCGGAGTTTTAAAATCACTTATTATATATTTTTTAGGTAAATTAGCTAAAATTTCACGATTTATTGATAATGCAAATTGAGAACCATAATTATTCGTTTCAACAGGAATATCATAACCAACATATGCAACCAAAATAATTTCTGGTGACATAACAACATTCCATAAATCCTTTCCATCGTTAGATGTACCTGTTTTTGAAGCAATTGGTAATCCGATACTATTAAGCCCTTTTGATGTTCCATTTTTTACAGCACCTTGCAATATACTTGCGACTTGAAATGCAACATCTGGTTTAAATAATTCATTTATTTTTTCATCTTCGTTAAAATCATTATTATTAGTATCTTTAACTTCTTGCAAATCTTGATCGTATACTTCATTTTTATCATCATTGTTATTATCGTTTTTGTTAAAAAATATATCACATCTCGCGTTTACATCGCAGTTGTTAAAATATATTTTATTAAAAATATTACCATTGCCTAAATCTTCTGTTGTTGTTCTTTCTGCATTACCAATACTAACATTTTTTACATAAGATATTAAATACGGCAAAACTATCAACCCGTTATTTGCAAAAGCTGAATAAGCAACAGCGACATCCATAGGAGAACTCTCAACTGCTCCAAGAGCTATTGATAAATTATTTTCTGGATTTTTGTTTAGTCCTGAATCAATAATTTTTTGACGTATTTTTCTCAAACCAACAATATCGGCAATACGAATTGTAACTGTATTTTTTGACTTCTCCAGACCTATTCTCAACGTGGTTGGACCATTTGTTTTTCTATTATCGTTTGCAGGATTCCAAGTCACTCCATCGCCTATATTAATAGATATATCTGTATCCATAAAAATTGACGTCGGAGAAAAACCATTCTCAAGAGCTACACCATAAACAAAAGGTTTAATTGTGGAACCAACTTGTCTAAAAGCTTGAACTGAACGATTAAATGCACCTGCCAAATCAGCATATCCTCCGACCATCGCAAGCACTTCGCCTGTTTTTGGATTAATAGCTAAAACACTACCATTTATTTGCGGAAGCTGTTCTAAACTATAATAATTACTATCATCTGATTTTTTATCAACAACAATCACATCACCTACGTTCAATACATCGCTACATTTAGTAATTTTTTTTTCACTAATTTCTGTTTCACTGATTTTTTGTCTTGCCCATTGAAGATCGTCCAATAAAATAAAGCCAAAGCTATTATCTCGTAATCCTATTTTAACTTTATCGTCTTGCACTTCTATTACAACTGCTAAATTAAATCTATTTAAATTTTCTGGTTCATCTACCCCTCTTAATAACTCACTTGGTGTTTTATCTTTAACTTCACCTTCATTAAACATCATTATCGGCCCGGTATAACCATGTTTTTTTGAGTAATCTTCAAGAGAATTATTTAGTGCCTTTTGTGCTATTCTTTGTAGTTCGCCGTCTATCGTTAATTTAACCTTGTATCCATCTTGAAGTAAACTATCTTTTGTTATGCCTATTTCCTTTGAAGATAATAAAGATTTTGCAAAAAAAGAAGGTGCGTAAAATGGATAATGATCGTTTTGTTTTTTTTTAACCACAAGCTCTGTCTTAGAGTATTGTTCGTACTGATCTTGCGTTATATAACCGTTTTCCATCATCCTAGATAGCACCCAATTTCTACGCTCAATAGCCCTATTGTAGTTCCTGAATGGATTGATTACAGATGGAGCCTTAGGCATCCCTGCTAATAAAGCCATTTCTGGTACAGTAAGTTGCGAAACAGATTTTCCAAAATATTCATCGCTTGCGCTTACAATTCCATAAGCTTGCATACCTAAATAAATATGGTTAAGATATATCTCCATAATAGTATCCTTAGATAAAATTTTTGACAAACGATATGATAAAATAATTTCTTTTATCTTACGTGAGATAGTTCTTTCATTAGATAATAAAATATTTTTCACAACCTGTTGCGTGATTGTCGAACCTCCATTTAGCCTTCGACCTCGGACAACTTTTATAACATCTCTTACAAAAGTTTTTGTCAAACTATCTATGTCAAAACCAGGATTTGTATAGAATGTTTTATCTTCTGCTGAAATAAATGCATATACTAACATTTTAGGTACTTGGTTTATATTTATATGTGTTCTTTTCTCCGTTCCATACTCATAAATAAGTTCATCGTTTGCATCATAAAATTTACTTATTAAATACGGCTTATAATTAAAAACCTTTTCTAAACTTGGTAATGATACAGAACAATAAAGTAAATACAATGCAAAAAATAAAATAACTAAAAACAGCGTTATTAAGGGTCTTTTTTTTATCAAAAACACAGGAAGTATAAATACATATTTTATTTTTAAAATAAGCCGGGAAGCTAATTTAACGTATCTATATTTTATTCGCATTTAATGGATAAAAAAATAAAAAATATAATTTGCAAATTTATGTTTTAACATTGTATATTGCAAACCTTGATTTTTGATATTAAATTTATTAATTTTTTTTATAAATCTTTTATTTCCTGTCTAATTTATCGTTTGTTTTTTCTATATACTTTGCTTTTTTTGGAATTTTATTAATTCTACTATTGATTTCACTGAGAAGTAAATTACGTTGTTTTTTTGCTTCAATAAGATTTATGTTAAAATTGTCATTTATATGATTAACTATTTTTTCAAGTTTATTTATATCTTTTTTAAATAGAATTCTTGAATGTTTATCAAGACAATTACAAGCCTTTTTATTTAAACAAAACTTTATTTTTTTCCTATTATTAACTCTAAAATTAGAAATTGTAAGATTTATAAAATTTCTATAATATACATCTGAGAAACATGATAAAAACACATCTTTTATATCTATGAAACTTTCATACTTATATCCTTTATTTTTATTTATATTTAAATGTTCAGACAAATTCGGACTGTTATCACTACTTTTTGATGGAAGAGCTACAACCGCATTACGGATCATTGACAAAATTAAATCTTGAAACGTAGAAAACATTTCTTCAAAAATTCTAATTTCACCTTGCGATAATGGAATGTAATTCACAGTTGTCATTAAGAATTTTTCTTAACAAAGCAGTTTATATTCAATTTTATAGATAACTTGTTTGCAAAATCCAAAGCATCTCGATATGTATTAAATGGAGCAACCATTGTCCTATAAAATTGTCCTTTCGCAGATGAAGAAACAAAACAATGTTTAACACTGTCAAATTCTTTTATTTTTTTACATTGTTTTTCTGCAAGCTCTTTGCTTCTAAAAGCGCTCGTTTGAACTAAAAACTTACTATGAATATTCTTTTTATTGTTATCAATTCTATTAACATTTTTCTTTTTCACATTATTCTTTTTGTTATTCTTCATAGTAGAAATATTATTACGCGAAACAGGGACAACTTTCTTTACTTCAATTTTGTCAACATTAACATCGTCAACTTTATTGATTATGTCATTGTTCTTAACATTCACAACAGCTGAATTATTTTCATTTACAGAGTTGTTTTTTACATTTTCTTTTTTACTATCCTCAGTTTTATTTGCACGCTTACCATCTATTTCATTTCTTTTTAACAAATCTCCAATCATATCATGACTGTTTGTTGCATTAATTTTAGCAATACTGCCATCAATTTTTACAACTTCAACATCTGGAATACTATTTATTGAAACAAATTTTTGTTTATTCTCAACGGAAGCCTTTTTGTTAATTTTATTTTTTAAACTACTTGCAAACAACAACGAAAGTAAAGCCATTATAACAGCTAATACACTTAATACATTTGAAATACTTTGTAAGAAAAATATTTTTTTTATCTTCATAAAATAATAAAAACAACTCAATTGAGTCAATTTGACTCAATTAAAAATAAAAAGCAAGTATTTTATAACTTATTTTTTATCACAATACTCTTATTTTTTTTATCCATGCTAATAATCGTATCTTTATTGCAAAAATAAAACTCATATTTTTTGTTCTTTTTTTCTATTTTAATCAAATCTCCAGAACCGTAATCACCAAAATCAACAACTTTACCGTATTTTTCGTTATAACCTTGAATAAAAACATCAAAATTAAGTAACAATTCCGGATTTATATAATCACAATTGTCGTCATCTAACTCAACAAAAATTTCATGTTTAATTATTCTTTCAGTTTCATCTATTTTAGAAATTCCTTCAACTGTGCATAAAAATGATTTTCCTGTAAAAGCAAAAATCTTGATCGACAAGACATCTTGTGTTTTGTTATCAAGTTTAATTTGAGTTTCTGATATATATTTTTCAAACTCACTTTTTGAAACTAATGGCAAAACCTTAACTTTTCCATCAAGCCCATGCGTGTAACTAATATAACCAATCGCTTTTTTCATTCTTTTAGCTTAAAATTAACCACAATATCTTTTGAAAATTAAACATCCATTTGTTCCGCCAAAACCAAATGAATTCGACATTGTATAATTTATATCACTCTTTATGGATTTTTTAATTATATTCATGCTATCACAATTTTCATCTAAATTTTCTATATTTGCACTAGGAATTAAAGTTTGCATTTCAATAGATTTTGCACATAACATTGCTTCTAAAGCGCCAGAAGCGCCAAGTAAATGTCCGGTAACTGATTTACTCGACGATATCGCAACATTAAATGAATGTTCTCCAAATGTTTTTTTTATTGCGCTTATTTCGGCTATATCGCCAAGTGGCGTCGAGGTTCCGTGAAGATTTATATAATCAATTTCCTCTTTTTTTATACAAGCATCTTCTATTGCATTATTCATAGCAATGCTAGCACCAAGACCTTCTTGATTTGGTAATGTTATATGAAAAGCATCGCAACTTGCGCCATACCCAACAATCTCACAATATATTTTTGCATTTCTCTCTTTAGCATGTTCAAGTTCTTCAAGGACTAAAACAACAGAACCTTCACCCATAACAAATCCATCTCTATCTTTATCCAAAGCTCTACTCGCTGCAGATGGCTTGTCATTATATTTTGTTGATAAAGCATTCATTGCATCAAAACCACCAATACCAAGCTCACAGACAGCCATTTCAGATCCACCAGCAAGACAACCATCTAATTTCCCATTTCTAATATTATTAAATGCCTCTCCTATTGCGTACGTACTTGAAGCACAAGCTGATACATGAGATACACTAGCTCCTTGTAAACCAAATTTTATCGCAACATTTCCGGAACACATATTTATTAAACTTGATGTTAAGAAGAATGGAGAGATTTTTCGATTACCTCTTTCGAGCAATGTTTTTGCTGTGTTTTGAATTGTTTTTATTCCACCAATTCCTGAAGCAATAAATGTTCCAAATTTTGTTTTATCGAATTTTTTATCATCAAGTAAACCACAATCTTTCATCGCGTTATAACTTGCTATTATTGCAATATATTCAACATCATCAAGATGATGACAATCTTTTTGTGAAACTAAAAAATCATATTTTTGATATAACTCATCCGTTATATAAACTCCAGCGCATACTTGGCTTTTATAATCCGAAACATCAAACTTTTCATTCTTCTTTATCCAAGAAGAACAATTGATTACATCAGACCACGCTGTAGATACATTATCACCACAAGGCAACATTGCACCGCAACCTGTAATTACAACTCTCCTCATCTTTTAAAGATAAAACAATACATGTTTTATTTATGTGAGTCGATATAAGAAACGACATCTCTAACTGTCTTGATATTTTCAGCATCTTCGTCTGGTATTTCAATATCAAATTCTTCCTCTAAAGCCATGATTAATTCAACTGTATCCAAACTATCTGCACGTAGATCGCCAATAAACGAACTATCTAAAGCAACTATATCTGCTTCAACTCCGAGTTGTTTAATAACAACCGCCTTTACTCTATCGAAAGTATCACTCATATTAAAAACAAATAAATCTTTGTATTATAATAGATATTAAAAATAAAATGCAAGTTATTTTACTTTTCAGATAATTTTTTTCTAAAAAACGCAATGTAGGAGTTTAACATTAATGAAGTAATTGTCATTGGACCTATGCCTTTCGGAACGGGTGTAATTTTGTTAGTTTTTGATAATTTATGAAAGTCTAAATCACCAACTATGCCATTGTTTTTATTTGCACGAATACCGACATCAATCAATATTGCATCTTTTTTTATATTTTTTAAATTTATATTTTTTTGTTCTTTACCTGTTGCGGAAACTATAATATCTGCATTTTTTATCACGTGTAAATAATCTTTACTCTTACTATGGAGAGTTGTCGTTGTCGCTCCGCTTTGCAATAACAATCTCGCCATCGGTTTAGAGACCAAATTTGAATTTCCAAAAATTACTGCATTTTTTCCTTTAATATGATTTCTTAAAGTCCTACTAATTACATGCAAACATCCTAATGGAGTGCAAGGAATATATGGGATTTTATCTCCAAGAAAACTTACTTTTTTAATAAAATCTTCATACGTTTTTAAAAATTCATCAATTGTATAAGGTGTCTCTTTAAATGAATGCAAAAGCCCGATATTTAAAGGATGAAGACCATCTAAATCTTTTTTAGGATCAATTTCTCTTAAAATATTATCTTTTGATATTTTATCTGGTAAAGGAAGTTGAACAATAATGCCATCAATAAAATTTTGTTTATTTAATTCCCTTATTTTTTCACACAAAACAGATTCAGATATTGAAGCAGAAAATCTAACAACATCTACTTTTATACCCAATGTATTCGCAACTTTTACTTTATTTCTTACATATATCTCGCTAGCTGGATTATTTCCAACCATTACAACTGCAATATTTGGTTGTATATTGAATTTATTGATTAAATCATGCAATCTTTCTCTGATTTCATCAGAATATTTAATACAATCTATTGTGTTTTCCATGAAAAATAAGTATTTAAATAAAAAACAAAATATATAAAGCAATTTATTTTTTAGTTGTTGATATGTATTCTATCAAACCTTCAAGATTTTGTTCTCCAAGATTTTTTTGAAAAGAACTTTTACAATAAAATGGAGTGATTTCCTTGATGCTATCGTTTTTAACCTCAACTACACAAATAACAAGATTTTGCGCATATAGTACATTACCTTTAAAATACTCTTCATATGCTTTTTTCAGCATATCTGTTTTGTCTTCATCAATATCATTGTCGCCACTTCCCTTGACTTCAAGATATAAATAATATCCATTATTAAACTTTATTACAAAATCAAAATAACTTTTATGTTCTTGTTTAAAATCATCATAGTATTTTCCATAAATATTTCCAGTTCGTTGATTTTTGCACCATAATTTCACTTTTTGATTGTCTTTAATAAAATTCCAGACAAAAGCTTCGTTTGAACTATCAAGTATTTGCTCTAATTCGTTTTTTCCGTTTTTCTTGATTTCAAACATATACTTGTTGTCAATTTCTTTTCCATCTTTATTTTTATCACAAATTTGAGTATAAATATTCGGTTTTACAAATTCTTCTTTGAACTCATATTCAACCTTTTGCGGTAATGATTTTGAATATATTTTCCTAATATCATTTAAGTAATTATTCAACAAAATCAACAACAAACTTTCATATTTTATATTTTTGTTAAAACAAAGTTGATATTGTTTTTTTACACTTTCTATAACTAATTTTTCTTTATCATCAGAAAGATTGTTTAATTTTGCTTTCAATACTTTTAATAAAGTTATATTATCTCTTATATCAATTCTGTCTTTTGTATTTTTATAATAGTATTTATTCGTTTTTTCATCAATTTTAAACAACTCACTTTTTTGTTGCGAAATTGCATTGCGTTCTTGTGTTAAAAGATTTTTCACTTCTTCATCAATGATTTTTTTATCAGGTTCAAAACCATCTTTTGCTTTGTTTTTTAATCTTATAACCAACATCAGTTCATTTTCAAATTTTTTTTTAACTTTATATTCATAAATCGTGAAATTCTCTAATGCTTTTTTCTCATTTGTGTGAATGTAGTATTTCATCGTTGTTTTATTGTGTTCTAAATTTGGATATGGATTTCTTTTAATTCTACCTATTGTTTGAATACTTAAAGCGGTGGAGCATACATTTCTTAATTGAACCAACATACAAGCACGAGGAATATCCCAACCAGTTGCGGGACCAATTTTGAAGATTATTGCGTCTGTTGTATCATTATTTCTTGTGATTTTTTCAAGTGTAAAGTTATCATTATCAATATTACTACTTTCCTTGTTGTCATTTCCAAAATACTGAACCCAACTCAATCCTGCATTCGAAAGTTTTGTTTTTATCATTTTCAATGTATTTTCAAAAGTTTCTTGTCGTTCTATGTTAGTTTTACTCTCATCATCAACTTGTATCAACATTGCAGGTCTTATAAAAACACCATTTTTTTCAAGTTCTTTATATTCTTTTTGCACATCTTTAAAAGTTTTTATTGACTTATCAAGCAAGTTTTCATCAGTATATTCCTCCTCATTTTTAACCTGCGGATCGTTCTTAATAAGCCACTTGTTTTCGTTTTGCATTCTGTTATTCAAATCTTTCTCCGTCAATTCAACTCTGTTTATACTACTATCTTTTTTATCAAAAGTTGCAGTCATTCTTAAAATATAATCCGCATTGTCGTGCATCAATTTCTCAAAATTCTTGTCAACTCCATCACCTTTGCCCCCAATGTGTGCCTCATCTCTAATATAAACAATCTTATATCCTTGCTGTTTTGCTTCGTGTATAAAATCTTCAATAACCTTTTGCTCTGTATAAATCCTGCCTTTTCCAAATGTTGCCTTGCCGAAGATATAAACCTTATTTCTAACTAACTTGATTTTTGCATCACTATCACTCCTTTTTGCCGACTTACTTGCCGATGGACTTTCAATATATTCAACTTCAAAATCACTATAATCTAAATCTGCCTTGTATTCATTTATCTTTCTTTCAAATTGCTCTGGAAGCCCACTTGATGATATTGTTGCAATTATAAATATAAAACTCTCACCTTGATTGTCATTTATCATTTTACTTATTACCGCACTTGCCATCAATGTTTTTCCGCTTCCTGTTGGAGCTTTAAAATCAACTTTTACCTGTTCTCCGTTATTTTGATTATTTTGAAAACAATAACAAATCTCATCAACTTTGTCCTTTTGTAATTTTATTAGCATCATACATCAACTTTTAATACTATTCTTCTACTTCTTCTTTGTTTTCCTCATCCCCAACTTCTCCCGCTTGCTTATTTTGATAACTAAACCATTTTTCACACTCTGCTCGATCTGCTTCGCTATAAGGTTTTAAACTTGCTAATTTGTTGTAGATATCAAATTCTCCTTTCAATTCAAAATTGTCATCAAGTTGTTTAAATACTTCTTTTGCTTGCTTGACAAGTTGTTCTCCTTTTTCATAGTCCTCAATTCCAAGTTGATGATAGTTAATTCTAAACACATCAAGATTGTTGTTTTTCAAACTCTTCTTGTCTTTTGAATATTGCCACTTGATTTGTTCGCCTTTTGTTCCTTCTCCGTTTATAACTCTATACAACCGCTCATATGTTATATTCTCTGCAATACCGTTTTCATTATTAGTGCATAAAATAAATTGTCTTTTTCCTCCGTCCTCTTCGTTCAGTTCCATTACCGCTTGTCCTGTTGTTCCACTGCCTGCAAAGAAGTCGAGGATGATTGCATTTTTGTTTTGTAAAAGATTTATTAAAAATTTTAATAATTCTGTATTTTTAGGATTATTAAAAACTTTTTTACAAAAAATATCATTTAACAATTTCGTTCCAGCACTATTTGTTATATCAATAATACTTTGTGGAGGTAAAATATTTACTTTTTCAAAATATTTAACTCCATTTTTTTCAATTATATCTTTTTCATCAACAAATTCTTTTTTTATTACATTTCTATTATTTTTAATCAATACTTCATTATTATTCCAATATTCTTTAAAACTCTCAATGCTCCATGTCCAACGGCCAAGACGTTCACCTTGTCTTTTTGGTGGTCTGATAATTTGATATCCCAAAGACAATAAATATTCATCATTTGTATAAATTTCTTCCTCTTTTGAATTTGCAGTCAAGTTGTCAACTTCGTAATCTTTTATTGCTATTGCATGTAATATTTTGTCGCCTTTTTTGAAAACTTTAAAATCATTATATCCCAAATTGTTTCTATCAATTAGAGTATTATGATTTCCAGTTGCTCCGTTTGCTGTGCCTTCGTAATAATAAATTGTATATCCCAAATTGTTTCTATCAATTAGAGTATCGTGCCCCGAACTTGCCCCTGTGTCTCTTCCTAAATAGTAATTATCTTCGTAAACTTTATGCAAAACATTGCTTTCATAGGTTAAAAGTAAATCACTATATTTTTTTACATAACATAAAATATATTCGTGATTTCTTTGTATTGTTTTACTATCATTTTGTGTATTTCCTTTTAATTGTATAAATTCTCCGTAAAAATTCTCCTCCCCAAACACATCATCACACAAAACTTTCAAGTATGCTTGTTCGTTATCATCAATGCTTATAAAGATAACTCCTTTGTCGCTCAAAAGTTTTCTTGCAAGTTGAAGTCGTTCATTCATCATGTTTAACCAACCTGTTCTTGAAAACTTGTCTCTATAAATAAACTTGCCTGTGTTTTGTCCTTCAATGTCTGTTAAAGAATTGCCATCTGTTCTTGTGCTTTCTGTATTATAAGGTGGATCAATGTAAATAAAATCAATCTTATTTTCATATACTGCAAGCAAGTTTTTTAATGCATCATAGTTTTCTCCAATTATAAGTTTATGTGTTTGTTTTTCTCCAAGTGCATCGCTTTCAAATGAAAGTTTTTTGTCCTTTTCAATCAATGCAATACAATCATTTTGAACTTCTGGTGTAATATCAAAAACAAAACCAGTTTTAACCCTTTGTGTTATAAATTGATAAATCTTGTCAATGTTTTCTTCCGTTGCTTTATCAAGAATATCTAAACATAACTTCTTTTGTTGCCTGTTGAAGCTTGTATCTGCTATATTATTTATTTCATTCTTATAAAACTTTAACTTATCACTTAATGAGAGAGAAGAGGAGCTGTCGTTCATAATAATAATTACAACCAATTGTTTATATGATTTTTTTTAAATGCAAATGCAAATTTTCTTTTAACCTTGACAATTAAAAATTCCTTGACAGTTAAAATTTACTGTCATAAACAGATGTTATCTATGATTGGTATAGTTGCTTTAGGTAGCAAACAATATAAAATAGTTCCTGGTGAAGCATGTATTTTTGAAAAAATAGAAGGAGAAGAAGGTTCAAATATACAATTGAAAAATTTGGTTATGTTGTCTGATAATGATGATGTAATTCTTGATGAAGAACGTTTAAGAAGATACAAAGTTAATGGCGAAATTATAAAACAATACCGTGAAGATAAAGTTATTTCATTCAAAAAAAAGAGAAGAAAAGATTATACAAACAAGAGAGGTCATAGACAATATAAAACTTTAATTTTAATAAAAAGTATTGAATTAAATAGTTAGTTTAATGGTTTAATTTATGGCACATCATAAGGCTGGTGGTTCTACTAAGAACGGACGTGATTCTGCCGGACGCAGGCTTGGTTTGAAAGTTTGTGGTGGTGGATTTATTAAAAAAGGTTCAATAATAGTTCGTCAAAGAGGCACTAAATACTTTCCAAAAAATAATGTAGACATCGGAAGAGATCATACAATCTTTGCATTAGAAGACGGAATTGTTGTTTTTAAAAAAACAAAGAATAATAGAGTTTTAGTTTCAGTCGAAAGTAAATAAAATTTTACTTTTAATCTTTTAAATACATTTTTTATAAAAAAATATTGCAAATAATATTCTTATTTTTTTATTGCTTTGATATGAGGAAAATTATTGCATCAATGATTGATATCTTTGCTCGCTTGAATAGAGATATAGTTGCTGGAATTTGGCAAACAGCTTTAATAATGCCATTAGATTGTATGTTATTTGTCGTATTAACCGGTAAACCAAGTTATGAAGGTCTTGATTATCGTTTTTGGATCTTTTTCTCAATATATACAGTATTCTTTCTTTTAGGCTATGCCGCATCTCCTATAATAAAAAAGAATCAATTCCTCGGGATGTTAACAAATATGGTAGAAGAAGGAAATATAACAGTAGGACAAAAAACAAAAATATGGGATATAGTTAAAAATACATCAAGATATGCACCACTCTGGTCTCGTGATGGATTTTGTTTATTCTTCATGGAAAATTTATATTGTTTTAGTATAATTTTTGCATTTTTTGGCGGCGAAGGTTTAATAAATGCAAGCTTAAATGGCCTTCCTAAAATTGTTCCAATTTTACATCTTTGTTTTGCTGTTTTGTGTCTATTTTTTGAAGCTAAATTTGATAAATATTTTGCAAAAAAAATGCGTGAAAAATATAAAATGAATAATGTAAAAATGTTTTATGGAGCAAATAAAGAAATCACAGCAAAATTGATAGCAGACATTACAGGCGATTCTTCTAGTAAAAACTTAATGAATTTGCATCTAGAAAGTATGCTTGAAGATATTACAGATATATTAGATGTATCACAAGAAAAAGAGAAAGCTAAAAAAAATCAGCGTAAATTTGGTAAAACAGGAATACCAAAAGGCAGATTAGAAAAAGCAAAATACGGAATAATGTCAATAAAAAAGAAAAAAAAAGTTAAAAGAAATAATAAATATAAACAAAAGAAAAAAGGGAAGAAAAAACATTAATTAAATAAATTCAATATCATGTAAATCTTTATGAGAATTTAAAAGAACTAATTGATCGTTTGGAAAATCATCAGCCAACGAACAATCACCCAAAAAAAATAGTCGTGCATTTATGTTTTTCGCAAAATCAACGTCTGCTTCTGCATCGCCAAAGAACCATAATTTATCGGGATGATGCCATTTTTCCTTAAACTCCATTTTTTCATAAACTGGACTAAACATTTTAGGATCTGGTTTTGCATATCCACTGTCTGTATATCCTATAATAAAATCAAAATATTTAGTAAAATTAAATTTGTCCGCCTCGCGTCTAACTATATTACCTGGTTTATTACTCATAACGCATTGTTTAATTCCTTTATCGTGAAACATTTTTAATGTTTCTCCTGCCCACGGTAACGGTTGTAAAGTATCTTTAGCGCAATAATCATACAATATTTGATATTCTTCTTGTATTAATTTTGATTTGTTTTCACCAAATTGAGCAGTAAAGACATCACTAAAACAGTAACCATTAATCTTTATAACATCCAGCATGGTTAGTTTTGGAAGATTGTATTTTTCATAAAGCATGTTCATTGAGGCAAGAGTAACTGGTTGAGTATCCACCAATGTATTATCCCAATCATAACATATCAATTTTGGTTTTTTCAATCTTAACTCCATACAAAACAACTAAAATTACAGCCTTAAAAGTTAAATCCGATACCTGTATTTAGTAGCCAAATGTCTTTAACAAAATTCTTCTTAAATACAAATAACCTTCTACACTCTATTTTAAAATGTAAACCTGCAAAAATTCTATAAGTAAATGCCAAGCCAACGTTCGCGCCAAAACCAACTTTATTAGAATAAGAAGCAGCCCTAACCGGAACTGTTTCAGCATCTGCATAATAAATATTACTTATATTCGATGAAATTATATTTAAACCGGTTAAAACTTGAAGATCTATATTTTTATAAAAAGGAAGACGTAACCCCATGTCTATATTTGCTAATAAAATCTCACTTTTAATATTTTTAATTTCTTTAAACTCTAATGCATAAGAATCTCTTAGTTTTGATTTTTTAGTTATTGTCTGAAAACTTAATCCAAATGACCAATTTCTGTTAATAGTCAAACCTGCACCAAGAATAAAACCATTATGACCATTTCTTAGCATATTTCCATATTCAATATTACTATTATTTACGTAAGGAACCCAACCAAATGAATAACCAGCAAATACATATGGAGATAAATCCCAAGCATTAGCTGTAAATATATTATAGCTATATTGTTTTGTATAATAATCGCTGTTTTCATCTTCTGCATTACATGTTTTAAAAGAAAATAACATCAATGCAACAGATACAAAGACGGAACATAAATATCTTAATGTAAGATTCATCATACAGAATATAACAACTATATTGTATAAATTGTCAATATAATTTTCAACTTTATTTATTAATTAATGGTAAAACCGTTTATAAAACTTTCAAAAATTCTGTATGTAGTTATATGTTTGTTTATGTCGAAATTAATTTTATATTCAACTTCATCAAACCTTATTTTATAACCATACTTTTTTTTTAAAAAAAACATAATTTCTTTCATTATCAAAGGCAATTGTTCGCAAAAATTATTCTGTTCGCATTTATGAAAAAATACTTTCTCTTTTTTTAAAAACACAGTTAAACTAACAATACTATTGTTATCAATAGGGATACAGCATATTATCGTTATATTTATCTTCCCATTTTTGTTATAAAACTTTCTTTCTCGTTCTGCCATAACAACGGTTTTTTTATAATCCAAATATTTTTAAAATTATACTTTTTAGGTAAAACAACATAATATAAAATATCAGCAGCACCTTCTAATCCATTAATTGTTTCTTTTTTTAAAAGTTTAACTATTTGTTGTGCACATTGTTTTGTAATAATATATCCAGTTGCACCAGAAACGCCATGTAATAATTCTGCTCGTGAATTATAAAAATATCTATTAAAACCATACTTTAAAACAGAAAATAAAAATGACGTTCTATGCTTCTTGCCTTTAAGATTTGTATTATCAAGTTTTAATATGCCAAAATCTTTTGGCGCGTGCTGTAAAATTAAATCACATTTTTCCTTAAAATTATCAGCAAAAATTACATCATCTTCAAGCACGAGCCCTAAATCATAATTTCCAATTGAAACATTATATATCGCGCGCAAATGAGATAACATACACCCAAACTCACCAACTGTTAAATGTCTTTGGCGATTTTTCTTTTTTAAAATTATTTTATCTGTCGAAAGACAATATTTATACACAAGCTCTGTATTGTTTTTATCAAAAATTTTATATTTTGTATTTTTTTTTAATGCAATTTCTTTATTCATTAATTTTTCTACATTAATTTCTGATACTTCTTTATCATTTTGATCTAGCTCTTTTATTACTAAATCTTTTAAACCATTACTTGCTTTTAAACGTGTAAACTCTAACTGACTTTTTTCACATCTCTGTCTGCATTTTTTCAATCTATCAATGCATTCATCAAGATTTATAATTTGCGTAAACATAAAATTACGATACACGTTTCCACATATACACAGTATATGTAAATGGCTGAACAGTACCACGACCTGCACCACCATAAACATCGTCAAAAAAAGATGCACTAAATATATATTCATACGTTTCCATTCCACTTCCGCTACCAGTAAAAGCAGTATGCCCACATTCCTTATGTGCTCTAAATGATTTTCCGAAAAATGTTTCACAATAACTCCTATCTTTGCACGGAGAACCAAATACACACCCCATCTTTCCAGCAATTTCCGGCAAACCAGCTTGAATTGCGCGATTTACTGGTAAATCTTTATAATAGAATACCGTACCGTCAAATGTATGTGATAAATATTTCGATCCAGCATCACCGCAATTAGATCCATTTGTCTGGCCAGCGTTTTGAAGAATTGCACCACACTCTACTCGTTCCCATTCACCACATCCAAGTTTTTGTTTTACATTATCATTTGTCGTTAAATTATCGTCAAATGATATATAAATTGAACCAACTGGATATGCAGTTTCACATACATTCTTTTTCGCACCATTTAACGGTATAAAATTACCATCTTGATAAATGTATATTCCTGAAATATAGTTATTGTAAGATGAAGTTAAAAAATACAATACTAACGGATCGCCAACCACGTTATCAAATGTCGAAACAATTTTAAATAAAGAATTAATTTGCTTTGCGGAATTCGACAATTCATTAATAGCTCCAGAAACTTCCTTACTTGTTGTTGTAAGTTTTTCATCAACTTTTAATTGATATTCAACTGCATTATTTCTGTTTGTCAAAATTCTCGTATCTTCTTTTATATTAGAATTTTTTTGCACCAATTCAGATAAAGTTTTATACTTTACAATATTATCAAAATCTTTTGAAAAACCTTGATAAATAGTTCTACTATCAGTCGAATATAAACCATAATTTTGAACACAATTTTTAATAGTATTATTTGTTGGTTTTGAGGTATTTATCTCTCCTGTTTTTGTATCAAAATAACATTTATCTGATTGTCCTTTTGAAATTATGACATATGCAGTATTATTTTTTGTTGTTAATATTTCAGAATTAATTTTGTTATTATAAACACTCAACCTATTAATTGAAATTGTTATTTGGTCAAGTGTTTCATGTGAAAAATATACAACATATCTTCCGTTTTGATCTGTGATATAAGATGATTTTTTGTGTCCTGTTGAAAATTTTTTTCCATTTAAATTTGCCAAAGATGAATGTGTAATATATTCAAAATTATGTCCTTGACTATCATATGCATAACTATCTGGTAAACCTAATGTTCTTGTTGGTACGACGCCCCATATGACAAAATTATCCGGACAGCAACTACTTACTTCTCCGGAATTACAACTTGGAAAACTATTGCCAGCATCTCCTTTTTGTTCTTCACTGCAATATCTCGATTCAGCGGAAGCATTATAAACATTAGAACTATTCTCCTCCAAATATCCAGCATTATCTTTGTTTGATTTTGGATTTGCTGGGAAAGGTAAACGACCATTTACTGTAAAAAATTGTTGCAATGCGTCTTCTATTTCTTGTATCTTTTTAAGATCATTTTTTACTTTTGGATTTGTTGCTTTATAAGCTACTAATCCGCTTCCTACAATAATTCCAATAACAAATAACACAATCGTTAACTCTATGATAGAAAATGATAACTTTTTCCTAAAAATCTTGCATGCAGATAAAAACTTATTTAAAATACTAGTATTGGTCTTCATTTAATGACGTTATTATTGTATGTAATTTTATTTTTATTATTTGCAAATTGTTTTTCGTTAATTATATATACAGCAATGAACTATCGTGAATTAATACGAAATGGTTTTTTAGAGCTTCTAAATTCAGGAATAGATGAAAGAATTGCAAAACAAGATGCAGAAGATTTATTATTATATTCACTAAAATTATCAAAAAATGAATTATTAAAAATATACAACAAAGATGTTAACGATCGTGAAAAAAATATATATAACAAATATATACAAGAACGCAACACCAGGAAACCATTTGCATACATAACGCATGATGCTAATTTTTTTGGATATAATTTTTTCGTAAACGAAGCAACATTAATACCAAGGATTGATAGTGAATTTTTAGTTGAAAATGCAATTAATTCTTTCTTAAAAGATAAAAATATCATTGAAAAAATAAAAGATAAAAAAAAAATAAAAATATTAGATGCTTGTTGTGGAAGCGGTTGTTTGGGTATATCTTTTGTAAAAAAAATAACTGAAAAAAAAATAGATCAACTTATTTATGAAGTCGAACTAACATTAATGGATGTTTCTAACTCTGCAATGCAGGTAACAAAATTTAATGCAAAAACATTGCTTTGTGATGAAAAAATAATTATCAATTATTTAATCAATAATATTTTAATCAACGGCTTTGGTAATGAAAAATATGATATAATAATGTGTAATCCGCCATATATAAAAAGTGAAGAAATCAAAAATCTTGACGTTAGTGTAAAAAATTTTGAGCCACATTTAGCTCTTGATGGTGGCGAAGATGGTTTAAAATTTTACAAAACAATTTCATCAACATTGCATAAAAACTTTTCACAAGATTGTATTGCCTTTTTTGAAATTGGCTATAATCAAGGAAATGATGTTAAAAATATATTTTCAAATATGGGATTCAAAGTTAGCATTATGAAAGATTATTGTAATAATGATAGATGTGTTGTATTAAGGTAATATGTTTAAAATTATATTTTTAGTTATCGCATTAAATTGTTATTTTATTTTTGCTCTTTTTCATGGGCAAAACACAATTCTAAATTATTTTTCTTACAAAGAAAAATACTCTAAACTATCTAAACAAAAACATGATTTATTAGAACAACGATACAAATTAGATCAAATAATATCAATTCTAGAAGACAAAAATTCCGATGTAAATGATATACTAGATGAACTTCTAAGAAACAACACACAATCTTCATTGCCAGAAGAAAAAATCGTTCTTCTAAAAAAAACATAACAAACCTTACATAGGTAAATTATCATGCTTTTTCCAAAGTTTTTGTTGTTTTTTGTTTAACAATAATTCTATACTACGATGTATTACTTCACGTGTTTTTGATGGTTTTATCACATCATCGATATACCCTCTTGATGCCGCATAGTATGGATTTAAAAATTTATCAGAATATTCTTTTAACTTTTGATTATATTCTTCTTCCGATGTGCATTTTTTTTTAAATAAAATTTCTCCAGCTTGTTTTGCCCCAAGTACAGCAATCTCAGCATTCGGCCAAGCATAATTTAAATCATTATTCAAATGTTTTGAACCCATGACTATATATGCGCCACCATATGATTTTCTTAACACAATTGAAACTTTTGGCACAGTTGCCTCACCATATGCATATAATAATTTTGCACCATGACGAATAATTGCACCATGCTCTTGTTCTGTTCCAGGAAGAAAACCTGGGACATCTACTAAACTTATAATCGGTATATTAAATGCATCACAAAATCTAACAAATCTGGCTGCTTTACGACTTGCTTTAATATCAATGCACCCTGCCATTTCCATTGGCTGATTTGCTACAATTCCAATCGTCCTTCCTATAATGCGGGCAAAACCAATAATTATATTCTTTGCAAAATCCTTTTGAATTTCAAAAAAATCACCGTTATCCACGACATTATTTATTATTTCTTTCATGTTGTAAGGAACGGTTGGGTCCTCTGGAATAATGCTATCTAAAATCATACATTCACGCGTACAATCGTCTGATAAATCTATATTCTGAGAATTATCAATATTTGATAAAGGTAAATACGAAAACAAAATTCTTGTTTGCTCTATTGTATCCATATCATTATCAAAAGCTAAATCAGCAACGCCGCTAATTTGTGTATGAGTGTCCGCACCTCCGAGCTCTTCAAAAGAAATATCCTCTCCTGTTGTTGCTTTTACAACATTTGGGCCTGTAATAAACATATACGACGTTCCACGCGACATTATTGTAAAATCTGTTAATGCCGGTGAATAAGCCGCACCACCAGCACATGGCCCCATTATTAATGAAATTTGTGGAATTACTCCAGATGCATCAATATTATTTTGAAAAATATTTCCATAACCAGCTAATGCATCAATTCCTTCCTGAATTCTTGCGCCACCTGAATCATTTATCCCAATAATCGGACATTTTGTTTCCATTGCTCTTTTTTGTAGTGCTGTAATTTTTTGCGCCTGCATCTCGCCTAGCGATCCACCTGCTACACTAAAATCTTGACTATATACATAAACCGGACGACCAAAAATAGTTCCGTAGCCAGTAATAACGCCATCACAAGGAAGATCTTTTTTATCTAGACCAAAGTTAATCGATCTATGTTTTACAAAAATTCCAAATTCTTGAAACGATCCTTTATCAAGTAAAATATCTATCCTCTCGCGAGCTGTTAATTTACATTTTTTATGTTGAGCGTCAATTCCGTCTGGACAACCATTCTTAATTTTATCTTTTTTTTCACTTAATTCAAAAATGGATTTATTAGGCATAACTATTCATTAATATCTATTTGCTTAGTTTTTTATTTGCAAGTATGATATAAATATGAATAAAATATCTTTTCTTTACATTTATATTATACCTTATAACTTTTACCTATGAAAACAATGTTAGTTTTTCCAGGACAAGGTAGCCAATATCCTGGAATGGGTAAAGATATATTCGACAACTATGAATGTTCAAGAAAAGTTTTTTCATTAGTAAGTGACGAACTAAATAAAGATATTGCGGATTTAGCATTTAACGGAAAAGATGAAGAAATAAAAAAAAGTTATAATACACAACCATTACTTATGACTGTATCTGTAGCAACATATCTTGCAATGGAAAAAGAATATGGTGAAAAAATAAACAATTTAAATATTTGTGGAGTAGCAGGACATTCCCTAGGTGAATATTCGGCACTTTGTGTATCAAATTGTTTATCAATTAAAAATACAGCAAAAATTTTATTTAAACGAGGGAAAGCAATGTATGAATGTGTAAATAATGATACTGGGATGCTTGCTGTTATAGGAAGTGATAATGAAACAATACAGCAGAATATAAATAAAATTAAACCCAACTGTCTTGTTATAGCTAATAGCAATAGTATTGGTCAAACAGTTGTAAGTGGTTATTTGGAAGATATAGAAAAATTTAAGATTGAAATGGCTAATCAAGCAAAACAATTAATACAATTACCAGTTAGTGGTGCATTCCATTCTCCATTGATGCAAAAAGCGCAAGATATTATGGAGCATGAAATTGATAATCTAGACATCCAGGAGCCAAAATATCAAATCTTACAAAACTATTCTGGAAGATTTGAAAAAAAAACATCAGATATTAAATTTAATTTAAAAAAACAAATAACTGCGCCAATTCTTTGGTGTGAGAATATAAGATATGCAATATCAAATGGTTTTGACACATTTATCGAAATTGGTGCAAAAAATGTTCTTAGTAAATTAATAAAAAGGACAATAAAAAAAGAAGAAGAAAATAAAATTAAAATTTTAAACATAGAAAATACAGAAAATATAAAAACTTTATTTGAATATATTGAAAAATGATACAGCCAAACCAAGAAGAAATTGAAAAAATTGAATATTATCTTAAAGAAAATTTTGAAAAAAAATTCAAACAAATACAAAAATTTATTAAAATTCTACTTGAAGAAAACAAAAATCATAATTTAATAGGTAAAAATACAGTTGAAACAATTTGGTCAAGGCATATAATTGACAGTCTGCAAATAATGCCATTAATACAACATGATGATAAAAACATAATTGATCTTGGAAGTGGTGGTGGCTTTCCTGGTATAATCCTGTCAATATCAATAGAAAAACATTTTATTTTAATTGAAAAATCACCGGTAAAAGCACATTTTTTACAAAATGTAATTAATTCATTAAAATTGAATGCAGAAGTAATAAATACCAAGATAACAGAACAAAATTTATCTTCCATATCAAATAACGACAATAATATAATAACAGCACGAGCATTTAAAAGCATGGAAGAAATTCTAAAAATTGTTGGTAAAAATAATATAAAAAAAATAATTCTTCTAAAAGGAGAAAATTGGGAAAAAGAAATCATTAAAGCGTCAAATCTTATTAAGAACTGGAATATAAAAACAACAAACAGTATTTTGGATAAAGGCGTCATTATCATGATGACTAAAAAATAAAGTTATTAAAACTATTGTTTTATCACTCTATTTATTGCATCTTCTTTTCCAATTATTGAATATAAACCAATTTTTTTCATTATTAGTGGAGATTTTTTTATTGCAAACTCAACAAATTCAGAAAGATTTTCATCCATTTTATAAACACATAAATTTTTCTCTGTTGTTAATAATTCAACTAATGACGAAAATATACTATTTGAAAAAGACAATTCACCAATCTGTGATAATTTAGTTAAATCAAATGAATTCTTTTGAAATGCATTTTTTACAAAAATTACGTCAATATTAGATTCTTTATAAACTTTATCAAAAGAAATTTTTTTCTCGTTATATTTGCAACCATCATTATTATCAAAAATAAAAACATCTTTTCTTATCGGATTAAAAATTAAAATACTCTTTATGTCAAATACGTTTGTATTTTCCTTATTTTCACTTTGCAAAACAATTACCATTGAAAAATCAGAATTACCACCAGCGAACGAACGAATTCCATCTATTGGTAGTAAAAAAATTCTATCTTTTTTTATCATTTCACGTGCATTTTTAAGTTTGATTGCACCGTTATTAACTGTAATTTTATTTTTAACAAAACAATTTGAAGTTTTAATTAAATCATCAACTGAAAAAATATATTTAGGATCAAAAGCAACAAACTTAGGCATGATTATTTCCCCGTTATATTTGCTTTTATTTAACACATTAATTGTTTCCTCGAATATTTTTTTATATGTAAATAGACAATATTTTTTATTCCCTTCATATGTGCATCTGACATTTAAAAAATCATGCATAAAGTATGACACGCAATTATTAAATATATCATTGAACACATGAGAATAAAAATCTGCCATGTAATAACAAAGTAGTTTATATATATTAAAACATAACAGTCAATAATAACTATTCCTTTTTAAACTTTCCAATTAAAAATAACTCACTGCTATTTTTTCTTGATGATTTTGGTTTAAAACGATAAACTAATTTAAAATTATTTTTAATTTCATTAAAAATTACCGCATCAGCACCTTTAATCGCCTTACAAACAAGATTTCCATTATTGTTTAAATGTTTTTTACAAAAAAACAAAACGTTTTCTAAAATTCTTTCACTCCGCAATCTGTCTGTAGACGAATCTCCAACTGAATTCATCGCTATATCGCAAACAATACAATCAGCTTTTGCGTTTTTCGCCGAATTAACACAAGAAATATTTTTAAGTACAGAAATAAGTTTTTTTTTAACATTCACATCTTCAAAATCACCTTGAATATAAAATAAGTTTTTATGTTTAAATTTCATTGGTAATAAATCTAACCCAATCACGTTGACATTTTTACAAAATTTATTTGTCAAAATTACTTGAGACCAGCTACCAGGAGAACATCCTAAATCAATTACTATCTTTGTATTTTTATTAAAAATACTATATTTATGTTGTATTTCTATCAATTTATAAGCAGAACGTGCTAAATAACCTTCTATTTTTGCCGCATTTGCAAAAGGATCGTTGATTTGTCTTCTTAACCATTTTTGTGAAGATTTAGTTTTTGTGTTCTGATTAAGTATTGTTTTTTTGTTATTAAATTTAATTTCACCATTTTCAGCTACCAAAACTTTTTTTTTATTAAAACATTTATGTAAAGAACTATGTAATTTCATCTTATCTAAGAATAATATCTTGAATTGATTTTATATACTGAACGCTTGTTATAATCGATAGTACAGCTGCAATTGTCAATAAAATATTTCCAGTAATATATAAAAAATTATTTGTCGCAAAAATCATTAAAAATAATAATGAAAACATTTGTGTTGCTGTTTTTATTTTTGAAAGTTTTGAAACTTTAATTACAATTTGCTTTTCTTTTGCTACAAATTCTCTAATTCCAGATACAACAAATTCACGAAATAGTATAGCTATACAAGGAAAAACAAAAGCTTTTTTAAGATATATAAGCATAACTATTAAAGCCATTACTAATGTTTTGTCAGCAATAGGATCCATGCAACGTCCAAAAGCTGAACATATATTATATTTACGTGCAATTCTACCGTCAAAAAAATCTGTAATGCTAGCAATAAAAGCGATAATAACGGCAAAAATTCTAGTTATTTTTGTATCTGAAAACATAAGAACACAGATTATTGGCGTCAAAACTATTCTAAAAACAGTTAATGCATTTGGAATATTTTTAATAAAGAAACTCTTATCTTTCATGTAAAAAAAATAAATAAAAACAAAATTATTATCAAGTATTTTAATAGTGTATAATTATTGACATTAATTTAATGTAAAATAAACATAAAATGTGACTTTTATATCTTTTGCAAAAAAAATAATTTTATCTTTATCAACTATAATTATAATTACTTTATTTGCCTATCAAATAAATTCAAATATGATTAAGTCTACTTTTTTTAAAGACAATTATGCACAAAAAAAAACAGAAACAGAGCTGGAATATTTTAAAAAAATTAAGAAAACAGACAAACAAATAAAACACAACAAGTATACAAATATTGGAGTTGGAATTCTGCAAGTTGCACCATTTATTATTTCAATAACAACACTTAATTCAATTATGTACACAACATATGCATGTTCAATAATGATTACAGCACCAGTTGTTGCTTTTGGAAAAAAAATATTTAAAGAGCCAAGACCTGATGACAAAAACGATCTGACTTCATTTCCATCTGGACATTCGGCGTTTGCCTTTATGTGTGCAACTGTTTTAATTATGTGTATGAAAAACAAAAAAAGGTATATGTTGTTAAATGTTTTATTAATTATACTTGCTTCATATTCCGCTATTGGACGTATAATAGCAAACCGTCATTGGTTTATCGATGTATTTTGTGGTAGTATGATTGGAATTATATCAAGCATAATTGCATTTATTCTTATAAAGAAAATAAATAATAAACTACTTATATTTAAATAATTTTCTTATTAGTTAAAATAACAAGTCTTCAACTTTATAAAATTTTATTTTTTTTTGTTGCAACAATTTTATTGCACATTGCACGGCTCCAACAGCAAACAAACTACGATTATAAGCTTTATGTGTAATTTTTATTTCATCGTTTTCACCAATAAACATAACTTCATGTTCTCCAACAATATTTCCTCCGCGCACAGATGAAAAACCAATTTGATTTTTTTTTCTTTCTGACTTTCGGTCATAAATAAAAACATCATCAAAACTTAAATTACGACTATCTGCAACTGTTTTTCCTAACATTATTGCCGTACCAGATGGAGCATCTTTTTTTTTATTATGATGTCTTTCAAATATTTCGCAGTCATAATCGCCAAGCAACTTTCCGCATTCTAATAAAAGTTTATGCACGACAGCAATACCTATAGACATATTGGCCGACCAACATATTTTTGTATATCTAGATGCATCTAAAATTTGCTTCATTACGTAATCATTCATCGGAGTAGAGCCACTAACAAAGGGGGTTTTTGTTTGTTTAGCAAATTTTAAACATTCACACAAACCATCTATATTTGTAAAATCAATAACTACATCTGAATTTTTAAAAAGTTTTGCTTTATCTTCATTAAGTTCTCCACCATCAGTTATTATATCTACATTATCTAATCGTTTTAAAACATTCAAAATTTCTTGCCCCATTCTACCTTTATAGCCAGAAACGCCAATTTTAATCATTTTTCTATTTTCTTTGCCCATATTTTGTATTATATTTCATTATATCTTGGATCATCGGACATTTTATCAAAAATGTCATATTCATACTCACTAACCTCTTTACCATAATCAACTATTGTAGCTCTAACTAAAATAATGGTTTCTGTTGAATTTGATTTATTATTTTTTCGTCCAAAAAAATTACCAATTATAGGTATTGATCTCAAAAAAGGAACACCTTCGTTTATAGATGACGCAGATCTCTCGGTAAATCCACCAATAACTGCCGTTTGACCGTCTTTTAATTTTAAAATTGTATCAAGTTCTCTTATATTAGCAACAGGAATGGAACTTTTCGTCGAAAGTATTTTATCTGATGATGATTTTTTTTCACCTTCCGATTGCTCGTCCATTAAAATCGTAACAGCCGGATCTGAAACCGTATCTTCTAATTTAGAAATAGTCGGCTTTATATTTAACATAACCTGATGCCTTTCAATATCAATAGAAGGCAACACAGACATAATAATACCAAGTGGCATAGTTTGCGCTTCTGTGTCAACATTTCTATAAGCAGGTGTTACTATAACCTTTTCATTGTTATATGTCGCTGGAGTAAACATTGCTTTTGATTTAAAATAAACATAGTTTGTTGCAAATGTCATTAAAGCTGGTTGATTATTCATAGCATTTATCCTTGGATTTGAAAGCGTACGCGTTGAGCCAAACTTTTCAAACAAACTGGCAACAAAATCTATGCCTTTATTAAATGTTAATGTCGGTAACGCAGAACCTTCTGCGAGTTCAGGAACTATTTTGATAGACGAAGAAGCAAGCTGTCCAAGTTTAATATTGCCCCAATCTATTCCTGATTGATATTGTTTATTCAAATTTATTTCCAAAAATCTCATCTCAATAAGAACTTGTGCTGTTGATTTTTTCTTTAATTTTTGCAAATATTTTTCAATTAAGCGATGAGATTTTGTACTTGCTGTGATTATTATAATTCCTGCTCTTCTATTAACTCTTATTCTATTTTTGGAAACATTTATTGAAACAAGTGGATCGGCTTTTTCATTATTTTGATTTTTATTTTTTTCATTAACCATTTTATTATAAACACCATTGTTTATGTCTTCTTGTATTCTATTTTCAACTTCTTCATTTTGCGCAATACGTTGTATTTTTTCAGCAGTTGACGTGTAAATACTATTTGTATTTTCAGTTGTATCAATAATTTGTTCTATATCTTTCACTATATCCGACCAAAATGTATCATCTGATTTTGTAGTTACAGTCGAAGTTCCACCTCCTTTTACAGTTGCGGACGTAGAAAGTCCAGATGTATTAAGCGTTATAGAAGAAGACGTGCTTCTGTTAACATCAAGAAAATCTATATCATATGTCTTTGCATACGGCATATCTCTTGTAAAAACAAGAATTCCATATTTTTCCTCATATCTAGTATCAGTTAAGCCACAAATTCTATTAAATACATAACGTAGCGGTTTATTTTTTAAACTTAAATTAACACCACCTATTATAGTTGGATCAATTTGTACATCTATTCCAGACATTCTCGATAATTCCATAATTACATCAACTATTGGAACATCTTCCGATACATTAACCGACACAATTTTATCCTCTATAACCTTTGGTTCTTCTGGTTCGTATATATTTTCTAAGGATATTTGATTTTCTATAGCTTTCTTTTTTAATTTCCTTCCTTTCTTATTTTGTATAAGATCCACAATTTCATACTCATGCATTTTAATTAAAGAATCGTGATAGACAAATTCACTAGTATGATAGCATCCAAATTGTGTTATCGACAATAAAACAGGTGCAATAATTGCAAATTTTTTTTTCATCAAACAGCTAAATCAATTTTAGTATTTAAAAATAAAATGCAAGTAAAAAAGCAAAAAATATAGCCGGAATAAAAGGAAAAGGATTATCGTTTTTAACCTTTAATAACTTTTGATTAAAAAAAGTTAGTTTTCTTTTTTGTCTACTTAATGTCGCAATAAAATAAGAAATTATGCCAAAAATACCGCATAAACAAAAAAATAAAGGTATTTTTTCATAAAAAAGAAGTGGAGACAAAATAACAAAAAGCTTAATATCTCCAAAACCTATACAATCTTTTTTGTAAATTTTTTTCATAAAGATAATAAGTATGAAAAAAAACAAAATCATTGAAATATAGCTCAAAAAAATATAACTAAAACTAATGCCTATTCTGTATGATAAGAAAATAACAGAAAAAAACTCTATAATATGCAAAACATCAGAAGATAGCATGATTCTTAAATCAATAATTGATTGTGTAATTAAGCAAAAACAAATAATCCACATAAAAATGGTTTTTTCATTTATACCGCCAAAATATTTAACTGCAGTAACAAATGACAAAATCATAAAAATCTCAGCTAAAAAGTGCCAAACTGGAATGTTATTTTTACAATACCTGCATTGACCTTTTAGAAAAATAAATGATAAAATCGGTATAAGATCTTTCCAAGAAAGTTCATGATTGCAATTACAGCAAATTGAACGAGCTCCAAATAAATTTATATCTTTGTTTTTATTGAATAATCTATATCCAAAAAAAGTAGAAAAACTACCAAAAATAGCGCCAAAAATAACAGACAAAAACAGTGTTAACGTATTCATTGAAAATTATAAATAAATATAAATATTATAAATCAAATATTTTTATGTTTTTTAACAAAAATAATAAGAATATAATTATAATAACAGGCGCAACTGGAAGTGGAAAATCTAGTTTTGCCCTAAAACTTGCACAAAAAATTAACGGCGTAATTATAAATGCTGATTCAATGCAAATTTACAAACAAATACCGATTATTTCAGCACAACCAAGTGAAATTGAAAAAACTAATATCAAACATTATTTATATGGTTTTGTTGATATTTTTAGTAAAAATAAATATTCTGTTGGTGAATATTTATTAGATTTAAAAGACATTCTTGAAAAAATCGACAAAAAAAAAGAACAAAAGATACCAATAATTGTTGGTGGAACAATGTTATACATAAGTTCTATATTAAGTGGCCTTAGCGAAATACCGGAAATATCAGACGATATAAAAAATAATATTCGTATTAAATATAAAAATAAAACTGCAGAAGAAATGTTTGATGAATTAAAGAAAGTTGATGCAAAATACGCAAAAATAGTTGATAAAAACAATCCACACCGTATATTAAGAGGTCTTGAAGTTAAGCTGTCAACTGGACTATCGATTATTGATTTTTGGAACAAAAAAAAACAAAAATCTTTACTAGAAAATTATAATGTAAAAAAAATAATTATAGATACTCAAAGAGACGAATTATATGAAAGAATAAATAGACGTTTTGATGAAATGTTAAAAAATAATGTTCTAGATGAAGTAAAACAAATATACAATTATGCAACTGATAAAAAAATTAATATTCAATCTATACCAAAAGCAATAGGTTTGCATGAATTCTTTAAATATTTTGATAAAAAAATTTCCATGGAAGCAACAGTTGACAAAATTAAACAATTAAGCAGAAATTATGCAAAAAGGCAATTAACATGGCATAAAAAATACTTCCATGATTTTAAGAAAATTAAAAATAATTTTGATACAAATGATATAATGTTGTATTAATTTATCATTTCTTTACGCTTTATTTGATTTATTTCTGCCAATGGTCATTACCATAAAACCAAACAAGATAACAAAACTTCCAATTGACTGATTAATTGTTAATTTTTCTCCAAGGACTATATTTGACAAAATAATTGCGTATATAATTTTAGAAAAATCGAGTGGTTGAATAATTGTAACGGGACACATGCTTTGTGCTTTATATATTAGTAAATACTCTATTAAATATAAAATACCTACAAAACCAAGAATTATAAAAACGACCGGTTTTACTGCAATAAACTGATATGAAAAACACAAAGAAACTAATAAAATTATTGTATGTGTGTAAAAAACAAGCGTAGATATTGAAAATTTTATAGCAAGAATCCTATTTAAAACAGACACAATACTTTTCATTACAATTGATAATGCTAAAACAAAATATGCCATCTTCGTCCCGTTCATACTAATAGCCGGTTGTTGAATTATCAGCGCTCCAATTATACAAATTAACAAAGATAGCCATATTGTAATGTTTTTTTTTTCATTAAGAAAAATAATAGCTAAAATACTTGCTAAAACAGGAGTAATAAATTGTAAACTTACACCTTCATTTATTGGAATATGCAGAAAAGATACGTGTGCCAATCCAATAGATATTGTATATATAACATTACGAATTAAATTTGGTTTTAAAACATTCCAGTTAAAAAAAATAAATCTTTCCTTTATCATGAAAGGTATTAATATAAGAACTATTATACTTTGTCGAATGGCTATAGCTTCCCATGCCGGAATGCTATAATCAATCATCATTTTTTTTATAAAAACATTACTAATGACAGATAATAACGACGAAAATATATAGAATAAACAACCAATTAACAATACATTGTTTTGAAAAAGAAACTTTTTCATATAATTTTTATATCATGTATTTTCTTGTATTGACTTTTTTATCAAAGCCATTGCTTGTCATTTTTTCAACATATTTTCTGTCTATAATAAGTTTTGTTCCGTTGCTACCGGAAAAACTAACCTCTTCAATAACTTTTTCTATAACAGAAAATAGACGTCTTGCGCCAGTATTTTCAAGCTCACTATTAAGTCTACTTGTTATTTGAGCTATTGCTTTAAGCCCATTCCTTGTAAATAAAACGTCTATTCCATCAACTTTAAGTAATTTTTGTTGCTGCTCTGGTAAACTATATTTTAAATCTGTTAAAATACGTTCAAACTCATTAACTGTAAGCGGTTTTAACTCAACACAAACAGGAAAACGACCTTGCAACTCAGGCATTAGATCACTAACTTTATTATAGCAAAAAGCACCAGCCGCAATAAACAAAATGTGATCAGTTTTTACAGAACCATATTTTGTCTGAACTATTGTTCCTTCTACAATAGCTAACAAATCTCGTTGAACACCTTCCCTTGAAACCTCGCCTCTCGATTGATAATCCTTATTACTTATTAATTTATCAATTTCATCAAGAAAAATAACACCACTCTGCTCTATTTTTTTTATTACATCTGCGATTATTAAATTTTTATCAACATAATTTTCCATGTAGTAATCATACATTATCTCTAATGCTTCACGTACTTTTATCGTTTTTTGCACTTTATTTTTTTCATTTTTAAAACCAGAAAATGGAACTATACTTATCATAGCAATCTCGCTTATATTACCATGATAATTACTCCCAAGATCGTTAAATATATCTTTTTTTGTATTATGATCCGGCAATGTAATTGTTACATCAATATCATCATATTCTCCGTTTGCAAGTTTAACTTCATCTACCACTATAAAATTTGATATTTTATCATCAACATCTAAACAACCGTCAATTTTATCTTGATCATTTTTAAATTCTTTATCAGCGATTATGATTGATTTTAAAATATCTGTATTTCTATCGTTTTTTTCTGTTTTTACAAAATCTTGAATTGCTTTAGCTACATATTTTATTGCCATCTTTTTAGCAGTATTTTCATAGTTTTTAATCATCTTGTCTCGTTCACGTTTAATAGTTAAATCGACTAAATCACGAATAATACTTTCTACATCCTTTCCGGCATAACCTACTTCTGTAAATTTAGTCATTTCAACTTTTAAAAATGGACTATCTGTTATATCAGCAACTCGTCTCGCTATTTCTGTTTTTCCAACACCAGTTGGTCCAGAGAGCAAAACATTTTTAGGCAAAATTTCAGAACGCATTTTTTCATCATCAATCATCATACGTCTTCTTCGATTCACAAATGCAATTGCAACAGCTTTTTTTGCTTCATATTGCCCTATTATGTATTTATTCATTTCCTTAACAATCTCGTTCGGTGTTTGTCGATTAACTTTTATTTTTTTAAGCATAAAGCACTTATTCTAAAAATAGAAATAAATTTTAATTTTCAAGACACATTTTAACTAACTTTATTTTATTTTATATTCAAATCGACACTTATTAAGTTAAATTTTTCAATGTATTGTCTATGTAGTCAACAAATTTTTTAAATTCGGGTATTTTAGAATGATCAAGTTTTTTTATCTCAACAGCATTTATCTTGCTAGGATTTACATGTTTTCCATAACGTATAACTTCATAATGCAGATGTGGCCCAGTTGCTAAACCAGTCATTCCTACATAACCAATAACTTGTCTTTGTTTAACGCGTTGTCCTTTTTTTATATTTGCAACGCGAGACATATGTGCATATTTTGTTGAATATTCAGAATTATGCCTAATAAGAACATATTTTCCATAACTACGATCGTTTAACTTTATCTCAGCAACGACACCATCCCCTGCTGCATAAATAGGAGTACCAGTCGGAACAGCCATATCTACTCCTTTATGAGCACGTGTATATCCTAAAACAGGATGCTTTCTTCTTGTTGTAAACCCACTTGTAATTCTCGCTCCATCGACTGGTGTTTTTAATAATTTTTTTTGTATAGATTTACCTTTTCTGTCATAAAAACTACCATTAAAATTAAATATTTCATAATCATGATTTCTCAAAATTAAATTTGTGTATAAAACATTTTCATCAACCACGTCGCCATCAACATCTTTTGTTGTTTTTACCACAAAAACAAACTTATCGTTATAGCGTAAATCACGTTGAAAATCAATCAAGAAAGCATATTCATTTAAAATATTATATAATGTTGATATTTTTATCCCTCCAACAATAGCATCTGCAAATAAATTATTTTTAATTGTACCATTTATAACATTAGTTTTAACTATAAGTCTTGGCTTTTCAACCTGAAGAACATAACCGCTATTATTTTTTTCAACAATATATCTAATACCTTTTGGCATTTTAAATGATAACTTTGTTATAACTTTGTTCTCAATTTTGTTTTTCAATACTGGAAATACTTTATATTTTTTTTTGTCATCTTTATTATTATCTAAAACAATTTCAGAATTATACATCACATTAAATATCTGTCCTTGTTTAAGTGATCTAAGATTTATTTTAGTTGATAATAAGTACAATATATCATTAATATTTTCCCTGGAAAATCCTGCACGTTTTAATGCAAAAAATAAGTTATCGTTTTTTTCCAATTGCACTACATTTTTCCCTGAACCATATATTTTAAATTTTTTTTTGTTATTAGACAGTAAATAATTCTCATCACTTATAAACATTTTAATTTTTTTTGAATCATTTAATTTAACTAAATTACGATCTTTTAAAAAAAAATCAAAAACAATAAATTTGAAAAAAAATGTTAAAATCAGCATACATATAAAAAAGCTGATAAAATAATAAGATTTTTTTTCATGTTCCATTCCTAACTCAGACTCTATATCTTGTTCGATATCATAAAAATCTTTCATAAATATCTCATTAAAGAATGCTTACAAATGTATTTAATCCATCATAGCAATAAAACCAGTTGCTATAAATGACAATACAATTAAAATAACAATAATCCTTGATATTATCTTCATCTTAGTTGAAGAGAAAATTTTATAAATAAAAATCAAGTATCAAAGTTTTAAAAAATTTAAATTTTGATGTAAATTTTTGTTTTATTTTATTTTTCTTTTATTTTTCTGTTGACAATAAAAAAAGTTGTTTTTCACTTATCATTGATGTCGAAAAAAGTTTTGGCACTAATAAAGTTAAACATTTTAGCAGGAAAAGCTAATCCAGCACCACCTATTGGTTCGGCGCTTGGACAAAGACAGGTAAATATAATGGAATTTTGTAAGCAATTCAACGATAAAACTAAGGGTTTAGGTGAAGTTATTTGTCCGACTATAATAACTGTATACGAAGATAAATCGTTTAGTTTTATAATTAAAAATCCTCCTGCTTCGTTTTATATTAAAAACATTGCGAATATTAAATCTGGTTCTAAAACTCCAGGAAGAAGCGAGAGTGTTGCAACAATAAAAAAAGCTGATATTTTAAAAGCTGTCGAAAAAAAAATGCCTGATTTAAATTGTTTTGGAAATAAAGAGTCTGCTTTCAAGATGTTTGTTGGAAGTGCAAAATCGATGGGTATAAAGGTTGAAGAATAATTTTATGTCAAGTGCTACAAAAAGAATGAAAAAAGCTTATAGTTTGTATGATAAAAATATTTTTTACACATTAGATGAAGCAATTGATATACTTATGAAATACAAAAAAAGCGCGAGTGCTAAATTTGATGAATCGGTTGATACAGTTATTAAACTTGGTGTAGATACAGATAAACCAGACCAAGTTATCAAAAGTTTTGTAGAATTACCACATGGAAATGGTAAAAAAGCAAAAATTATTGTTTTTGCAAATGATGATAATATAGATAAAGCATTGTCATTAGGAACAATTGCTGCCGGTGGAGATGAGTTAATTGATAAAGTTGCTCGCGGAGAAATTACGGATTTTGACAAAGTTGTAGCTACAACCGTAATGATGCCAAAACTTGCAAAAATTGCAAAAATTCTCGGACCAAAAGGTTTAATGCCTAGTCCAAAGTTAGGTACAGTTGTAAACGGAAGTGTTGTTCCTGTTGTTCAATCTTTAATAAAAGGTAGATCGAATTTTAAAACTGAAAAAGATGGTTGTGTAAAACTTGGAATAGGAAAAATGTCTTTCGGAAAAGAAAAAATTATTGAAAATTTTAAAGAAATTATTTCAGTCATTAAACAATTAAAACCTTCGAGCGTTAAAGCTAACTACTTTAATAGTATTATATTAAGTTCGACAATGGGTGTTAAAATAAAAATAAAAATGAGTGATATATATTCAATATGAAAGAAAAGAAAGACATTATAAAAGAAATTAATGAACTTTACAGTAACAATAAGTATGCTGTCGTTGTAGATTTTAAAGGATTAAATTCTGTGGATACATACTCATTCCGCGGTGAATTATATGAAAAATGTGGTTGCAGATTTCATGTTGTAAAAAATACATTAAATAAAGTTGCCGCAAAAGGTACTGAATTTGAAAAAAATATAAACTTAAATGGCCAATGTGGAGTTATATTTTGTAATGATATTTTAAATGTATCTAAAGTAATAAATGATTTTTGTTTTAAAACAAATAAAATTAAGTTAGTTTCATGTTTAAATGGAGAAAATATCATAAGTGAAGAAAAGCTTAAGGAATTAGCTTTGTTACCTTCTATAGAAGTATTGAGAACAAAATTATTATATGTATTAAAAGCAGTTAGTGCGTCAGTTGTACGTGCAATGGCTGAAAGAATAAAACAACAAGGAAGCAAAGTTGAAAGCAAGTAATTGTTGTTTATTGTTTGTATGTGTGTTTATGAGTAGTGATTTGAGTAAAATTGCAGAAACTTTATCTGGACTAACGATAGAAGAAACTGCTGAATTAGTTAAAGTTTTAGAAGAGAAATGGGGTGTTTTAGCCTCAGCACCTGTTGCAGTAGCTTCTGGTGCAGGTGAAAATGGAGGAAAAAGCGCAGAAGCTGAAAAATCTTCATTTAATGTTGTTTTAACATCTGCCGGCATGAGTAAAATATCTGTAATTAAAGTAGTAAGAGAGATTACAGGGTTAGGTTTAGGTGAAGCTAAAACATTAGTTGAAAGTGCTCCTAAAGAAATAAAAACAAATGTAGAAAAAACCGCTGCTGAAGAAATAAAAAAGAAATTAGAAGAAGCTGGAGCTACAGTTGAATTAAAATAAAATTCTTAGTTATTTTTTTAAAAAAAGAGGTTTATTGTATTTTTATATGAAAAGTGTTTTAAGATATTCTTTTTCAAAACTTAATTTTAAAAACCAACCAAATTGTTTAACGTCGTTAAATAGACTTTCTTATAATAAGTTTTTGAACGAGGATGAATCATTGTGTTATTCTATTGAAAATGCATTAAAATCTGTTTTTCCAATTAATGATGCTTATGGTTATGCAACGATAGAGTATGTTGGGCGTAGAATGACTGAACCAAAATACTCTGTTGAAGAATGTAGAATTAAGAATCTTCCATATGTAGCAGGACTTTATATCACTGTAAGATTAATTTTATTTGATGTAAATGTTGAAAAAAAGACAAGAAATATAAAAGTCATAAAAGAACAAGAACTTTATCTGTGCGATATTCCTGTAATGACGGAAAATGACTCGTTTATTATTGATGGAGTTGAAAAAGTTGTTATATCGCAAATTCATAAAACACCTGGCGTTTTTTTTAATAAAAAAATAAAAGATAATTCAAAACTTGAATACTCAGCAACAATAATACCATATCTTGGCAGTAGATTAGAAATTTTATTTTCATCCAAAACTTCTCTATTTTTTAGAATAGATAAACGTAGAAAAATTTCAATATACTATTTGTTGTCAGCATTAAAAATGTCGCATAAAGAAATGGTTTCTAATTTTTATACACAATTAAAATTATCGGTCGAGAACGATAAGCTTTTTAGTTTTGAAATTAAGCTTTCTGATTTTATCGGTTCAACATTAATGTTTGATATTAGAGATAAAAAAAACAATATTTTAATAAAAAAAGGAACAATAATTGGTCGTTTACTTGTTAGAAAAATTGGCGATCAAAACAAGTTTTACTGTCTCGAAAGCGATTTAATTGGACAATATTTATTTGACGATATAGAGCTAAAAAATAAGAAAATACATGCAGCGAGTTTAATAAATCAAGATATATTAAATACAATTAAAAAAGAAAAAAATAAAAATTTTAGCATAGTTAATAGTTTTTCTGCTTCATTTAATGAATGTATTTTAAATGAGATTAATGAATATAGGGATATTTCATACGAACAATCATTAAGTGTAATAACAAAAATACTTCGTCCTGGTATACCATTTGTATTAGATGAAGCTAGTGCATTTTTTGAAAATATTTTCTTTTCAGAAACAAATTACAGCCTAATGGATGTTGGTCGCTACAAACTAAATTCTGTTTTAGGTTTAAATATATCTGAAAAGTGCAATATTTTGACAAAAGAAGACATAGTTGCGACAATAAAAAAATTAATAGAGTTTAAAAACGGATCAATTGGCGTTGACGATATAGATAGTTTATCAAATAGAAGAATTAGAAACATTGGTGAATTAGTTTACAGTCAATTTCGTTCAGCAATTGTAAAAATGTCAAAAAGTACAGTTGAGCGTTTAAATTCAATGGTCTTAGATAATTCATTTCCAAGTGATTTTATACCAGTAAATCAAGTAGCTAAATCAATACGCGATTTTTTCCTATTATCTGAGTTATGTCAGTTCATGGAACAAACAAATTTATTATCAGAACTTGCTCATATTCGTAAAGTTTCTGCGCTTGGTAATGGTGGTATAACAAGAGATAGAGCTACAGCAGACGTTCGCGATATTCATCCAACACATTATGGTCGTATATGTCCAATAGAAACTCCAGATGGTCAAAATATTGGATTAGTTACAAGTTTAGCATGTTATGCAGGTATTAATAAATATGGTTTTATAATAACTCCTTATCGCAAAGTTATAAATTGTAAAGTTACAGAACAAATTGATTATTTAGATGCAAGTGAAGAAAAAAAATACAAAATCAGTTATGCCTCAATTGATATCATGGATTTGCCAGCAAATTCAAATAAGATGATTACTGCAAGATATAACGAGGATTTTATATTAATTCCTGGAAAAGATATTGATTATGTAGATGTAGCTCCTTGTCAGATAATGTCAATGATGGCTTCATTTATTCCTTTTTTGGAAAGTGATGACACAGCTCGTGCATTAATGGGTTGTAATATGCAACGTCAAGCTGTTCCTTTACTGTTTAAAGAGGCACCATTTGTCGCAACTGGTTTTGAAAAGAAAGTTGCATTAGAATCAAATTCTGTAATTAAAGCTAGAAGCGATGGTGAGGTTGTGTTTGTCGATGCCGATAACGTAATTATATCACCTGATGAAAAAAATAAAAAAGGTGTTGATTATTATTCATTAAAAACATTTGGCAGAACAAATCAAAATACGTTCTCCAATCAAAAACCTGTTGTAAATCTCGGTGATAAAGTAAAACAAGGTCAAGTTATCGCTGATTGTTCTTCAACAAGTAATGGAGAGGTAGCGATTGGAAAAAATATTTTATTAGCATTTGTCCCATGGAACGGATATAATTATGAAGACTCTGTGGTAATATCACGTAGATTGGTCACAGAAGATAAATTTACTTCCGTTCATATAGAAGAATTTGAAGTGTCTGTTCGTGATACAGCATTAGGCGCAGAAGAAATAACACGTGATCTTGATAACGTAAGTGAAGAAAAATTAAGATATTTGGATGAAACAGGAATTATTCAAATTGGTGTTAATGTAAAAGGTGGTGATATTTTAGTTGGAAAAACAACACCAAGTAGTGAAGGTCCGATGTCGTCTGAAGAAAAACTTTTAAAAGCTATTTTTGGTGATAAAATTACACAAAAACGTAATACATCATTATGTTTACCTTCTGGAACTTTCGGGACAGTTGTCGATGTAGAAATTCTAACCCGACGTGGTGATTTAAAAGATCAAAGAGCTTTACAAATCGAACGTGAAGCAATATTAAAACGTGAAATGAAAAAAAATATAGAATTATCAATATTACATGATACTTTTGACAAAAGTTTAAATTCATTACTTGATGGATGTATCGTAAATTTAAAAGGCAAAAGAAGTAAAATAACATCAAGTGATTTAAAGAAAATGAGCTTAGAAAACAAATTTACTTTATCCGCCAATGACAACAATATATCTAAAAAATTATTTGAACTAAGAAATACATACTTAACAGCGAAGAAAAAGATTGAAGAGTTATATATTTTAGATGTTGAAAAATTAATGGATGGTGATAATTTGCCAAATGGCATTCTAAAAATTGTTAAGGTATATGTTGCTGTTAAATCAAGGTTACAACCTGGAGATAAAATCGCTGGAAGACATGGAAATAAAGGTGTTGTATCGCGTTGTGTTGCTGTTGAAGACATGCCTTACATGGAAGACGGTACACCTATAGATTTAATATTTAGTCCAGTTAGCGTACCTGGTCGTATGAATATTGGACAAATACTTGAGACACATCTTGGTTTCTTGTCTTATAAAATTGGTAAAAAAATAGACGATGTTTTAAATCAAAAAGACGCAAGTGATAAAGTTCGTAAAATATTACTCGACATATCTCAAAACAATAATTTCTCAAAAGAGATTAAGGAAAAGAGCGATAAAGATATTATTGAACTGGGAAAACAATACAGAAATGGTTTATATTTTGAAACTCCTATATTTGATGGTTGTAAGATAGACGACATGGATCGTTTAGCTGAAAAACTTGGCATAGATAATTCTTTACAAGTCACGTTATACAATGGATTAACAGGTGAGCCGTTTGATAGAAAAATAACAGTTGGTTATATGTATATTATAAAATTGCATCACTTAGTTGATGAAAAGATGCATGCAAGATCTACTGGTCCATATAGTTTAATAACACAACAACCACTTGGTGGTCGTACTTATTTTGGTGGACAACGTCTTGGAGAAATGGAATGTTGGGCATTACAAGCTTACGGTGCTGCATATACTTTACAAGAAATGCTTACTGTTAAATCAGATGATGTCTCTGGACGTGAAAAAATGTATGAAGCAATAATTAATAACAACTCTCGTTTCAGTTCTGGAATACCTGAGTCGTTTAATGTTTTGTGTAGAGAATTCCGTTCTCTTGGATTCGATATAGAACTTGGTGTAAATGGTTAATTGTATGGCTGTCGTTGAAAATGGTAATGTAAAAACTACTGATAATTTCGGTGCTTTTATTGATTTTGATTATCTTCGTGTAAAAATTGCAAGTCCTGAACGTATTTTGGCTTGGTCTTATGGTGAAGTTAAAAATTCTGATACTGTGAATTATAGAACATTTAAACCTGAACGCGATGGTTTATTTTGTGCAAGAATTTTTGGTCCTATAAAAGATTATGAATGTCTTTGTGGAAAATATAGAAGATTAAAATATAAAGGTATTAGATGTGAAAAATGTGATGTAGATGTTGTTTCTTCGTCTGTTAGACGTGAAAGAATGGGGCATATTAAATTAGCATATCCGGCTTTGAATACACTATATTTAAGAACAGTTCCTTCTAAATTATCAATATTGCTAGACGTAACTGCAAAATCATTAGATGCTGTTTTGTATTTTGAAAAATACATAGTAATTGATCCAGGTGCAACACCATTAAAAAAATATCAAATATTATCAAAAAGTGAGCACGAGAGAGCTGTTGCAGAGTTTAGCGAGAATGCTTTTAAAGATGGCATCGGTGCAGATGGTATAAAACAAGCCTTAGAGGCTTTTGATTTACAAAAAGAATACGATCGTCAACTTGCAATTATGCAAAGTGTAAAATCTGAACTAAAAATTGCCTCAATGAAAAGAAGATTAAATTTAATAAATGATTTTATCATATCTGGTAATAGACCTGAATGGATGGTTTTTACAATTCTTCCTGTTTTACCTCCTGAATTAAGACCACTCGTTCCTTTGGATGGCGGAAGAATGGCAATTTCCGATTTAAATACATTATACTCTCGTATTATAAATAGAAATAATCGTTTAAAAAGATTACTTGAAGTTGGAGCACCTGAATTAATAGTTCAAAATGAGTGCAGAATGTTGCAAGATGCTGTCAGCTCTTTGTTAAACAATTCTAGCAGTAATGGTCAAAAAGTTGCAAAAAACTCATTTGGCAGACCATTGAAATCAATTAGCGATTTCTTAAAAGGTAAACAAGGTCGTTTAAGACAAAATTTACTTGGAAAACGCGTTGACTATTCTGGACGTTCAGTTATTGTTTCTGGACCTGAATTAAAACTACATCAATGTGGTTTGCCAAAAGAAATGGCTCTCGAATTATTTAAACCATTTGTTTTGTCAAAGTTACGTCTATATGGAAAAGTTGCAACAATAAGACAAGGTATTCAGATGATTGAGGCAAAAGTTCCAGAAGTTTGGGAAATATTAGAAGAAATAACAAAGGAACATCCAGTTATGTTGAACCGTGCTCCAACTTTGCATAGGCTTGGTATTCAAGCGTTTGAACCAAAATTAACGGAATTAAGAGCTATACAAATTCATCCATTAGTTTGTAGAGCATTTAACGCAGATTTCGACGGAGATCAGATGGCAGTTCACGTTCCATTGTCAATAGAAGCACAATTAGAAGCCCGTATTTTAATGCTTGCTTCGAATAATATTTTAAGTTCTGCAAATGGTGAACCAATGATTGTTCCAAGAAAAGATATAACAGTTGGTTTGTATTACATGTCAACGGCATTCGATGGAGAAATAGGCGAAAATCATACATTTTTCTCTTATGATGATGTAATGATTGCATTACAAAACAAAAAAATAACAGTTAACACAAAAATTAAATATTATTATAAATACGAAGATTGCGATGGTGAGGAAAAAGATAAGTTGCACCTACTTGACAACACAACAGCTGGTCGTTTAATGTTGTTCCAATACATACCACACGATGGAAAAATAAGTTTTGATTATCTAAATAAACAGTGGAGCATTGGATTTTTAGGTGAGATTGTAAAGAAAGTTTATAACGTTTATGGACCTAAGGTTACGGTTATATTCTGTGATAGAATAATGAAGGATGGCTTTAAGTATTCAACTCTTTCTGGAATTTCTTTTGGAAAAAACGATATAAATATTCCAGGCAATAAATATGAACTCATAGAAGATGTAATGGAAAAAATTAAAGACGTCGACAATCAATATAAAGAAGGTTATATAACAGCAAAAGAAAAATATAATAAAGTTACAGACTACTGGGCAGAGTGTACTGACAAACTTTGCGATGAAGTAATGGATTCTTTAAAAATAAATGCCAATAACTCTAAGATTAATTCAATTGCATTAATGATGAACTCTGGTGCTCGTGCATCAAAAGCTCAAATGAAACAATTAGGAGGTATGAAGGGATTGATAGCTAAACCAAATGGTGCAATTATAGAAACTCCTGTTATATCTAACTTTAAAGAAGGATTGTCTGTCATGGAATACTTCAATGCAGCACATGGTGCTCGTAAAGGTAACGTCGATACAGCATTAAAAACAGCAGACGCAGGTTATTTAACTCGTCGTTTAGTCGATGTCGCTCAAGATTGCGTAATAACAGAACATGACTGCGGTTGCGAAGAAGGCGTTGTATATAAAGCAAAAGTCCAAGATGGTCGTGTTATTCAAAAGTTATCAGAAATCATTAAAGGTAGATTTTTGGCAAAAGATGTTTGTGATAAGGATGGAGCAGTTTTATTAAAAGCAAATACATTAATCGACAAAAATGCCATGAAAGTTTTAGATGATAATGAAATTTCTTTTGCAACAATCCGTTCACCTGTCACATGTAAATGTAAATATGGTATTTGTTCAAAATGTTACGGTATAGATCTATCAACTCAAAATATTATAAATATCGGAGAAGCAGTTGGTGTAATCGCTGCTCAAACAATTGGCGAACCTGGAACACAATTAACATTAAATACATTCCATATTGGTGGTGTCGCAACTAAAAAGATTGCAGAATCTGTTATAGATGCAGAATTTGCCGGCATTGTACATTTTGTTGATATACGTTTTGTTGTAAATAGAAATAATGAAAAGATTGTTGTATCAAATTCTGGCCATATTGAAATATTAGATAGAAATAACAAAGTTGTTTATTCGAAAATCGTAAGCTATTCTGCAAAATTATTTGTTAATGACGGAGAAAATGTAAAACTTGGACAACGTTTGGCAGAATGGGATCCTTATAATGTATACATAATATCTGAATATGACGGAAAAGTTAAACTATGTGATATGTTATTAAATATATCATACATAGAAAAAGTTGATGAAGTTTTAGGTCATACTAATAAGGTTATAGTCAACTGGATGGATTCTGCAAAAACATTAAAACCAAGCGTAACAATATTAGACAAAAAAGGTTCAAATATTAAAAACGAGCATGGCGTATCTGTATCTTATTTATTACCTGTTGGTGCTATTTTATCCATGTCAGATGGCGACGAAATTCATGTTGGCGATCATATTGCTAAAATTTTACGCGATGAATCAAATGTAGTAAAAGATATTACAGGTGGTCTACCAAGAGTAGAAGAGATATTTGAAGCTCGCATACCAAGCAATTCGTCAATTATTGCCGGTGCTGATGGCTACGTTGAGTTCAATAAAGAAACTAGAAGTATATTGAAAATGACATTGCATCCAGATGATAAAAGTATCGATCCTATTGTGTATAATATACCAAAAGGAAAATATTTATCAATTCGCAATGGTAGTCGTGTTAAAAATGGAGATATAATAATAGCTGGTTCAATGAATCCATATGATATATTGCGTTTTCAAGGCGTGAGCGAGTTAACTTCATATATAGTTAGAGAAATACAAAGTGTGTATAAGTTACAAGGAATAGATATAGACAGTAAACATATTGAAGTAATAGTTAAATACATGTTAAATAAGGTCGTAATTGACGACAAAGGGGATACAGATTTAAATGAAGGTTATCAGTATGAATTAACAAAAGTATTAGAGGCAAATGAAAAAGTCAATGCAAGTAATTTGAAACCTGCTAAATATCACAGAGTTTTGTATGGAATTTCAAAATCTTCATTACAAACTGAATCATTTATTTCCGCAGCATCTTTCCAAGAAACTGTAAAAGTATTAACAGACGCAGCTATAAAAGGAAAGAAAGACGAGCTTCGTGGCATGAAAGAAAGTTTGATAATTGGACGTTTAATTCCAGCTGGAACTGGCTTTATAACAAGACAGTATAAGAAAAAAGCAATGCAATTTTCAAATGAAGGCGAGAGCATAATAGATATAGATTCAGTATAAAAATAAAAATTATTTTATTTTTTATTAATCTTTTATATTAAAGTATACAATCTTTCTTTTAGCTCTTGTTATTGCAACGTATTTTAATCTAAGTTTTTCATTGCATTCTTGCTGTTTTTGTTGTTCAATTTTATCATCAATTGATATATTGGTTTTTCCGGCAATTTTGTACCAAAAACAATCGTTAAAAAAAAACATTTTTTCATTTTCGGAATTAAAATTATTTTTACAATTTTTTTTTTCCAAAATAAATACAGAATCAAATTCCATTCCCTTAACTCCGTGTACAGTGCTAAAAAATATCTTTAATTCTTTTTTATTTGATATTTTTTTACTATTCTTTTTATTTTGAAAATTCTCCCTACACCCTTTAAGATATAAAATAAACGATCTAACATCATAATCATTAAATTGAGTTTTTTTGCTATAACTATCAAAACAAGATTTAATAAAATTAAAAGATGAAAAATATCTTTTGTTGCTTTTTGTTATATCTTCAATCAAAAACAAAATATCACTTATTGAACTACAATTAAGAACTTTATCAAGAATATCATTGGCATAATCCAGTTTATCTTTTTCATTTTTATCTGTAAAAAATCTACTCTTCATCAAATGCCATAATGTTTTTTCAAAAGTTAATTCATCACTACTTAGACAAAGTTTTGCTAGCATTTTATCAGTAAAATTAAATATTTCACTTTTAAGCAAACAAGCCAAATTCATGTTATCATTTTGCAACACAAAAAAATATAATATAGATAAAATATCGTTATAATAAATGCTGCTTTTTTCAATATCATTATTCACTGTAACATCGACATTATAGCTATATTGCAGTTCAGATAAGACATCAAATATAAAATCATCTTTCTTGTAATAAAGTATTGCTATGCTATTATCATCTTTTTCGCCAAAGATATTATTCCTTGCGTCATTTTCATTTATAAGTATATATTTGTATATAGTTTCTGCAAATTTTTTTATTTTTTTTTGCCTGTTTTGTTGTTTTTCAACCAAACTATTTGTTCTACTTAGCCAGTCATTTTCAACTTCATTATTTTTGTCTAATGATAAATTAACTTCTTCAACAAAAATAGAGTCTTTTTTTTCAAGTATATAGCCGTTTGGTTTTTTTTTTAATTCATCTACCGAACAAATATGTTTAACGTTATTGAATATTTCGTTGTTTCTGCATAGTTCATCAGCTTCGTCCAAAATCGGCTGGATTGAACGATATGATGTATTTAGTTTTATATTACAGTTAAATGGTATATTTAGCTTTTCTGATAGCTGAGAAAACTCAATCTTATTCTTTTCATATTCTTCTACTTTTGCGCCCTGAAAACGATAAATTGATTGTTTTTCATCTCCAATTATAAAAAAATTACATTTTGTTTTCTCAACAATTTTTTTTATTATTTCCCAGCTGATCGGATTTGTATCTTGCGCTTCGTCAAGCATCAAATGCTTTATATTTGAACCATTTTTGCAAATATCTTTGTTTTTAAATAAACAATCTTTTGTAAGGAGTTCGAATGTTTGAAATAAAAAATCATCATACGTACAAACATTCATACTATTTTTAAAATCTTGATATTTTTTTAACACATCATAGGCGATATTTAAAACAGAATATGTAAAATTAACTCCATTCTGTATGTTCAGGTTAACAAAATAATTTTGTATTCTCTTTTCAAACTCATTAGGGTTTTTTTTACTACGCAATGTTTTATCCGATTTAAGAATAATATTTTCCCAAGCTTCTAATTTTCGTAAATCCAGTTCACTCAAATTTTTATCTATACCTCTTCTGCCAGAACAACATGCGTATAAAAAATTTAAATCCATCTTTTTTAATTCAGATTCTAATAGTGTTTTTTCTTTATCAATACTGTTTTTTTCTGTTAAAAAATGTTGTAAATCTTCTGGTAAAAGTTGATACATCTTATCTATATCGACGCTTTGAAGCACGTCATTGTTGTTTTGTCGATTCTTTGTACTTATCTTATCAAAAAGTGAAAAAAAATAAATCTGTTTACCAATTATGGCTTTAACCAGTTCATAAAATGATGATATATTTTTTTCTTTGATTAATTCATTTATAAACTGCATTTCACTATCTTTTAACTCTGTTGTATTTTTGCTAAAACTACTTACAATTCTTCTCACCATTTCGTCAATCACAAACTCATTATTGTTATCCAATATACCTATGTCTTCATATAACCAACCATTTGCTATTAAGAGTCTTCTGCAAAAACTATGAATTGTTGATATTCTTAACTTATTTTCATCTACATTAATATTTCTTTTATTTGCCTCAAATATAATTCTATTTATCATTTCTGCTGAGCCAATCTCTGTATAAGTTATGCAAACGATTTCTTCCGGTTTTATACCATTTTCAAGTAAAAATAAAAATCTATCCACAAGTTTAGTTGTTTTGCCACTACCAGCATTTGCAGTAATCCATAAATTAACATTTAAATCGTTGATTTTATCTTCAGAATAATTCATATTATTCATAAGCAAAGAACAGCATAATTGCAGGATTTTCAAGCATTTTTTTTATATCGCCTGCAAATAAAGCTAAATCTGCTCCATCTATAACTCGATGATCTGCTGAAAAAGTAATCGTACAAGTTGGACAAGAAACAACCTTTTCATTGACAACCATTGCCGTTTTTTCTATCGTTCCAACGGCAATAATACATGATTGTGGTTGATTAATTATCGAGTAAAATTCCTGAACACCATACATTCCTAAATTAGAAACAGTAATATTCCCGCCTTGAAATTCAGAAGGCAACAATTTACCTTCATTTGCTTTCTTTACAAAATATTTTATTTCCGATGAAATATCCTTTAAATTCTTTTGATCTGCATTTCTGATTATTGGTGTAAAAATTCCGTCATTTACAGCAATGGCAACAGAAACATCAACATTATTATATTTTCTTATTTTTCCATTAGCCCAACTTACATTAATTTTTGGATGTCTGTACATAGCTTGAGAAACTACCATTATAATTATATCATTTACGGAAATTTTTCGCTCTGGTGTATTTGCTATACTTTTATTCAATTCATCCTTGAAAGACAAAAAATTAGACATATTTACTTTAATCTTTAAGTACCAATGTGGAACCTGTTGCTTACTTTCTGTAAGTCGATTTGCTATAGTGCGCCTCATTGAATTTGGCTCAACGTCTATAAATTCAATCGAATTTCTTCCAATATTCCTTTGTAAATTACGACCATTACTTATTACAGCTTCTACGTCAGATTTCACAATCCTTCCATTTGGCCCATGACCAACTATATCTTTGATATTAATATTATTTATTTTTGCAATTTTTTTTGCCAACGGACTTGCAAACACAAAATCATCAGATTGTTTTTCGTTAACTTTTAATAATTCATCTTTTTTATTGTAGCTGTCATTATTATTGTTTAAAAAATTTTCATTTCCCTTAACATCATTATTTTCACTATACTTATTAAAAGATTTAACATCATCGTTAACTTTATAATTTTTTAATTCATCCGCACTCTCGCCTTTTTCTAAAATTAAAGCAATCGTTTTTCCAACACTAACAACGTCGTTGTTGTTTACTAAAATCTTTCCAAGAATACCCTTATTTTGAGACTCAACTTCCATTATTGCTTTATCTGTTTCAACTTCAAGAATAACATCCCCAACAACAATGCTATCTCCTTCTTTTTTATTCCATGAAACGATTTTACCTTCTGTCATTGTCGGCGACAATGCTGGCATCTGAACCTTAATAACCATACAGTATGTGTATAAAAGATTTTTTTATTTGCAAGAAAAGTTTAATGACTATAGTATATGCTTTTTACTTGAATTTTAATTTTTTTATCAGATTTTTTCAAATAGATGAAAAATTTATTATCAATAATAACAGATAGAATTTTAAAAACATCTTATCAAAATAAACATGTATTGACACAAATTAACATTAAGGATAATGATCTTGTAATTAATTTGTTATCAAAATTCATTCTTCCAATTTTAATGTTGTTTGGTTTTTATATTCATTCGCACGGCGATTATACTCCTGGCGGAGGTTTTCAAGCAGGAGTAATTTTTGCATGCGTGTTATGTTTGTATTATTTTATAAGCATTGATAAAAATAAAAAACGACTGTCACACATAATACTTACGTGTATATCTACTATTGGGTTTATTGTTTACATTGGAATAGGAATTATAGGTATTTTTACAACTGGAAATTTTTTAGACTTTACTTTTTTGCCACTAGAGCACAATAACGCAAGAGGAGTTTTTATAGTTGAGTTTGGAATATCTTTGGTTGTGTTTTCAAGTATATCAAGAATATTTATAACATTGTTAAATTTATTAAAAAATATTAAATCAATATGAATATATTTACGTCAATAGGTTACATTTTTTTATGCTTTGGTGTTTTTTTAACAACCACGACGATGCTTGGTTTGTCTCGTTTTGATAATATATATACAAGAGTTCATATAGCTACAATAAATGACATGTTCGGTATACCTATTGCAATTTTTGGAACAGCGCTATTGTTCCTTGGCCTTAATGATATTTTTACAGCAGTAAAATTGTGTATTGGTATAGTTATTTGGTATATTATAGCACCAATTTCTAATTATATAGTTATTAAAATGATATATTTTTATAACAATGAAAAACTTATAACAATAGAAAGCAAAGAAAAATAAATTTATTATAACTTTATTTTTTAATACATTGTTTTAACCAATAATTTGTTATTTCATAAATGAGTATAATTATTGATGCAATAAAAATCTGACTAACTACATCAGGAGGAGTAATTATTGCTGATATTATAAATATAATCAAAATAGCTATTTTTCTATTTTTTGTTAAAATATTTTTTTTCACAAGTCCAAATTTTGCAAAAATTAAGAGTATAATTGGAAACTGGAATATTAAACTAGTCGTAAAAATTAGAAAAAAAAATGTCCTTACATAATCAATAATTTTAAGCATTGGCTTTGCATTATCTGTGTCAAAAACAAAAAAATTAACAAAACGTGGCAATAAAAAATAATAAACCATAAAAATAGAACAAACCGTAAGAACAAAAGATAAAAATAATGAAAAAGCAAATATCTTCTTTTCTGAAAGATATAAACTTTTTGAAAAAAACCAATAAATACAAACAAATAATACAGGCAACGATAAAATAATTGATGAAAAAAACGACAAAAGCAAATCTGCGGTGAAACTTTCAAAAATTGAAGTATATATAAAAAGTAAATTATATTTTTTATTAAAAATTGAAGTAATCGGATTTGTTATAAATGTATAAAGATAGTTTTTATTAATATAACAAAAAATAAAACCTATAAAAACAAAAAATAACCATATCAGCAAAGATAATCTTAACTCTTTTAAAATATTAATTATAATTTTTTTCATACACTCTCTTATTGACGTCTTTCGCTATCGTTTTTATTTTCAGATATTTTGCCAGTTGCAGTATCCTTTAATGATTTTACGCCTTGCATTGGCAGACCTTTTACAATACTTTTTACCTGCCCTAACGTTTCTTTTAAAACAGAAGGCATTGAACTTTCTTTACCAAATATTTTCGCGCCAAATGTCGAAGTTTTATTGATAAACTCAGACATCATGCATGTAATTATAAATAATATAAATGCGGTTAAGAAATTAAATCCTTTTGTATTAATTGCGCTATCTTCGCCAACAAAGCCAGACAATTCCGCCATATGTACAGGCATTGTTCCAGATATTCTCCACATAGAGAAAAGTGTTATATCTAAAATTGGTATTTTTAAAATAGGTTCCCAACAATAAACAAAATTCATACTACCTTTTATTATATAATAATATATAGTTGAAAAGAAAGATAAACCAGCAAACATCATTACTTGTTCCGCTATACAGGCAGCAATTGTTTTCCACCAATCAGTAAATTTGTCGGCCGTTTTTTCATGTATCAAAAGTAAAAATACAGCAGGTCCAATTGCAAAATATAAAGACATTTTAATTAAAATTATTACATACAAAACAACGGCTTCTATTACACTAATCATAAAGAAAACAAAACACATTAATAATATAATGATTACAATAAATCCAGACCATGAAGAAAATAAAATAGCTAATAATTTCTCAAATGTATATCTATTAATCCAAAATTTTAAAATTTTATCGATTGGGCCAAAAGCAGAATAAATAAAGTCTTGTGGATTTGCTGCAGTGTATTTTTCTGATGAAAAATTTCCAGCAACAAAAGCCGATAAACCTTCTGCTAAATTAAATGCTGGTTTTACAAATAAATCTATGTATAATCCGAGTGAATTAGGATTTACAAAAGCCATTATTAATGCGTATCTCCACAAATAATCTTTCATAAATTTAAAATCAAATTTTTGTTCTCCGGTTATAAACTGAAATCCTATAATAAAAACTGAAAAAACAACAAAAATAAACCATGCTACATATAGTAAATGTATTTTTAAAAACGAAGAAGCAATCTTACCAAGCATACCGGCTTCCCACTCATAATCACATACTTTTTTGTATTCAGATGTATACCAATCACGTTCCTCTGCGTCTGATGGTTTTATTTCGCATTTAGAAGGATTATTTAATAAACATCTTTTGCAAATATAATCGCCAATAAAAAGTGTTTTTATAGGTTTTATTATAAGCGTTGTTAATAATTTATTCACACCACTAGCTTGTTCACTTGAAACAATATCATCAATACTATCTTCGGAATCAGTTTGGACATTAACATGCACATTATAATAACCACCATGAGTATATAATACATTATTTCCGTTCACTCTTGCTGTTCCGTCTTCGTTTGCATCTATAAATTCAATATATCTGCCATCTGCATCTTTATCACCTGGCGAAAGTTTATCACTATCAAGAATAGCAACCCATAATTTACCTGTTCTTGGTGAAATTATAGATATTTTGCCAGAATCATTTTTGTCATATGCTTTAAATGAGTATACAAGATTGCTTGAAGAAATTGTTTCAGGCGTATAATCAGAAGATGAAGGAGAAAATAATTTATTTGGATTATATGATGGATCCGGAATTCCTTGATCGTTTAAAGGTTGAATATAATAGTATAAATACTTTCCTTTTGACACCTGCGAGCCATTTCCTATATTTAATGTATATCCTCTTTGCAAGTCATCTTGATTTATTATTCTATAATTTTTATATAAATACAAAGGATTATCATCATAATCCCCCGCTAAAAAAAATCCAAGTTTTGCTGTTTTAAATTCTTTCCCTCTTATTGTTGTTGGTATATTCAATATAATATTTGTCGTCCCATCTTCAACATAAGAAGTGTCCGTTGTTAATTCACCATATCCATATTGTGATAATATATCTTCAGCATCAACCCTTGTAACAGAAGCAAAATTATTATTTTTTTCACTGGTTTTTCTGACATATTTATCATCCTGGCATACCGCAGAAACTGCGTTTTGTGAAAAAGTATAATTGTAATATTCATTGCCATCAATATTCTTAGACATATTAAGCATATCATTGCAAGCAGCGTTTGACATAACTTCTATATCATCGGAGACTCTATTTTTACATTCATCTGTTGTGCCTGACAAATTTAGACCGTTATAATAAACTTGCATCATGTTCGAAACACATCCTTCAAGATTTCTGATTTGCATCTTTAAAAATGCTGTTTTTACATTATTTAATATAGCTTCATCATCAAAAGACATGATATAATGACTATCTTTATCACACTCCGATATTTTTCTTGACAAAATATCACTTATTGAATCAAATACTATTTTTTTATTTGAATATTTGTAGCTATCAAACGGTTTAAGCACTTTTATATTTTGTGTCCAAGTATATGCATTACCATCGTCGTCAATATAGTTTTTACAATGTTCACTAGTTCTTACTGTTTTCGGCAATGTATTTAATAATTCATCTAATGAATAAGTAATACCATTATATGAATAAATGGATTTCTTCTTTACACAAACGCCACAATTTTCTTCATAAATATTTTCTAAATCACTCCAGCCCCCAACAGCATCAATTAACATGTTAGGATACTTAGCATCTGAGCTTTTATATCTTTGAGGCTTTATTCCAATGGAATTTTTATTATCAATATCTTTTATATGTTTATTACAAGCACCAATTTTCATTCTTTCTGTTCTAAAATTAACGTTTTCTTCGCTTTTACAATATAGCAATGCTTTTTCGCTCGTAGCACCACTGACATAATCGTTTATTCTATTATTGCTACATTTTGTTATATATCCTTGCAGACATGCAGATGGTGGTAATGGCACTACTTTGAACGCAGTAGCTACACCGCACGATCTTTTAGCACTAGGTGCTTTTTCTGTAACCATTTTTCCATTTGGCGCTTGTGCCATTTCTGTGCCAGCTACCATAAATCCTATTGTAGACGCTTGTTTTGCAAGAAACCAAAGATAAAGCGCTGCAGCCTTAGCAAAAAGAGCTACGTTAGCCGGAAAAACAGCAAACAGAGCCGCTGTTGTTTCAGATAATGCGTACGATAGCAAAACTCCAGCAGCAACCTCTTGATCTAAAGCAAGCGCATACATAGATATTGCACCAACCTCAGACCATGTAGCTCTAACCATACAGTATGCTTGTGCTTTATGCGATAAAGCACCAGAAGCATAATAATCTCCAATTGCGTTAAAATTAATCTTATCACCTTGGTCAAAAACAGCTGAGGTGCCATTTGGTAAAGATAACGTATTCCAAACTGGTGTTAAAATTCCTGCACCTATCATGTTTCTTTGAAATTCTGACTGTTTAAAAAATTCATCACCATGTTTACCATCGCCATTAATAGTTTCTTTTGGTTGCACGCCTGAAATATTTTTTTTAGACTCTTTTCTATCCAATGCATAATTATTTATAATGGCAGATTGGAAACCAAAAGGAGAATTCATTTTAATTTTTGTTGATGCTTGCTTTGTTCCATTTACAGAAATCTCACAATCATCATCACTTGTGTTTATCGGATCATTAACCATTGGTTTAACCATAATTAACTGTTTTGGATACCTAGCAACAAAACTTGCATCAAAAGCCTGTACGTCATTTAACTCACAACTAGCTTTATATTTTGTACCATTTGGTAAAGTTTTTGTTGAACATTTTTGGTTCATTACTGCATTTCTCACAACACCTCCATAGCTTCTCCATACTGAATTGAGATGGTATTTATCTTTCACATAATCAGTAGTCCAATTAGCTCCATCTGGCGCAATATAAGACCCACTTACAGCGGTATGACCTGTATAAAAAGTAGATGGATCATTTGGCTGCTCCATAACCATCCATTTTGGTGTAATCCAAGAAGGAACGCATCTTGCAAAATATTGATTACTAACAAAACTATGAATATTCGTTTTTAAAACAAAACCACCTACTTCATTGCTACTAAGTTCTGGATATATTTTTGCATTTTGATATGGTGTACTATATACGCTTGTCATTTCTGTTTTATCATCAGTGTCTAAAACTTTACTATTTTGGCATGAAACTATATAAGGCAATTTTGACAAAGAATACAAGTATTCGTTTTTAACTTTACACCTTTTAGATTTAGTTTTTTTTGCAATCACCATTCCGTTTCCAGCAACTTCATGTGAAGAATTAATAGCTTCATCACACATTTCGCTTTCTTCAGTTATAGTATCTACGCCTATATATTTATCTAAATATGTTTTACATACTTTATTACCAGTAAAACATATAGCATTTTTATCTAAAACTGGATCATCAATTGTGTAATTTCCAGCATCATAATTAACCCCACTAGTTATTAAATCAAAAGACATTATGTCTTTTTTTTGCAATTTACCAATTTTAACAACAGCTCCACCAGCGATATCTCCATTTTCAATTCTATAACTAACACCATTTTGCGTTAATTCTATAACAGGAATTTCATCAACAGCGCAATTACTATAATTATTACATTTTATGCTAGAGATCATTGGGTCTTTTATGTCTAATTGATAGTTATTCCAGCCTAATGGTGCAAATGTTATTGGATAATATTGTTTTGTTATATATTTAACAAAATTTTCATCTTTATAAAGCACAACATTCCCAGAAATATCTTTTTTCTTCGCATTATTCGTTTTTGATAAATCTACAATAACAATATCTGGAATATCAGTTGGGCCACAATCTTCAAAATCAACTTTATTGTAACAACGTGAGAGTGTTCCTGTTGAATTATCTTGTTTTTCATCTATTAAATATTTACCATCATTATACTCCATTGCAGGAGTTGTAAATTCAAGTCTCCATGGTTTTGACAGATTTTTTCTCAAAATATGCGTCGATTCAACCCAAAGCCAAGTTGACATTTCCGTATTTCCTTCTGGAGAATCTTTGTGTTGTTCATCATAAATAAAATGCTCCAAACAAGCACCCTCTGTAGTATATATGGCAGGTAAAAGTAACCCAGAGGTATTTGAATGCATTCCGGAAAAAGGACCAAAACGAGTAAATATTTCACTGGAATTTTCTGATTTATTAAGAACATAATACTTACTATTGTTTACAAACTTTATATTTGACATTTCTTGTATTGTATCGTCAGACAATGAATCTTCTTTCCTGTATTCACCTTCATTATAACAAACGGCCGGTTTGTGTATTATATTATCCTCAATTCTTATTTTATAGTGCTTTGAAAAATAATCAAATTCATAATAAGCTTGCAATATATTATTACCATCTTTTTTATACGTTCTTACTAGATTATTATATTCCTTATCTTCCGTATTTGCTTGTATCTGGACATTTGTAAGCCCTTCTTCTACTAGATCGACAACTATTATCTTAGGAGCATAACGTTCATATGTTTTATTTGTTATAGAACTATCTTCAATAGATATCGTACGTTGCGTCGTGCCATCGCTATATACATAACGAGCACCATAACTTTCATCATATAATAAACCAGTAATACTTGAATGATCATAAGTCTGGCCATTTATAACCATACTAGAAGGCAAGCCATCCTCATTGCATCCAACTTTTTCAACCGGCAATTCTTCTGGCGGAACAGGTTTATCGTCTGATTGATATTTTGGCAAAAAGCTCAAAACATCATCTACTTTATATGTATGCATATAAACTGGTTTACCGGTTTTTATATTTTTAAAATCATATCCTGAAAACCACATTGGTCTTTCATCGTCACAATACCACCACAATTCGTTTGGTGTAGCAATTTTTCTTGGATTTCTATTTTTTGAATAAACAGCATATTTACTATATTCATAAGGTCTATAATAAGCATACGAACCTCCTATGCCAACATTACATTGCCACATTTCAGGATCAGAATAACAGCTACCAGAAGTATCATTATCATCGTCTGGATCTAAATAAACCATTAAACCATTTCCGTTTTTCATTTCAATATATTGATCTCCGCTTTTAACTAGAATAGGATATTGAGTTGCAATTGTAATTGGTATAGAATCTCCAGCTTTAACCGGAAAAGAAAACCATTGCATTGGAATAATACCTGCATTATCTTTACCAAATAAAAGTTTATTATCAGAATTATATGTGGAATATGTTCCGTCTATGACGCAACTATCTGGAACTATATTAAATTGTTGTTTAACTTCTTCGCTCATTTCATCATAGCCATTTGGTTTCGACGAATACACGACAGTATCTTCAAAAATTTTTAAATTTGGAAATATATCATCAGTACATTCTATAGAAACAATATCATCGCTCGCAACAGGCATTAAACCATATTCAAGTCCAACATTTTCTTTACTATCATCAGGGTATATTTTTGGAATATAAATAGAACCATCAATATATTTACGGATAGCATCTGGACTTGCTAAATATGCTGGCTTTGCGGGATCAAATATTTTTGCTTTAACCAATGTCATATCATTCATTGTTTGAACATCGTTATCATATCCATCGCAAAATCCATGCCACCTATCGGAAGTATAATTAGGTGTTATTATATGGTAGCAATTTCCTTGCGCTATCATACTTGAATTACAAACAGTTGATGTTATCAAACTTGTTTTACAGTCTGTTCCTTTTTTAATATCATCGCACATAAAATAGCCAGCAACTCCGTCATCGTTTTCAGTTTTTGTTGTATTCGTAAAATCACCGCAACAAAAAAGCGACGACACATCAATTCTTCTATAACCTTTTTCATCACTAGCGTTTGAAGCAGTTATACAAGGAATTCTTGCTTGCTTCCAAGGCATATTGTTTGGTTTTACGGCATCAATTTTCCCATCATCAATTAAACTTTCATCAAGCAAATAATACAGAGTATTATCTGTGTCGTCATATCTCGCGCCAGCTCTTGGATCAACTTGTTTTCTTCTTCTATGCTGATAGTCAATACAAGAAACAACTGATGGATTTTGTATTCTATTATTTCTTGTAGTGCCATTATCTGTATAAAGCTGAACAGCGCAATCTTTTGGACACTCCCCGACTACATCGTCTAAATTATAATCACTTTTTTTCTTACATACTTTTGTACAATAATCAATTTGCTTATCGCTTGCGTCATAATCTAGCCAATCATAATTACTTTTTCTAATTTTATGTAAATTATATTCAATATTTTTAGGAGCCATTCTACAAAATTGTTGATATTTCGATCTATCTTTACAAACAGTAGCAACAGACGAAGAATATGGCAAAAATCTATTTTTATATTCATTTTGCTGAAAACATTCATGATTATCGTATAAATTGCTTGTCCCGGAACCATATATTTCATTATACGTCTTAAATACGACCATGATCGGACTTTTTGTTGTAGTTCTTTCATCTTCTGTTCCTATTGTCCCAAATTTATATTCTGAGCAAATATTACCATTATTATTGTCCTGCTTTCCACCAAATATACACATATAATAGTTCTGTTTATATTCTTCATCTGTTAACTGTTGCGATCTTTCTTGCTCTTGTTTTTGTTGATCTAATATTTTTTCAGCACATTCTTTATCGGGCACGCTACCTTCTTTGTAGCATTCATCAATTTTACTGGCAGACGATGAATCTTTTGATTTTGATTTTAAACTAAGTAATTGCAAAATATCTTCATCCGTTCTACTTAGTTGTTCTTCAAATTGAGGATAATTTTCTATTATTATTGGAGTAACTCTTCTTTTATATTGTAATTTTTTATCACCATAGTCGAATATACAAACATACCACAAAACTCCACCTGCGGATTTAACTTTACATGATAATTGATTATGCTCGACGTCGACTGTAACAACTTTATCTATAAGATCATAGTTGTCGTCGAACCATTTGTGAAAAACTATTTTTTTAGGAAAATACCAAATATAATTTATTTTTTCTGAACCACTCGGTTTACAACTTGGAGGAATGTCATTTGTTATTTGATTTAAACTAAGTTGAACTTTCGTCCCATTATCATCTTCTACGTCATATTTATAATCATATTCACATGTACCATTGGCCTTATATTTAACTATTTTTGTTATTTTATACGGATGTTTTTGCTTAATTGTTCTTTTTGTTTCTACAACTTTAGAACTATTAACCAACCCACCATCAAGTTTTATATAATCACTTAATTTTACATTTAACATTTGCGAAGTTCCAGATAATATGACACTATCAGATACATCCATAGTCAGTTTGTTGCCAGATTTAACTATTATATCGTTATTTGATTGTGTTTTCAGTTCATGCCAAAGATTTTCTTTCGCCATTGATTCGGTTGTTCCATCATGTAAAACATAGGCTCCAAACTGATTTTCCTGTTTAATTATATTTGGATTAATTGGCTTAACTTTCGTAATCTGAGAACTTTCCCATTCTCCACCTAAAATTGTTTGTTCTGGCGTGCGACATACGTTGTCCCCGCAACCGAACAAAGTAAACCAAACCACTAAGAGTAAAATGGTTCTAAAAACGGTAAAAATGTTATTATTTTTATAATTAAAAAACACCAATTCTAAAAAAGATATTTTAATATAATTTGCAAATATTTTATTAATGCGCTTAACCATTGTTTATATCAATATATTAATATTTTGCTTTTTTATTTTTTTTTTATAAAATAATATAAAAAATATGAAACTAGACAATGATGATGCAATAAAAACAGAAGTACCTAACGACAAAAACACTATTTTAAACAAAAACAATTATGATCAATTGTTGAAAGATAAAAACAATAAAAAAAATGATAAAGAAGACGAAGACAGTTCTAAATCGGAAAACAATGAAGATAAAGCAAAATATACTTCCGATGATAACAAAAATGATAAAATTTATAGTTCGGAAGAGGGCAAAAAATACGTCAACTCTGGCCCTATGGATATAATAAGAGATCTGTATTCCAACGATAGCAGTATTGGGTTTGAAACTACAAAACTTGATAGCGATTTCATAAAAAACTTACGAAACTATGAAATAGACAAAAAATATAATAATGCAATAGAAAATGCAAAAAATAATAAAAAACAATTAAACCCAATTAAAGAATACAAACAATTCAGCACAATGTTCGGAGTGTTAACTCAAAGTATATTGGAAAACACAAATAAAGACGGAGAAATTTCATTAGGCGATCTTAATGATTTTTTCAAGGAAGGCTCTTTTAAGAAATTAGAAGATAAATTAGTTAATGATTTGGAAAAAAAAAATGACAAAGGAGAACTAGCTTACACAAACGAACAAAGAAATTTTATCAGAAAAGTATTAGAACTGCTTGGAACTATAAAAAATAATCATAATTTTTCTTTTGATAGTGCCAGTACAAAACAAAACTTAGGATACGTATTTAGAAACGTATGGTTCAATTATCAAAATAGTTCATTTATCAAGAAACTCTTGGCCGCAATTTGTGATTTTCTTACATTTTCTAACTCACATAAAAATACCAGAGAAGTAATGTTTTTGTCCGAACAGATAATAAAAGATGCCGATGCTTTTTACGATATTCCATTTAACGAAAGACAAATACTTATCAATAAAATGACACAAAATTTAGCAAAAATAAAACATTTATTGCACAGTATCCCTTTTCTCCCTAATAAAACAAATAAATCTTTTAAAGAAGCTGTGAAATGTATCGATCAAGCAAGAAATACCAAAACAAGTGCAGTAAACGTCATCACTGATCTTATAGCGGCGTTTGGTATCCGTTCGATAGAGAATTCAAGTATTAATGCAATAAATGAAAATACACGCAAACTCATGCAAGATTCTTTAACTAAATCAATAATGGATTCTTATAAAGATCTTACTGAAGCCGAAGCCTCTAATATGGCAGGCGATGTTTTAATGTGTGATGCATCAACAAAAAAGTTTTACAAAACAAATAATAATGAAAATATTTTCTATGATGGAAAAATAAAAAAAGAATATGACGCGATGTCAAGCAAATTGGAACAAACAAATGAAGTTGAAGACGTGAAAATTAAATGCAACACAAATTTACTAAAAGTAGAGTATATAAAAAAACAAACAGAACAATTTATAGACGCTATGAACATATACGTAGCAAACACTCGCCAACATATAGCAAAGTGTATGGAAAAATATACTTTACTTGCTGGAGCCGGTGCGAATTGCTATGATAAAAATATAAATTCAGTTATAAAAGGAATAAGCGATAAAATGATCGAAAATATTTATTACTCATTTAAAAATCTCAAACATTCTTTTTATGAATATGAAGATAATTATGTAAAAAGAAAAAAGATAATTTATGATAGCAAAATGTCTTTTGAGGAAGAAAAAGAAGAAATAAACCAAACTATCAAAAAATGTTTATGTGATAAAGATGGTAATCCAAAAAATGGTAAAGTATCAGATGTTAAAGAAATAAAAGACATGGTAAGCAAAATGAAAAATATTCCGGAATACTCATTTGCATGCTGTGAAGAAATATACAGAATAATAAACAATATAATAAAGGATATCAACGCGATAAATAATACTCAATTCCTGGAAACTTCTAATAATAACAATAATAATTTATTTGAATTAGCGAACAATAAGAGTGTTATTGAAAACAATATGTTTCGTGATTTGTTAGATAAAAATGCTCTAAACGGTTTCTACCATAAAAAACATTAAGTCATTCTTGACTATTATTTTATAAACATACATTTACATATGTTTTTATGCATTTTCACTTAACAAATATTTCAACATATTCAACAATCCTAAGAACAGTAATTTTTACATCTGGACACTATATTATAGATACATCTGTTACTCATTTTATCACCGGTGCGCCTTGGCATTTAGCTTTTACATCAAGCATTATTGGCCCAATACTAAATGCTGTATGGTATTTTATATTAGATAGATTTTTCTTTTCATATTTAGTAAAAAAAATAAAATCACATGTCTGATTTATTCAGGTTTTCTTCTTGTAATGTATTCAGGTTAGAGATTTGATTGTTATTTATTTGTTGATGTTCAGCAACACTTTCGTTGTTGTTTTTCACTTGTTCAATCCTATTATTGCTATTGTTGGCATTGTTGTTTTCATTGACGTTGGCTTTATTGTCATTAGATTTATTTGCGTCATTATTAATTTCATTATCAATGTTGTTCAAATTTAACACTTTGGAATTTTTATTTGTATCAGCTTCTTTCACTCCATTTTGCTTTGTATCTTTTTTATCTTCTTTTTTTTGTCCTTTATTCTCTATTTTTACATCATTTTTTGATTCATCATTATGCACAGAATCAGGTATATGTTTAACGTCATCTGTTTTTTTAACGATTTCTCTAACAAGTTGTTGACCATTTTTTGTGCTGTTTTCTTTTTTATTACCGACGTAATTTTTAATTATATCATTGAATTTATCTTCATCTTTGCCATTGTCTATTGTTTTTTCTGGAGGAATGACTGGTTGTTTATTATTATTTTTTACAACTGGTTTTTTATTTTGATCGCCTATGATATTTGAATTATTTGATTGATTTATATTTTTATCTATTTTTTTTTGATTATCCTTTTTATTGTTCTCTTTTTTATTTTGTTGCTCTGATTTGTATCTTAATGAATTACCAATTTTTGATTCTGTTATTGAACGCACATTTCCCATCTCGCTTGCTGCATTTTTAATTTCATTCGCACTACTCTGCTTTTTTATCTCATTGTTCATATTCACGCTACGACCAACCATAGAAAAACCAGCAAAAAAAATCATGATACCAAACCCAACATATCCAACCAGAGAAACAGATGCAACAAAACCAAATAATGTAGTTCCAACCGACGCTAATCCAACTCCAAACGAGACTTTACTAACTGTGGAAGATATTTTTCCTCTATGGATTTTTTTTTCTGTGATCTTAGAACTTGACAATATTAGATATTTTTCTAAACAAAGTCCACTTATTTTTTCATTAGTCGCAATCTGTTTTAATAGCTCAATAAGCTCGCAATATTTAATTTTTATAGGATACTTAGTGTTATCATTAATGCCATAATTTTTATTTAAAATTTCCATCAATTGCTGTTTATCCGTTTCTGCTACATCTTTATATAAAAAATCAATATCTTCTTTTTGAAACGAGAAAGTTGTATTAAATTGTATAGCATAGGGATTATTAAATGAAATATTGATAAAAGAACTCTTGTCAAAAGTACTGTTAATAATCTGTAGTGGCTCGTATATATTATTTAAATAATTATTTATCTCAACAAAAGCTTTGCCGATTTTGCCTAAATCATTACCGTTTTGTTGCGTTGTTGCATGCATACAATTAATTTTATCAAAATATTATTTAATATCAAAAAATTGTATTTTATTTTTTCCTAATCGCTTCCCTTGACAAATAATAGTTATTAATATAAATAGTCTTGCTATTAAATGCCAAAATACAATGATTATATACTGAACTATTACAACGACAATAGTCATGTTGGTTCATTTAACTCAACAAATAAAAATATTGGAACTGGATTAGTAGGCTCACCGTCTTGTGGAGACGTAATGAAGCTACAAATTAAGGTCAAAAAAAATAAAAATGAAAAATCTGGAAAAATAGTAGATGCTAAAATTTTAGTCTTTGGATGTGGCTCCGCAAAAGCATCCAGTAGTTATGTCGCAAAATACCTTATTGGAAAAACAATCGAAGAAGCATTAAGAATAAAAAATGTAGATATAGCAAAAACATTAAACTTGCCTAGAATTAAATTACATTGTTCTGTTCTTGCAGAAAGCGCAATTCAAAGAGCTATCAAAGACTATATTGAAAAAAACAAAAAAGACACAAATACTAAAAAGTTAAATACACAAAAAGAAAATAAAAACAAAAAGCGTAAAGATGATAAAATTGAAATTTTTATCAGCAAAGAAGCTACCGATTTTATAAAAAAATATCTGTCAAAAACTAAAAATACAATCGGAATTCGTCTATGTTTAGAAGAAGGAAAATGTGGTTTAATGTATAAAACATACTGCGTTAAAAATAATAAAAACACAGAAAATTATATTATTAAAAATATTAACGGAATAAATTTTTTTATAAAACATGATGAAATCAAAATTTTAAATGGCACAAAAATTGACTTCAAAGAGAATGGGCTTAAACGTGGTTTAATCTTTAAAAATCCAAAAGAAACTGGAAAGTGTGATTGCGGTCTTAGCTTTTTTACCAAAAAGTATTGACAAAAAATTTATATCAATTCAAAATTCAAAAAGATGTCAAAAAGTAAATTAATAACCAAAGATATATCAAAAATATACGGCACAAAAGTTATACTCAAAAAATTTAATTTTAGAGTTGGACAAGGCGAAGTTGTTGCTCTTTTGGGACCAAATGGTGCCGGAAAAACAACTGCTTTTTATGCTATAGTCGGCATAATACCCGTAACAAGTGGTACAATATTTCTAAACGATATTGATATTACTTTTTGTCCATTGTATATACGCTCAAAACTTGGCATTGGTTATCTCCCGCAAGAAGCATCAATTTTTCGTAAACTTTCAGTCGAAGATAACCTTAAAATTGCGTTAGAAGCAAAGTATAAAAACGATAAACAAAAAATAAAACGTCGTATAGATCAATTGCTTGATGAATTTAACATAGGACACATTAGAGATAGCATTGGAGCAGTGCTCTCCGGAGGAGAGAGAAGAAGAGTTGAAGTAGCACGTATTCTTGCAATAGATCCAACTTTTCTTTTACTTGATGAACCATTTGCCGGCGTAGATCCTGTTGCGGTAAATGATATTAAAAATATAATTTTATTACTTAAAAAAAAAAATATTGGCGTAGTTATAACAGATCATAACGTTAAAGAAACTTTAGAAATTTCCGACAAAGCTTATGTACTATATAACGGTGAAATTATATGCTCCGGTAGCGCCAATGAAATTAAAAAAAACAAAATGGTGCGCCAAGTTTACCTTGGGGACAACTTTAGTGCTAAATAAGTGTATGGAGAAAGAAAAATTATATTCATCAGATTATCAAATTACAACACAAGATGTTCTTGATGAAATAGCTCTTGGTATATCAATATCGGGCTGCCCTTTGCATTGTAAAGGCTGTCACAGTGCTTTTACATGGGATCCAAAATTCGGAAAAGAACTGACAGACGAAAAATTAGAAAAATTAATCGTAAAAAACAAATACATATCTTGTGTGTTATTTTATGGTGGAGAATGGAAAGTAAAACGCTTAGTAGAATTAATACAAATTGTAAAAAAATATAATCTTAAAGTTTGTTTATATACAGGTTTAATGTTAGAAGAAATAAAACGAACAACTCCAGAATTACTTGATATCATAGACTACATAAAAGTTGGTAGATGGATTGAAGAAAAAGGAGGCTTAAATAAAAAAACAACAAATCAAAAGTTTTATAAAATAATACATAACAGTAAAGATGAACAAGATAACAGTTTAGTGATTAATAATAATACTTTAATAGACTGGACTGATAGATTTTTTAAAAGCTAAATTGATATAAAATCAATAACAATAATCATTTCCTGAATATTCTATGTCTTTTGAATTTATAGGTGAGTGATTATTTTTGTTTTTCTTTTTGTTTTGATATGGAAAAACTATTATTTCTGTTTTTTTTCGCTTTTTATACTTACTTACCTTAGAATTATCATGAATTGTATTATCATTATCAATTAAATCTGACATATTAAATTAACATACTTATTTTAGATAAAATAAGTAAAATTGTCAAAAAAAA
>AUXO017464176.1_pt1 | contig 63152 bp, 64 predicted proteins | sample 768731 | NCBI WGS metagenome assembly AUXO01 (sample SAMN02715735, study PRJNA202380) | gut metagenome | biome: sheep rumen | host: Ovis aries | place: New Zealand: Palmerston North
TCAACTGATACGAAACCAGTATCTGTAGAAGCAGCCATATTACCAAGCTTAGCATTAATCTCAGTAATATCATCTTCAGCTGTAGCCATTCTACCTCTAAGAGAAGCAGCATCAGGATTAGTAGCAGCGCCAACTTCTGTCTCAAGAGCTGTAGCTCTGCCTTCTACTGCTGTGAATCTATCTTCAACTGATACGAAACCAGCATCTGTAGAAGCTGCATAGTCGCCAAGTTTAGCTGAGAACTCTGTATCAGCAGACTCAAGATTTGAAAGTCTTGTAGCTACTGTCTGATAGCCCTGTGCTGTAGAATCAAGAGTACCAAGCTCTGCATCAAATCTTGATGTAGCTGCTTCCTCAGCTGTAAGTCTAGCACTAATAGATACAAAATCTGTATCTGTAGATGCAGGATAATCTGCACCGATCTTAGCCTGAATCTCTGCGATAGCGTCAGCATCTGTAGAGTCACCTTCAAGAGCTGTAAGTCTTGCATTAACTGACTGGAATCCAGTAGCGTCGATATCAGAAGCTGTAAGTCCAAGAGCAGTCCAAAGATTGCCATACAGAGCATCAGCTTCACTCTTTGTATAGTAATTTGTAAGATCAGTCTCTGTTGTACCAATTATCTCATAGTGTCCAACTGCAGGAGTACCCTGATCTGGATCAGCAGACTGAGTTGTAATCCAAAGGTATTCTCTATATACATTAACATCAGGATTTGTAGAGATACTATTATCTACTACAAAATAAATGATATTACTTGCACCAGGAACTGGAGCGTGAGCAATGTCATCGATGATCTGATATTCAAAACTATTAATAGCACCAACAACTGCTGCAAGAGCATCAATATTACCCTGAAGGGTATCCTGTCTACTCTGTGCACTAGAAATTGTCTCATATGTTTCGGTAATTACATTACCAGCACCATCTTTAGATGCTCTTTCAACAGTACCATTTGATCCAACCTGAGTCCATCCCTTAGGAAGAGAAGTTTCCTGATTAACAGTTGTATCAAAGAACCAAAGATTAAGAGTATCAGATGCTAAATAAACCTTAGGAAGAGCCTGATTAGCTACGATAGTTTTAATCTGAGCCTCTGTATTGCCCATTACAACATCACACAGAGGAAGACGAGCGTTATTAATATCTACAAAAAGTTTCTGACTATCTGTAGTTACTCTAAGCGTACCGTTCTGTACGGCCTGACTAGCTAAGCCAGATGACAGACCAAATTGAACATTCAATAAAACGTCAGCCATAATTTTTTATTCCTTTCTGAAGTTTTTATTTTTGTTACTTATATATCATATAAACTCAGAATATAAAATAATAGAGACATTATACCTTAGCTTTTGTTTTTGACTTTCTGGATTTCTTTTTTGCTAATGTCGGGGGCTCTGTCTGAGTCTCATTTTTCTTCTCTTCTTTGATATATCCAGAATAATCACTATAGTAATTCATATCATACGTAGGTAGCTTTTCAACTCTAGATTCCTTTAACTGAGAGAGACGTTCAGCGGCAGCCTCAATTTCAGCATTATATGAATCCTCATCCTTAACTTTTACAAATGGTTCTAATTCTTTAGGGATGTTTTTAAGAGTATCTCTCTGCCTAAAATATGTATGATACTTCTTTATAATATTCTTTTCGGTATTAGCCTTAGGCGTACTACCAAGTATAACATCATTATTTTTACCACTGTGAATTATATTAAACATATGATCCTCCCTTCTGGTCAGAATTAATATGTTCCATATCCTGGACCATCTGAGCTATCATATGGAGTGGCGTCTGCTAAATGCCAATCATCCATTTCTTCGTATGTAGAAACCTGATTTTTACGTTTTCTTACTTCGTCATTTATAATATCAACGATACCAACTACAAACTCATCTGCATTAGCATACTGATCAGATCCGATCATTGCTCTTACCTTATCACCGATATCAATCTCTTCACCAACAGGTCCTTCTGTAAGTTCTGAACCAACGTTCTTCCAAGTTCTTCCACCATTATTAGAAACCTGAAGTACATTACCTTTAATACGGATATCAGTAACACGCATAGCATTATTAGGAGTATGTATATTTTTAGCAAAGTTCTTAGCATGCAGTACTTCCACATCGAGAATCTGCCAGACACCGATTCTTACTGTAGCACCAAGACCTGTAGATTCATCGTTAGTAACGATAATATACCAATCTTTCTTATTAACAGTTCCGGCATACTTATTAGCATAAACAGTTGTAACAACACCGTTTACTACTCTACGCTGCCCATTCTTGTTATAAGCGATGGATACATAATCACCAGCTGTAATTACTCTAGTCTTTACCTGACCTTCGTCGTATTCAAGAGTAAATACAAGGGTCTCTTCTACATCACAAGTCTGTTTCATAAGTGTAGACATAAACCATATTCTCCTTTCCTAGGATAATAGAAATTTGATTTCTCAATTATTATAAAGTTAAGTATATTCATAACAAAACAGCCAGTAATCACTAAGGATTACTGGCTTTTCTTATGTATTTTTAAAATTAATTTTACGCATTAAATCTGGATTTTGAATGGTGGATTTTAAAGTTTTTGTAGGACCAGATGCATCTAATAACGCTCTCTTATATTTAGTTGCCGATACTTTATTATTACTAGATTTGGTACCAGATGGATTATTCATAGTCTTTACATTGTAATTACTAGAAGTAGTATTTCTAGCTGCAGTAGTACTAGATATACCAGATCCATTCTTATCGGTAGTAGCATAATATTTCCCTTTAGACAAATCAGAAGCATTTTTAGCAGCTACTCCACCAGTATCGGTAATATTTCCTACTTTATTTAATCCAAATTCTGAAGACTCATTAAATATACCACCATTATTTATAATAACTTCCTTTTTATAAGCAAGTGTATATACTCCATTATAATCTTTACCATAATTAGAAACTAGATACTTCTTATTAGGAGTAAATACTTGAGCATCTATATATGGTTTCTGCACTGTAAAGAATACAGTATTAGATTCCATTATATTTTTTATAAGAGTAGCATCAGTTGCTCTAATAAAAGATAATTTATCTGTAGAGAATGCTGTAGAATTTACATCAATCTTTACATCCATATCTTCATTATATCCTTCTTCTCCTATAACTACTAATCTATTAGCTACTCTATCTTGAGATCTATTAAGTTTCACATTAGAATTAGCAGGATTAATGTGTACTATATAAGCTCCATTAGCATCATCTAATTCAAGACCTTCATAATAAGATTCAGAATTAGTAACGTCACTAATATCAAATATTACACTATGATATGATCCATCAGCTACTTCACAACCTTCACCATTCTTATCTAATAGATAACACTTATCGAAATCTAAGAAAAATACAAAGTCTGTATCATAAAATGGTGCTTGGTTAAATAAGTAAGATAAGAATTGTTTAACTGTAGTAATCGGAGGTATTAATTCAGATTCAAATTGTACTGAATATTTAGGAGCTTTGATTATTACATCTCCTATTTCTGTCATCTTCTCCAATACCATACCTATCATAGTATTAGTATCAACTTTTCTAAATATTCTATTTATATATGTCTTTGTGAAATTTAATAGAGTTTCATTTATCAGAGCTATAGTAATAACCTTGTAAGAGTTATCTGCTGTTATATCATTCTCTAATTCTTGAGAATAATTTATATTTCCGGTAGAAGGTATATAAGAGAATTCTCCCTTTATAGTTCTAGTCGTTAATGATGTCTCTGAATATTTATTATCTCTATATAATTCAAAGAATACCTTACCAGTCTTCTCATTAACCATTAATAGATTATATAAATCCATAGTAGCTGAGAAGGATACATATATTACTGGAATAGTATTAGCCTCATAATCAAAGTCAAAGCACACATACTTTATAAAATTCTGATCTACTGAATATGCAACCCCATTACCGTCTACAAATGTCATATTTATAGTATACTGAAATGCAAAACGAGGATTAGCCTTAGTAGTTCTATTAGAAGATGTTTTAGCTATACTATTAGCTATCTTTTGAAATTGATTGGAGAAAGATATAGGCATAATAATCACTCCTTATGATTTTTTATCCAATCTACAAACCTATCTACTATTGCTTTAGTATTAGGATGCATAAAAGTACACTCATCTGTTTGTGCTTCGTCTCTATACCAATCTGACAATTTACTATTAAATTTAATACTCATTGCCTGCCAGTCACACAACATATGAAAAATGGCTACTAGAGTCATCTCTAGTGCCTCGGATCTTTCTGTTTCTCTTGGTTTATAGCGGTTATTCTCTAAATCTACCCATCTCCACCACTGAGGATGATGGTTATTATTCTTATAATGATGCTCCCAAGCTTTCTGGAAATTATTATCTACAGTTTCCTTATAAGCTAAATCATTATCATACTTCTCTTGTTCCTTAGTAGTCTTATGAAATCTAGCTCTATAAGCATCAAATTCTTCGTCTGAATATTTAGATTGATCATGATCGTCTAATACACTTCTTACATCTAATCTAGCTTTAGCTAATTCTCCTAAAGGAAGTTGTAATTCTGCAGCATCTGCTTCTGTAAACCTAGGTCCAAATAACTGTTTATAAGCTTTATCTACATTGTCTATATGCTCAGCTATATAATTTAAATATTCTTTATTTTTAGCAAGCCATTCATTATCATTATCGTCAATTACAGTATCCTGTACATATAATTTTCCCATACACTTAACTCCTTAAATATGCTATATATAAATATACGGAAAGGAATAATCAGTTTGTGAATATGTATACCGAGCAAAACAAAACGAGCATGCACAGATTTATCACAAAAAATTTACGAAGGTAGAAACACACAAATGAAAACACGAAAACATTATGGACAGAATTATTCACACAATAATTTGATAGAATAGGAGGTCGATTATACTTATTCTATTTACGAGGCATGGCAAACCTTTAAATAGAATCATTCACTAATGTTTACCCTTTCCGTATATTATACCAAAAATTAAAAATCACCTAAGGATCTATTAATTAATAATTTAGCTGTTTCATAAATATATTCGTCACCATTAGAATGTTTAGAAGCATCCTCTAATGATATACCTATACTAATAGATCTACCATTAGGATCCTTTATCATAATACTAGGAACAGACATAGCTCCTAAACTTACCATATCTGACATATCAGGTATTGTATATCCTCTATAATTTCTCATCTTTATTCTCTCCTTAAAAATAATATGGTCGGGGACTTGAACCCCGTTCTCATTTAAAGATAAATATATTCACCGTACCGATATGTAGATAGATCATATAGCTCCGCTATGATTACTACTAATTAAGAATTTACGCGTAGAAATCCTTAATAGTAAATCGACCTCTATCAACAAATATAAATATCTCGTTACTGCATGTGTAATTGCCTGCTATATACTAACCATATTATTATCTAAATGTACAAAACATTATAAACTTATACTTCTCCAAATGGGAAGAAAGCTTTATAAGGATCTATCTTTGCCACCTGGACTTGACTATTATGAAACTGTGTTAGTTAACTCATGCTCTCACATAAGAATAGACTATATCTTTACCATATGATTTCTCACTTAGGTACTCTGCACTTCGAGCCGTAGCCCTACTCCCATCTCAGGGATAGTCGTTGAACCTTCTTCATTGAAGCTTGGCTGCTGATTGTCTATTTAACTAGAGACTTAGGCTTACTATCACCTTATCCCATCCTCTTACTTTGTTTCTGATTTCTCTCCATATAGGCTCAGAGGCTTTAAGAGTTTCCAGCAATTCACAGAGTCGTAATCCTAACCCTTTCAAGCTAGGACGGCTTCCATAATAATGTATGGTATATCGTCAACTAATTAACGATATTTTTGCCCTTCATCGATCTTAGCTTAAGTGTATCAGGTATTTGAGACATAGAGATACCTACTCGAGGATTGTCTAATTTATAGAATAATTCTCCAGCACACTTATTACATATATGCTCTCCCTGACACATGGAGGAGAATCTAAACTTTACAGTTTTACCTATAAAAGATTTATAGTTCTTAGAATCCATTAGAACTAAACTACCATCATCTTTTATAATATAAGAATACATATAATCGTATACATTCTTAGGAGTAAGTGTAACTGTAATATGTCTCTTAGTACCACAATCAGAACCAGGCTTATCTAATACTACATGCTGGTATGCAGCTACAAATAGTTTCTCTAAGTAACCACCATTCTCTGTCTTCTTACCTCTAGCGTATGCACCCTCAACAGTACCACCAGCTACAGTAGAATATTCCTCAGCAGGTATTCCATTTATATAGTTACCTGTTACTATTTTATATGCCTGCTTAGCATTAGGATCTGGGTCTCTCATAGCTCCCTTCATAATAAACATATTCTTGAAGTTATTTCCCCAGTCAGCCAAAGCACCAGAATCAAATGTATCAAAGCTAGGATCATCTTTTAAGTAATCTTTAGCAAAGTCTACTAATTCCTTCTCTATCTGTGATACTACATCTACATTACCTTCATCGATTTCTTTCTTATACTTCTTAAATAGTTCTTCTCTCTTTTTATCTATAACCTTAGAAGAAGTAATAAGCTTCTCAGTAAAGTGTGGAGATAATACGGTTTCAAAAGGCATTAACCACTGTAAGAGATTCTCCCACTCTTTAAGATCTTCTACTTCGATATCATCTTCTATAAGAGCATAAGATAAAGTTCTCTCCAAACTACCATAATTATCGTCACTGATATTTTCCATATAATATCCATCAAATAATCTAGAGAAATTAAAATCTCTAAGATAGATATTAAAGATATAAAGTCCTACTGTAGTGATAAATGATTCACTATTGGTTTTAGTTTTAGATTTCTCTTTATCTACAAAACAGGTAAATGTTTTAGGAGGTATTTCTATAAGATCATAAGGATGACAGAGAATCTTACCATCAAAATCTCCAAACAAATTCATTAGAGTGTCATATACTATAGTATCTCTACTCAGATTGATAATAAAATCAGCTACAGTATCTTTTTTAGGTTTACCATATCTTATATCTTCAGCAAGATCTTCATAAGGTAACCCTTTAGGTTTTAAAAGTGAAGATGTTCTAGCCATTATATTCACTCCTTTTAATATTACTCCTGTTGGATTTTACTCCAACAGGAGCTAAATTGATCAATAATAAATCTGATAATTGAAATCTAATGCTCTATTGAGATTAATAAACTTCTCATTATCAAAGTTAAATTTTGAGAATGGAAGTATATCCTGATACCACTTATAATATAGACTATTATTAGGAGATTCAGGATCCTCAGGAATAGTATCGTCGTACCAAGCAGTAAGAAGAGAAATACAATTTACATAAGCATTATCCCAACCAACTACCTGATCAAAATACTCTCTGAAATCTGTTCTAGTAATAGCTAATCTCATTTCTACATAGACTTCAACGTTCTGAGAAGAATCGATATTATACATATTCTCAGTAACTTCAGTACCATCCAAATATCTAATATGTAATTGTGGATCTGTATCAAAAGCCTTGAAGAAATATACAATTCTTTCTCTATCTGTTCCACCACCAACTACTTTTCTACCATAATAAACTTGTCTCTGATCTTCTGTAAGATCATTATCTGGAGAACAATACTGGAATGGAACTATATCTGTATATCTTTCTACTGAATTAGTATCAGTAGTAAATTTAGGACTAATTCTATTAGTATTAGCTACAGTAAATACTTCTCCAGTATTACCAGCACCAGAAGTACCTGCACACCAAAGACAAGTAATAGGCTCATTAAATGGTTGTGTAGCTGGATATGGTGGTAAACTGTTCTCTAATTCAAGAGCAGTATTATACGTAGGAAAATGTACTACTGGAGACAAACCAAACTGTTTACAAGCACTGATCTGTCCACCAGGAACTAAGATCTTATTCTCAAATTCTCCGAGAATTTCACCGGTGTCGTGATCCTTCATGATAATCTTAGTCTTTGTTACACCACCGTTACGATTAATTATCGTAAGTTTATCATGTATATCTAATCTATCAACTAGATTAGTACATGAATTAACCTGTGGTTTATTTATCATCTTGATATCCTCCTAATTTATTCGACTTTCTGGAATATACCCGGAAGTGGATTATTAATACTAAACCAACTTCTGATTTGATCTGAATTAACTTCTGCTTTCTCAGATACTTCATTTATATAAGTATCGTCTTTAAGTTTACTAATTACATGCTCAGGATTATCAAAGTAATTAGAGAATACTCCAAAAATATAGGACTGTAAATTATTAATATCTCCAGATATTTCTATAGATTTTAATAATGGAGTAACTTCTTCAACAATCTTATTCTTCTGATCCGTAATAGTACCCTTAGTTGTCGATGTATAAATAACTTCTGTTAATTCATTCTTATCTACAAGTAATCCATCATCTACTATTTCAATAGCATTATCAGATACAGGACTTATTCTTGCATCCACAACGATGCGATTATCTTTTGTAACACTTGTAACTGTTGTAGGTGTAACAGATGTTCTAGCACTAGCAGGCCCACCATCTACAGTATAAGTCTGATTATCTTCTTCCCATTCTTCATTACCATCAATAACAACACACTTATCTTCATCTGTAGGTCTAGGAAGATTTATATAAATTCTTGATGGATTTTCTTCTAATCCTGTGATATAATCATCCTTACTAAGAAGACCAGCTCCTCCACCATCTAATACTTTAGTAGAATGTCTAGCATCCACTCTACCGCCATCTACAATATAATAAGGCCTATCTTCAGGTACATCACCTTCAATACTATCATAAGGAATTGTTTCATTAACATTACCTTCTATTACTTTTTCTTTAGTAATATTTTCATCTGTATAATGATTAGCTACATCTACTACTTGAGCTCCCTTATGAGTATTGCTGGTAGGTGTTCCATCAAATGCTAATCTCTTATTCTCTTCTAGTACCTCATACTTAACATCGATTACTATACTATCTCTTGGAGCAAATGTATCTGTATGCCAGTCACTTACTTTAAGTTCAGTTATAGTGTCACCAGAATAAACCATATGATTATACTTATCATTAACGATATAAGTATTATGAGGCTCTAAGAAATATACAGTCCATGACTTGAAGAAGTTAATAATCTGCATCATGTAACTGAGAACAGCATCTGTAGAATTAGTTGATACAAAGGTCAATACATATTTTAAATTGTCTCCTGATATATAATAACTTAAAGTATCTACTAGATTATTTAATATATCTCTAAGTATTTCTTTTCTAACCTCAGGATCTTCTTCACTCTTAATCTGAAGATAATAATTATACAGAGTATAATCTTTCTCAGCCAGTATCTGTTCATAAGTAGTAGCTAAATCTCCAGTCTTAAGTATATAAGTATCTTGATCAAAAGGTCTAGTAAAGAGAGAATAATACAGATAATCTAATACCTGTCTCTCATCTCTAGTTGAAGCGTCTTCCATCTTTTCTATAATATTGTAATAGCACTGAGTATTAGTCTCATAGATAGTATACATGTCATTAAGATCACTAATCTTAGTCTTTACAATAAATGAAGCAACTCCACACTCTTCAAGAGTATAACCTCTCTGCCATCCAAATATAGAATGTCTCTCACCTATATCTATAGATAATTGGTTTAGATCAGCATTCATATTAAATCCATAAACTCTACCTGTGAGAGGTAACCATTTATTAGGATATTCAAATCTAAGCCAATCATAATAAGCCATCTTGGTTTGATCGAGAGTATATATAGTCTTTCCACCATCAACCATATATTTATACTTATCATTGATTAGTGTTATTTCTCCATTAGCTGGCTCACCATTAAGTTTAACATACTTAGACTGAGAATAGATATATTTAACATCATCTCTATCCTCATCTTGCATGTTATGATGTCCATCAATTACTTTAGTATATTTTCCTGGAGGAGTATTATACCAAGGGAATCTCATTCTAACTATAAGTCCTAAATAGTCAGTATAATTATCCTTAGTAATCTTAGTATATTCTCCAGTATTCATATCTATAGCGTAATGACCTAAATACGTTACATAGTTAAATTCAGTAATTACATCCTTAATATCATATTCCCAAGGCTCATCTGGACTATCTGTACTATAATCCTTTACTAAAGTATAAGCTTCATAAGTAGGATTGTACTCATATAACTGGAATACTGTTCCCTTATCATTCTGTACATAGTAAGGCTGATAATAATCTTCTGGTACTTCGTTATAATCCAAAGAATCGTCAGAGTCTGGAGTAATTTCTGAAAAATCAAATACATAGTCTTTATTATTTACAGGTGTATAATTAGTTTCATCCTGGAAGTCATATAGTTCGGTAATGCCATAAAGTTTCGTATTCTCTGTTACCTCTTCATCTTCGTCGCCACATTCAAGAATACTACTATTCTGACTTACACTCTCTATATAGTCTACAGTACCTGCAGTTTTAGCATTAAAGTCATAAATATAATCAATAGGATCTACAGGTAAATCAGGATCTACCCATTCATCTTCATCTACGAAGTCATACTCCTTAGTAGAGTCAGTTCTAACAACAGGAACAGATATATCTCCATTAATATTCTCTTCAGCTGATAGATCTTCGCAACCGAAATCGCATAGATCTTGGAATGGCCAGATTGGTGGTTCTGTTTCTTCAGCTTCTTCTTCCTCAGGAGTCAATTCATGTTCAGTTTCATCTCCATAATCATATACTTCAAGTTCAGGATCACTATAGTCTATAACATTATGGAATCCGAAATCGAATATCTGTAAGAACTGATCTTTAACAAATACAAAATTAGGATCATCTTCGTCTCCGAAATCAAGATCGGGAACATCCCATTCTTCATCTTCTTCAGGAATAGGTTCTTCACCAGTATCTTCATCCCATGGATGACCACCGTCTATTACAGTGTAAGGTTTAAATTCTTCTTTTTCTTTATAGGCAATAAATTTAGATGTAGTATCTACTACAGGAGTTGGGTGTCCATCGTCATATAACCCATTACAGCAATATATGAAAGTGATAATATTCTTTAATAGGAACTGAGTATTTTGTTTAATACTAGGAACTGATATTTTAATATCATTAGTATTAATATCAGCATTCATATACATACTGAGATAGTATTGTTTCTGATAAGCATACTCCTGGAATGGAATATTAAACTCAAGGCCCATAAACTTAGAACCTTCTATAGTAAAGTCTTTTTGAAGGTGCAAGTTCTTAATATAATTATGAGTATCTTCACCATTCCAATATTTGTCCTGACGTACTACACTATCATATTGTTGTCTGTAGATACTATCTTTGATATAATCATCGTATCCTTCACCTAATGGTACTTTGACAAATTCAAGATCATATACATTACCTACTTCGTCATATATAAGTCTCTGAGATTCATTATAGTCTTCTTCAGCATCTGATTTATCTCCCGGATTGATTGTACCAGCATCCTCATTACCGAAGTCATATAAGTACATCTGTGTTGGATACTCGTCTGTGGAATCTTCATCGAAAAAGTCAAGTTCTTCAGTAGGAACTAAAAATCCTTCCTCTTCATCTTCGTCTCCACAATCAAAAATTTCATTATATTCTTCTAATACGATATTATCTATCTTACCATCATAGTAAGATGGTATCTCACCTTTAAATTCAAAATTCAAAGTAGTAACTGCTTCTAAATCAAAAGGACTTGATACTATGTCTATCCATGATTCTCCGTATGTGGTTTTTGTTCCCATTACAGCAATACCATTAAGATAGAATCTCATACCATTATTTCTATTCTTGGTACCAGATATTCTAGCTCTAATTCTATATTTACCAATTGGGATATTGGCCAATTCTTGAGATATAGATAGATCATATTCGTTAGTACCCTTATCATAGAATAATAAATAAGGGGAAGTATTATAAGCAGATATAGGTTCTCTAGTTATTCTATAACCACATTCAAGAGTAGGAGGATTAGCAGATACTGTCCAATTAGTCAGATCTCCAGTTTCAAAATCTCCATTCTTGATAAAGTCAGTAGCTTCCCAACCAGTAGAATCAATATCATCGCCAGTGTCTGTCTGTATATCTTCCTCATAAATATTATATAAATATTTCTTAAACAGATAAAACTTATAAATCATAGAATCACTCATAGAGAATATATCAAGGATATCATTTATATTCCTTTCAGTAGATTTATACTTTATAAGTTTATTAAGGTTCTTTATAAGTAATACTTGATATTTAAGAGGAATTTCTTTATAAAATGCTACTCCATTAGCCTCTAAGAAATATTGTGCTGTTCTAAGATCAAACACATCTCTTCTTATATAAAATTCTGGAACTTCCACGATCAAATCAGTAAATGTCTGACATAATATCAGAATCATTACTATCTCTTCGTAGTAGTCGGAATATAAACTATATGCCTGCTGATAAGTTCTTCTATAATAGATATCTCTATTAATTTTATAAGCCTCTTTAAACCTATCACCTATAATATGCTCTACCGGAGGCATATATAGTATATCCCATTCTTTTGCTACTCTAGCCTGATATAAATCTATCTTATTCGTACCTAAGTGAGTAAGATATTTATAGTAAGGCTTATTAATTTCTTCGGCATTATTATAGTAAGTATTAACAATGTCGTCTAATATACCTAATGTACTTAATGTAGTAATCTGAATATCATTAAATTCATGAATAGGTATATCAAAATTAAATTCCGAATTGTCGTCATCCAAATCTAATAGATACTGGTATGACTCATAATCTACGTATACATCAAAATTATTTGTACCATATGGAGGCATTCCGTTAATAGTTCTATAATACAGATTTTGCTCATACCTACGATAATCATTAGCATATTCTCTAATAATACCAGCTAGACATTCAGTTGGCTTAGCATAATAAATAGAGCCATCTAAATTATAGAATACATCAGGATCATTTTCATCTTGTAATACAATATTACCTTTACCATCGATGAAATAATTTGCCTTAAGAGCAATTACATTACCAGTACAAACTGAACCATCTGAATATACAAATCTACCATCTTGTAAATATACTGGCGTATTAATATTCATACCAGCAATACCACTATGTGTAAATTCATACCTAGCATAATTATAGTTCCAATATACAGTACGTACATCTGCCTCATTGTATCTTTTCAGAGTACATTCTGCATAATCTGGTAATGAATTAATATCACGAGAAATATTAATAGCATCTTGATTAGAAAATCCATGATCTATTAAAAATTTCTCAGAGATTGGAAGGATTTCTAGATGTATACTATTATTCATGATCGCCAGGAAAGCATCCGATTCTGTTAAGGAATCGGCTGTTTCATAATTATTAGCTAATTTTTCGTTTTTGAGCACGATTCCATCAAGAATAGTCTTACAGGCATGTACTACTTCATCCATTAGTGGATGACTTGTATAGACTTTCCCATTGATTGTATAAGCCATAGATTATTTTTACCTCCAATCTTTCAGAATTATATATATGTGAAATGCCCTTTAACCCAGGTAAATTCTAAACGTAGTAAATGTTAAACACTAATGACATTTAGATAAATTATTTAATAGGAGAAAATATTATGGAAGAGAAAAGATATATAAATGGGAAGGAAGTAACTTCTCCTATATATTTCATTAATAATGATCCTAAGACTGTTACTAGTGAAGAAATTATTAATAATGAAGTTATCCCTTTGGTAACCTCGGGAAAACAAGAATTAAACGAATATAATAGTTATGTAGACTACGAAATTATATCTTCAGATACAGCGAATCCTTATATACATTCACCTAATGCTCCTTATGATATATTCTTTTATTTAACTAGGGAAACAGCAGCAGATCCAGAAGTATATAGATCATTTATAAAAAATGCTGAGACTAGATTTAGAAGATCTAAAGAATATAAAACTTATAAATCTTATCTTATGAGTTTAGGATTTACCAGATCACAAAGTATGGGAAATATAGAGCAGTCAGATATAGTAGATATAGAATTACATCATAATATATTAAATTTATTTGACGACTTTATCTTAATATGCGAGCATTGTTTAAATACTGTAGGGAAAATATCTACATTTGACTTGATATATTTAGTAACTTTAGAGCATCAAAATAATCGTATACCTTGTTGCTTTCTAGATGTAACTTCACACCAAATGTATACTAATGACCCTGATGGATTTATACCACCTAATATGACATTTGGTAGATGGTGGGAATTATTATCTAAATATAGATATGGTATTACTTTTGAGATAGCTGAAAAGGTTAATAAGTATATAGATAAATATAGAAACCAAATCCCTATTAGTATACAAATTATGCCTCAGGAGCAGATACTTAGTTTTGCTTACTATAATGAATACGGTTGCTATCAAGAACCTATTCCAATGCAGATACCACAACAGCAATCAAATATATTTAGATTAGAGTAGGAGGATTTTTTATATGAATAATATTATTTTAATTATCTATTTAGTAGTGGTTACAATATTTGCTATAGGAGTAACTATATATGCTATCCTAGAATCCAAAAAAGAAAATAACGAAGAAAATATTAACGTAGATTTATTAAATATCTTACTAACCTCTGATTCGGCTAGTAAAATAGATACAGTATTAGATCAATTTATTATTTCAGCTGGTGATAACTATACTTTATTTAAATTATCCCAGAATCCTAATCATTATATTACAGAGGAAATACAGAAGGAAATGATTATGTATATCTTTGCTTCTGTAAAGAAAAACATGACTAGAGAAATGAGAACCCTTATAGGTCTTATTCATGTAATCAATTCTGAGAAGGACTTAGATGACTTACTTAATCTTAGAATTAAGATGTATGTGTTAAACTTTATGGTAGATTATAATCAGCCTCTAGATGATGGGACAAAACTTCTATAAAAATAAAACCCTCTGGCTAATAAAGGCCAGAGGAGTTTTATCTCATTAAATAAGAATATAGAATTCTTAATACCTTCAAGTTATAGTCTATATTTAGACAACTTGCATCGGCATTAGGAGAAGCAAAGGGAGATATAAATTCTTGAAATTTAGATTCCATTCTATATCCTCCGATACTATTAAACTCTCTATAATATCCTATAGGGAGACTTCTAGTTACATACTTTTGATAATAATCTTTAAATATTCGTATAGCAGTTTCTCTACCTCCAGATTCTTTAGCAGATATACAGGTACAGATTAATTCTAGTATAGGCTCATGGAATTGTACACTCTCGTCTGATATACCTTTTACATCTACTACGAAATCAGAACCTAATGTATTTATGAAGACTAGTATATTCTCAAACTTTAGATAGTTATTAAACATATTTTTCTGTACAAAGATTATATAAGGCTTAGAGTTAAGTGTAATTTGATTAGGAAGACTAGATAAAGGATTAGTAAAATATATAGCATCATTAGCAATTCTTAAAACAGTATTAGGATCTTTAATAAATTCGGTAATAAGTTCTCTCTTACTTTCTCGAATAACTTCATCTATAGCTTTCTGATATTTATTATCTGCTTTTATCATATTACCTATAAATATTTCTCTTTCCATCTTAGGAGCATTGAGTAGCATATAATATATATTCTCACTCAATAGCTCAGCAGTCATAAGGGAATTTATATTAGCAGCTCTTATATCAAATTCATATATATAGACTGATGGTAGAAAATCGATATCTTTATTAAGATAATTTTTCTTAGCTAGAAGCTCATCTATAGTTATCATTCCTTGTCCATCCTGGTGTCATATCTATATACTTACGCTTAGATATCAGTTTACTCAAGTCCATAATAATAAGACCTATTCCTGATGCTACATATATTACACTTAATATTTTATACCAAAATTTATACATTATACTCGTCATCCTTTCTAACTCTATAAGTTAGTACTCCAAATCTTTCTAAGTCTTGCTGTACTGTAAATAATCCATAACCTTCAGCGAACTCTGTCTCATTCCCACACAGATAATCTTCATAATCATTTACCTGTACACCTACAACACCATAACGTTCTTGAATTAATTTCATTAGAATGTCTATGATGTTTACAGACCAATCTTCAGAGGATACTATTATATACACGTTATATCCATTGTATAAATTAGATATGATCTTCATAAACTCTACAAATATAGGGTCAGTATATATTATCCAGTTAGCATAATTTAAATCAAACTGAAAGTCATATATCTGGCCCAACTCGTTAGGAGGTAATAGATATAACCTCGGATAAGATTCGTTCAGAGAAGACAGATTATAAATTACAGTATCTTTTTCTCTAGCTATCATATTAGCTACCATTATATTACTACCATACATTAACATAGATTATTGATACATCCTTCCTACTGGGATTATTAGATTAGGTTTCTCCTTCAACCTCACTGATAACTCATATATTCTACGTTCTTTCTCTAGGTTATCATCTTCTAAAAGATATTCGGATAAATCCTGCTTAAGCATTTCCATTATAGGAATATCTATCTGCATCCCTACTGGGTGATTTATCAAAAATTCCCTAGGAGATATTATCATAGACGAATACAGTAGATTATTCCAAATAATTTTCATACTCATATTAAAGTTACAAGGAGTTTGATTTATTACACCAATACCTAAACCATATTTGTCATATAGTAAATTCAGAAACTTTACTATTATAATATTCTCAGTAGGATCTTTTAAGATTGGTGAATAGAATAGTAAATTACCCTTCTTATATAGATATGCTAATATAATAGTTATATATTGCTGTATTTCTGGAGTATCAAAATACATATTATAAATTAAATCAAATTGAGCCTCATCTTGATTAGCCATAGCAATCATTGCATCAGGAGGTGGTAATAACATACTCCCTACAATTACATTAGAATTATCAAACTGTGTATCCGGATCCAAGTTTACTATCTTAGTAGTCGGATCTTGATATAAAGTCATGTTTACAAGATTGAGGTCATCTGTAATATCTGCATGGCCTACAAATTGCATAGTTTATCCTCCCCATTCTTCGTCAAATCTTTCTATAAATTCTATATTAGATTTGTCAATAGGTATGTTATTATTTACTAAATGCTCTAACTTTTCTCTCATCTGACAGTACTGTGCTGATACAAAAGCATGATCTACGCCTACAGTAAAGTCTTTATTATGAAGTCTGATATTCTCTTCTTCCAATTCTCTTACTCGATTTTGAAGTATGAGATCTGCTTGAGAGAATCCAATCTTTCTCATAGCTGGTAATACTTCACTATATACCCACCATTGAAATAGGGCTGCATTTGGTTTTCTTGACTGGAAAATAACCATATATAATGCAGGTTCAGATATAAATAACATATTTACCGTCTGCATCGCAGGACTGCCATCGGCTTTAATTCCCGTTTGAACTTGAGTAGGAATATATGTATATAAGTAATTTACCCCTGGGGGGTCTATTATCCCTGGTAGGGTCTGATAATTATTTGTCGAAATTGTGTTTATAAAGTTATCAAATCTTTCTTTTATATCCTTACTATTATTCGGATTCATATCTAGTACTATCATTACATCGTTAAGACAGAAATAAGGATTATTATTTATTGTCGAAACTCTTACGTTTCCGAATAATTCATTTGTAAATATTTGAATTTGGTTATTCATTTATCCTCCATATTAAATAATAAGGGTGGATTGTTAGTCCACCCTATAAATATTATTTATTATCAACCTTCTGGTTGATAATGAGCTCGTCAGTAGAGATACCATTGATATAACCAATAGCCAGTACTCTATCCTGATCATCCTTAGCAAACTCAGTTACGTTTACTTCCTCACCGTTCTCATTCTGCTCTGTAAATGATACAGTGATAGCTATAACATCCTTAGGACCATCATAATTAACCTGCTCCTCTTCTGTTAAGAAGTCAGTTGCAGGATAGAACTGTGATCCCATAATAACTAAGTTTGTCTTCTCCTCAAGTTCTACCATTGGAGGTGTAGCATTTTTAAGCTCTTCGAGCTTAGTGTTGAGTTCATTGATTGATTCATCTCTAGAATCAAGATTGAGTTTAAGAGATTCCACTGTTCTCTCAGACTGCTCTAACTTTGCCTGCAGGTCAAGAATCTCTTCATCTTTAGCATTTAATTCTGCTTCACTTGCACTAGAATCTTCTAATTTACTTGTAAGCTCAGCAATTTCCTCATGAGCTTTATTCAGAAGATCTGATACTTCAGCGATATTCTCATCCTTAGTAGCAATTTCTTTCTGAGACTGTTCTGCAAGCTGCTGCATCTCAGAATTCTTATGATCAATCTCAGTCTTAAGAGTTTCAATCTCTTTCTTGAGATCTTCTACTGAATCATCTGACTGAATTGTATCAACTAATTTCTTAGCTGACTCATACTGAGCCTTATAAGCATCTGCTTCTTTCTTAAGAGCAATATTCTTCTCCTCAAGAGATAATATATCAGCTTTAGCCTGCTCCAATTCCATAGCTACATTAGCATCCACATTAGGAGTAGTCTCCTCTTCAGTTGTCTCTGGTACAACCGGAGTTGTGTCAATGCCAAGTTCCTTAGCAAATCCTTCAGCATCTTTACATTCAAAGTGAACTGTAAGCTCACTTCCTGTAGGAGTAGTTCCCTTTACAAATACAAGACCATTTTCAGCATCATAACTACTGAAATTGAATGTCGTATTCTTGATCTCGTCAAAGCTTACAGCTGTGATTGCTACTGCACCTTTTGACCCTGGAACATGCTCTTTCTTTTTATTGTTCTGTGGCTGATCACCTCTAGTAACTTTAACCTTAAAGTTAGGATTGTTAATAGCTCCACTATTAAATCCCTTACTCTTAGTATAACCACCATTGTTATTGCTCTTATTATAATTCTTATTCTGCTTAGGTACTCTCTTAATTGTAACCTTACCCTTTACCGCAGGAGAATTAGCCTTCTTTGTGTTCTCTGCATTATTAATTGCCTGCTTAACACTAACTGTAACTGTCTTAGTAGCAGCTGGTTCTACTGGCTTCTCTACATTCGCTGTAGGAACAATACTCTGTGTAGATGGTCTGATAATTCCCATCTCCCTATTAGTTGTATCCATTGTTATAACCTTGCTGTTACCTCTTCTAATTCCAACTCTCATTTTTACATTACCTCTCTCTTTATTTGCTTTTACTATTATTTCTTTGTCTTTCAGAATCTTAGCGATTTCTGAAGCTTGATACACAGCACCACATGTAGTACAGACTAGCGAATTATATCCTTCGTCATAATCAATAAGACCACCACAAATTCTACCTGTTACTAAATCTTGGTTCTTACAAACCAATTTCTCACCGTCAGGAGCATATAAATATGGATAATCTAGGAGAACACAAGATATACCAGACCTAATTCCCCAGTTCATATAATAGGCACTTCCGAAATCAGCTAGTATATACCTTTTTGTTAGAAGCCATATAACTTTATGAATATCGTCAGCTACAGATAAGAATTCTTCTCTAGACTGAATAGGATGTACTCTTTCTACTAGAGCTACAGTACCATTTCCTGCTACTTCAAATACTTTAGTACAGAATGGTTTTATTTCATTCTGGTTAAAGAATTCCCTAGGATTATCACTTCGGCCTGTATCATCTATAGCAACCTTCACTACTATGGATGGATCTTCATAATATTTAAAGGTTAATCTATTAGTTCCAGATATATAGGCTTTATCAAATCCTCTTGCTACCATTATTTCTTGAATGGCTTTCTTTTTCTTAAGTGGTTTACCAGAATATCTAACAGATGTAGCTATCGTTTCTAGTTTAGCTATATCATTAATATCCAATAAACTACCTAGTGGTCTTGCCGTAAGATTATCGAAGTTAAATTCTCCGAGACTTACTGTACGAGATTGAGCTGCTCGTAATAATCTTTGATCAACCAGTTCCATACGTCATACCTCCTGGTGGAGATAAATTACTCAGGTTCTGTAGATTACCACTTCCGTCTCCATGATTTATCTTTGGAGCAGAATTCTCCATAATACTCTGGAAGAATTTAGACCGGTTTTGTTCATACCTTATTACATTATCATTTTGTATTACCGGACCTTTAATAGAACCTGATGGTAGAGAGCTCGTAGGACTTGGGTCTCTCAATTTCAACTTAAGACTTTCTGGTGCAGTGTCCCAACGGATATTAAAGTCAAAATGTCCGTCATCTTTAATAGTAATGCCACTGTCTTCTAGATCTTTCAAATTATCTTTGCCCATTAAATGCTTCATAATATCACCTTTAGAAGCTTTAGTATAATCGATACCACTATCATCGATCATTTTTTCTTTAGCATACTGTCTTATATAATGATGCATAATATCTTGATCGTAATATAACTTACCATCTCTTCTGCGGTGGGCTTCTTGTTCTTCCGCATCTCTTATAAGTACCATAGTTGCATCATTAAAGAACTCATTCATATTTCGTCCATCAGGACAATACTTTCTAAATTCAGCTGTCACTTCGGCGTCATGTGCCCAAAATGCTGCAGCTGTGTTTACTGGTACTAGTCTTTCAAATCTCTGTTGAGCTTGAGCAAAATATATGTCTTGCTGAGGAATGGTATAAGTATAGCCTTCAAAATGCTTATCAATTTGCTCATCTGTTACATCGTCACCCAACCAGTTATGTACCAGTCTAGATAGGTTCTTGTTGAATTTGTTTCTTCGTTCCTCTGCTTCAGAGGCTAGTTCTTGAACTTTAGTTTTGTACTTATTATAGACTTGTGGATCTATTCCTCCATAAAGGTTATAACCATAGGCACCCAGTCCACCTAAATAGTTATTATTCAAATAAGATCCACTCAATTTCTTAGCTTGTTCTTCCCTTTTAGCTATTGCTTCCTGATTCTCTAAAACCATATCTACTTGTAATTGATCTAATTGCTCTTCAAGATTAGAAGTATATAAATACTTACCATTTTGTAAAGGATCAGCTCCTTTTACATGTATTACATGTCCTTGTTGAGGTTGCTGTACTCCATAGTTAATTGGTTGATAACCACCTTGCCTCTGCTGAATATAATCTAGAGCAGGATTACCAGTTCTGCCTACAAAACCATTATAGGCAGGATTACTATAAGTTACTACTCCTGGTCCTCCATCTCTATAACCATAAAATTGAGGGTTAGGAGCGCTGTATTGCATTTGTGTGTATAATTGACCACTTTGTGGTACATATTGCATGACAGGACTTTGGGGGGTCTGTATTGGCATCTGATTAGGGGCTCCTAGATAACCATTTTGATTTTGATAACCCATATTTGTAGTTACAGGACTATAGTGAAGTCCATTTACAGCACTATTATATTGCATTGGCTGTTGGGGTATATATTGCTGTCCTACCATAGTATTACCTTGATAAAACTCCAAATGACTTCCAGGTCCTGGTCCCTGATATCCAGTATCTCCATATGAGAAATACGGATTAGCCTGAGGAGTTTGCATTTGTTGCTGTGTATACATTTCTCTAGCACTAACCATAAACTGGTCGGATTCGTCACCCGGATTAGTCTGAGCTCCTGTATAATAATCTACTGTTTGCATTCTGGTTGCTCCTGACCTCCTTTCTTTAATATTTTTTTTCAGCAATCCTCAAAATAAAATTAATGTAGATATAGTTACTGGGTTTTATACGTTAGCCATAGATATTTAAACCTATGACTAACGAAATAAATGTGAGAGCCCCGTAGGAGCTCTCACAAATATTACTAATTAATTATTTGACTCACAGTCAGGATTTGGGCAGTATGTGCCATCATCGTTCTGGATAGCTTCTCCACCACAATAAGGGCAATCGATCTCTGCTCCCTCTGGCTGCTCGTCTGCGAAGTAAATTCTGTATTTTCTCATACTTTTTTCCTCCTAGTATAATTTTTATCTTATACTATATACATAGATATAGTATATTATTGAAATAATTTTTAATAGTCGACATCTGTAGGATATTCTCCAATATCGACAGTTTCATCTGAATCACGACCTCTATCTTCGTCGTCGTCATCCGGACAATGGCTAACATTATCTGTATCAAGTTCATCGATATACATAATGATCTCCTCCAACAAAATTATAGGTCTTCGTCTTCTTCATCTGCTTCTTCAGCAGCTTCAAGCATTTCGCTCTTTTCACCTTCTGACAAGCACTCTCCATAATTTTCTATGTAGTGTACAGCGTCGTCATAATTCTCACCCATAGTTAAATCCTCCTTTACTCGTCGTCAGTATCAGTAATTGCATCGTCTGCTGACATACATTGCTCTGCAGTAACATAGTCACTATAACCATCAGCTTCTACTGAAGGTTCGCTCTCGTAAATCTCGTCATCGCTACACATAGATGCCTTCTCCTTTATTCTTCGTCTTCGTCTCCATAATCTTCGATTTCATCTTCATCTACATCGAATCCGTCATCGTCGATAACTCCTGTAGATGCTTCAGGAGCTGTATAGCCTTCTGGTGATTCAAACTCTGATCCCATATTATTACCCTCCTGTGAATTAATAGCCTGCAGTAATTTCTTCAGACTGAGGATCATCCCAATCGATCTCTGATGGATCTCCATAAATACCTCCTCTGTCGTCAGCTGTATCCTCAGGCAAGCTTTCGATATCAACTGTGTCCGCGAAATAAATTCTGTGTTTCTTCATACCATTTCCCTCCTTATTTATTTAAAATTTTTTATAGTCTCTGCGAATCTAAATATAGAATTCATTACATTGATCTCAACCATATTACTAATGATACCACATTCCATATTGGCTGTCTCATTGACTACATCTACTCCATATGAATATAGGAATTCTACAGGTACTTCCTGTGGAGCTTTCTTCTTTCCAATCTCATAGAAATCTACAGCATCATTATTAATAAGATTATTGATCATTGTGTAATAAAGATTAGATACATTTACATTAACCGTAGCTATTAATCCCATGCCAAATGCAAATATCTCTGCTTCATTGTATACTTCAGGTTCTGTTAAAGCTCCAAGATTCTCTACAAAGATATTATCAACTAACCCAAATGTATAATTAGTTTCACTATAATCAATAGGCAAATGATAATGATTATTAGGAATTAGACAGAGTAAGTCTCTATACTTTTCATCTTTAAGATGCATTTCCAGAAGCACTCTAAGATTATTAGTATATAAAGCCAATACATTCTGTTCAATAGCACAGAGTAATTCTTTATAATATTGTCTGGCTATTAGTAATTTATTACATCCAGCAATATGTTTACTAAATTTCTCAGCATCAAACTCTGGATCTGGAACTGCGTTAATAGCTATATTAGTAAACGGCTGCTGAGCTAAATAATTATTATAATCTATATTGTTTGTATAAGGAGTAGGTAAGGAAATAGGTCTAGCTTCTGTAAACTCAGATCCAAATACTAAATAAGGATAAGGAGCATTAATTACTTCGTCAGGAGTAACTCCGACTATATATTCATATACAGGTTTTTCTACCTGCTTACCTTCAGGATTTAACAGAGGCTGTTTACCTGTAGCTATTGCAACTTCTTCTCCAGTTTTAGGATTTACTATTTTATCATGCTTAATTGTATATTCTTTTCCGTTTGCATCTTTAATTATGAATGGCTTCATTTTCTTCTTTCCCCTTTTGATTCGATTTGTTGTTTATACTGTCTAGCATATTCTCTGAAACCTTGTGTAGTAAAATATATAGGATCTACACATTTATTCCCTTTAAATTTGTATAACTCTTTACCGGTCATTACATCTACCATATCATTACCCATAGATATATATTCTATAAAACCTAAAGAGACATCTTCCCTTACACCATTACTATTTTTGAATACTCGCTTCGCATTTAATAAGCTTTCTATATTATTGATCTTTACATGTCCTTTTTGATGGTAGATATAAACATTAGTTAGATTATAATCTACAAATAGTCTTACAATTTCAATGAAAATACTTTGGTTAGCAACTGGTGTATTATTGGCAGTCATTAGCTGATCGCCCCATACCCTATATCTATATATTCTGTCTCTAATTCCATATACAGATATTTGTGAATCAGAAAAAATATTAATAACCGGTATTCCTGCAAGTTTATACTTGAGTGCAAGATACACTGATAACCTTATTGCTTTAATTTCCGCATTGTTATTAGTTGTATCTTTACACACTCTATAAATTGATTCTAAAACTTGCCCATTTCTAAATACGATAGCTCCATAGCAGCCATCTGTGTTATGCATACTAGCATCACAAAATATATTAACAGTATAATCATTTACGAAGTTTTGGAGAATAAAATACGGATACTGCATAATATTTACTCCTTTTATTTTATTCACTTAACCTTCATAGATATAGTATATTATTGAAATAAATTTTACCCTCTACAATTATCAATTACTTTGTTAATATTTTCTAAGAATGGCTTTGCGAGCTTCTCATAATCGTCATGCTTATATACATCTAGATATACTATATTCCTCATAGTAGAGAACATGAATAAATGCTCTGCATAATTTTGTTCAGGTCTATAATTCATACATACTTTAGATAATACTAGGAAAAACTTTAGGTTATCTTTATCCGTTCTCTTATTATGCCTAGATAATATATTAAATAGACTATACTGAGCAGGTATATGTAGATTCTCTATATATCTATATTTAGATTCGATTTCATTAAATATTCTGCTCTGAGGTTTATCTATATCTATACTTCTAAGTTTACATTTAGGAGCGGCCTCTATTAATCTAGTAAGATCATAAGCATCCTTAGTAGCTGCCAGCATATCTTCTACTTTCTTTAAAGATTCGGTATCATCTTCTCTAATAGATTCCTTTATAGTATTTAATACTTCTACTCTATGCTTATCATAATCTGTTATTAAAGAAGAGAAACTTATACTATCATTATTTTGGATATCTTCAAATAATTTTACTACGGTATTCTCATATTTATCCTTAGTAATAGATACAATATAAGCATTAATAATTTCTAAGCATAATTTAGTTCTCATAGTATTAGCAGCAACACTGTGATCAGCATAACCTTTATATTTTAGAGTCTTATTAACCAGAATCTTAAACTTATCTGGAAGCTTATTATATATAGAAACATTCTCGTTATTTGTAAGTCTATGAATAATATCAACTACTTCGTGAGCTTCTTCAATTGTAGGTTTATATTCATCCCACATTTCTTCCGGAATATTGAAAATCTCTGGAGTTTTATTAATGATATCTTCCTCAGTAATATCTGGCATCCCACATACTAATTCTACATCTGGATTATCTGCTATTTTCTCAATAGCCTCAGATACAGTCATAGTATTGTTTACTTCCTCTTCAGTTAATAACTTGTCATCTTCAGTAAGATTAATCCTTTCCCCTGTAATTGGATCAATCTTAATTTGAGCTTTTACATATCCACCAACAGTACCTTCTTCCCCGGGTTTAAGAGGATTATTCTTAATATCATTTAATATCTTAAGATCAGAATTTTCACTAGATGCTTCTCTAATAGTATCTAATATTTTATTTACGTCCGATTCTGTTAAAGTATTATCTTTAACCTTAGCATCTATATCCTTATAATCTAACTCAGGTAGCATTACTTGTCTCCTTATCAAATAACAATGTATCAATTGATACATTATTTACTGTCTTAGTAACAAAATTAAGTCTAACGGCAGATAATACATCTGTAGATGTATTCTGATTAACTATGAATGAAGCAAAGTAATTCTTATAAATATCTCCATTGTCAGCTATATATGTACACAATAGATTAGCAATCTGAGAATCTAATAGCATTTCAAATAAAGAATACATATCTATATCTAATCCTGCTATAATATCAAGAATAGCAGACATATTATCATATATTACAATATACTCAGGATTACTATAAAGCTTAGAGCTATAATTAGTCTTAGTATTTATAGTCTGAGGCAGATTAGCTATAAGTGAGCTACTATTACGGATAATATAGTCAGAAAACATATTAACCATTCTCTCAGTAAACTCTGAATCAAGAGCTTGATATAGATAATATGTAACCGTATAGAGAACCTCATCCGGAATCTCATTAATAACTGACAGGTTATAATATTCAATCATAGTTGAGATAATATTGTGATAAGTCTCAATCTCCTTATCATTAATCTCTGTGTCGTGTCCTGTAGAATGTAATCTAATATTATCAAACTGATTCTTCATTATTGTAGGATAATTTGGAGATCTTAATCCATAGGGCCTGAACCGGTAGTCAAGTGAAGATTTGATAGTATTATAAATATAACCTTCAGAAAAGTTACCCAGTATAGTACTAATTTCATAGTCAGTACTAAGACCAGCTACTGCAAAATTTTGTTCTATCATAAGTCCCCTCCAATATAAGAAAGTATTATAGTTTATATATGATAATGTCAATATTCTATTAAACATTTAATTTCCCCTAGAGCCTCCATGCTCTAGGGGAACTCTCAATGTGTATTACAATAATATAGATAATCGAACTAGGAATGAGGGAAGCCGTCCAAGTTATCTGTATTATTTTGTATCCTTTATATATGAAAAGATACTGTTCATATATAACTTTATTTACCCCGCTCCGAACTTTTAAAACCTGCCTTTTCGAGAAAAGAAAATGATCTATAAAACTTTATAACTTATTTGTTGCCTCATATCAGTATCATAATACTGATACAAATAAGTCGATCTTATAAACCAAATCCTCATTCCAATTATTATAATGTGCATAATTGTATAAATTTATAAATCCTTCACATCATACTTAATACCAGCCATATCTTTAACAGATCTATCTAATTCTATCATTAGTTTATTAATTATACCATTCTTAATAATAGAAGTAACCATACGATGGTTGATAGAACTTACTGACAGAAGAGCAGAGATTTCCTCATCCGGTCTAAAGTCTGTATAAGGTTCTTTACCTTTAGGGATAACTGTCTTAATAACCGCTTTATTAGCAGCTAGGTAAACAATCTTATCTCCTACTCCTACGATATCATCGTGCTCGACATATACTTCTATAATGAGAGCATCCTGAGCTTTCTTAAGTTTACCATGTGGTTCTAGAGCATAAGTAGCAGGAAGCATCTTAGTATCCATACCTGCATCTTCCAATTTCTTCTTTAACTCTTTAATAGGTTTCTCATATGCCTTTACTATCTTCTGTAGAGACTCACTCATATCTTCAATCTCACAGGTTCTATAGATTTTAATATCAGCTACTCTACCCGTAGTTTCAGATAGTACTGTTCTTCTACCAATAGTAGATATATTATTAGAATCAGTATTTACATATTTAAGAAGAGCAGTAGCATCCTCTTCTTCAAAAGCATCCTGCCATATAATAAGAGGATCACCTACATTTACATAGTCTCCAATCTTAGCAAGCTTATAGATTACAGCATCCTTCTCAATTACATGACCAAACTGATATATTACCTGAGTGGTTAATTCTTCAGACAGTTTCTCTGTACAAACTCCAGAATCTTCGAATCCATCGTCACTAGATATAATAGCTACTTTACTTAAAACTCCAGTCATATACGATAACTTATCGGATTCTCCAAGAGATCCAGATGTAAATGATAATGGATCATAAGCTAATATTTGTCCTGACTGAATAATAGAACCATTTCTAAGACCCTTAGATGCTATTAATTGCATAGGTACATAATAACCACCGTCTGAGTTATGCTCTATAGTCTTCTGTAAATTAATATAGTCATGAGCTCCAGACTTATATTCTACAAGAATATATTGGTCTGTGATTTCTAGAATCTTTCCGTCTTCTTTAGCTTTAAATGCGAAGGTATCTGTAGTAAGATAAGGTATAGCCTGTTCTGAACCAGATGTAACTAGAGGTGGATCAGACTTATTAGTTCTAACAGCATGCTTAGCAGTCTGAACGTAAGACATGGAAATACGTCCTGAGTCATCTGATGTTGTCTCAAATGGAATCATAGACTCTGTAGCTGTCAAACTATTAGCCGTGTTCATAGCAGATGTATCAGAATAACTCTGCTTAATAAATCCTCTTACTCCTTCTACATTCATATTCATAGTAGCTACTCGAGAAATACCTACGTTTCCAGAGAATCCAGTAGACTGTCCTAATACATTAATCATAGATTCGTCATAAGTTCTCTTATCAAGTGAATAAGCTCTAACAGAGTTAAGACCTGACTTACCTTTGAATGTAACTGTATTAGTTTCTTCTACAGCACCTAATGCATTATTTACACTAGATTCCTGTGTAATAGGAGAAGCCATTAATTCATCTATAACTGCTGTTCTCTTTACGAAGAATGGTTCACCTTCTCTACCGTTTCTAATAGGTGTTGCCCATTTTCCATAAGCATCTGCTAATACAGAATATGTATATGCTGCTACCATCTCTGCTCTTCTTACTCGTCTTGAAGAAGTATCAGTATGCTTTACATACTTATTATCTACCATAAGAGCATTAGCATAAAGCAGTACTCCCAGGAAGTCAGTAGGAAGTTTATAGTATTCAAGAATCTCTTTAGTAATAGGATCAATAAGACAGTCATAGAAATTCTCAAGACCATCGGCTTTAATTCTACCACCGAAATTACTCATGAACTCTATATATGTCATTCTATTATCCATATCACCTATTGAGTAAGCATCTGTTGGACAATCTTTAAGACCATTTAGAAGCATAGCTGATACATAATTAACTCTATATACCAAATATCCATCATTGAATCTAATATAGTCCATATTTATAGCAGCTCTATCGTTAGGATCGAGCTTCTCAGTCCACTTATACTCGATACCAGCTTTCTTTAAGACGTTATTAATTCCACTATGGAAAGCAGCTACTACAATAAGAGGCATTCTAGTACTCATAATACTACACTGAGAATATGTACCTCTGATAGAAGCTTTACAAGTCTTAGCTACTTCAGCAAATTTAGGATCAGCAATATATAGATAATCATAAAGTACCTGAGCAAATGGGAAGGATGTCATATCTTTATATATAATAGGCTGATTATTATTAAGATCCCATCCATAACATAATTCGTCATCTGGCATCTTAGCTACTTCAGGATGCTCCTGTCTAATAAGATCCTGGTTAAAGTAAATCTTAATATGATTATCTTTATTCTTTACCTCTATAGTATCGAATACTGTAGAAAGATCTATATAATCAATAGGAAGCTGATACTTATTAGAAACTCTAGTATTATCACCAGGCTTAATCTTAAGTATAGTTCCTTTATACTTCTGAAGAGCTTTAATAAGTATAGAAGATATAGGACTAGAGCATCCCGTATTATTTCTATAAGTATAAATAAAGATCTTCTGATAGTTAGTGTTAATCTGAGCTGCATCCAAATCAGTCTTTAATATAGGCATATTGAAGAACTGAGAGGATATAACCTTATTACTTCCTCTAAGGAGGAATCTATTATCCACTATAATAGGAATATCCAACTTAATATTGAATCTTTTACCCTTATAGTCTTCACAGTCTACAGAGTAGGTATTAATTCTATCCTCAGATGTAGAAGTATCCTCAACCTTAATATTTCTAATAAAGATAGGATAACTTACATGAGTAAAGTGCTCAAAAGCAGCAACAATATCTCTATCTAGATCATAGTTCTTATCTAGATTCATATAAGTCATTTCACTCCAATCGTCAAAAGGAGAATCAATATCTAATTTCTTAGTCTCAAGTTTTTGAGTAGTAGGAGGAGCTTCTGATAATATTTCCTTAACAGTTCTGCCTTTAATTTCTTTATTCATAAACTGATCTGTAAGGTTATTAACTCTGGCTGCTCTAGTAGCATCCATATTAACTCCACCAGGAGCATTAGAATCTATATCGGATAACAAACTAGCTATATCAGCTGTATTCATTCTATCAATTACATCGTCAGCATCTGCTTCCTGATTATTCTCAAACTCATCTTCGATAGCGTCATCTACAGCTTGAACTAACTTCTGTATTCTCTCTGCTCTTTTCTTCTCTTCAGTAGTATCTAATCCTTTAGATGTATTAGGATCTTCTTTCTTTTTCTCTACTACTTTGGCTACTTCGTCAGCTTCTTTCTTCTGTATAGTTGCAGTATTTCCTACCTGTCTAGGATTAATACCTTTAACTGCTTCTACAGGAGTAAGATCTACACCCTTCTTATCTTCAATTTTATCATAGATTTCTGCTTTGACAGCTTCAGGTGTACTTGTAGTAGATGTATCTTGATCTTCAGAATCAAATACTTCATTATTCTCAATCTTAGAAATAAACATTCTAAATTTAAGAGTCATCTTCTTCATTTCGTCAGGTTTAATCTCTGAGAAATTAAGCTTAAAGTATTTATCTTTAGCAAAGAAAATAATATCTGTCTTGCCGAATACCTTAGTAAGTCTATTATTATCCTTATTCATTAATTCATATATAATACTTATAGGATTTATATCTTCTCTATACATAAACATTCTTGTATCTTTAGAATGATCCCAATCAAGAATAGGAATAAAGATAGTCTTCTTAGTATATCCAGCTGCTTTTATTCTAGGATCATTAATAAGTCTATTTAATAAAGTAAGATATAATTCATATCCTTTCTTCTGCTGATAAGTATTATTTCTAAAGAATATTTCGTTATAATAATACAGATCTATAAATACATTCTTAGCACCATATCTAGCTAAATCAGGATAAGCAAACTTAATAGTTGGGGCTAAATCTTTCTTAACCTGCTTATCTATATCTAGAATCTGTTTACTAGTTTTAATTCTCTCATTATAAAGAAGTCTCTTGAGAGTAGAATCATAAGAAGTAGTAGCTTCTTCATTAAAGAATAAAAGATTACCTATTTGCTCATAATCCTGTCCCTCTATTAAACCACTTAATACATTATCTATAGTAAATGCTTCTTCTACTGGAGGAGCAGAAGCTAATCCTGTATTAGTAGCATTGGGAGAATTAACCGTAGGTACATTTAAAGGAGTAGAGAAATTAATAGACTTATATAGTCTCCTAATAGCATTTCTACGTCTAGAATTCTGTGCTTTAAATTTAGTAGTAGAAGCATACTTAAACTTTCTCTGAAGATTGAAAGCATTAATATAATCTCTAGTCTCATTAGTAATTTCTGGATATACTAATTCTGACATCTTAAGATTATTATACTTCTTCCTTAAAATACTATAGATATCGGAATATTTCTTATTCTTACAACAGGTTACAAAAGTTCCGATATCCATACCTACATTAACACCGTTACCAAATAGACAATCACCTAACTCTGCTGAGAAAGTATCAGCATCTGTAATTGTATCTGCTAATATAGCCGGGAATTTAGTATTCTCCAGATGAGGATAAAATGTAATAAAGATAGACTTAATAATGAAGTTAAATACTCTATTAGCATAACCTTCTTTATCTTCTGATTCCATATAATTAGGTACATGAATTGAAATAGATTCAGGTTTATCAGAATAAGTAGAATCTACTGTAAAATAATCTATACCTGTAGGGAATGCTCCTGTAGATATATTAAGTACTGGAATCTTATTTATATCTGTAATACCAAAGTACTCCTTCATTAACTCCTGATATACTTCTGGAGTTAATATCTGAGCCAATATAATTACATCCTTATTATATCCAGAAAATTTTATTTTACCTTTAAGATTATCTAAGTTAGTAACTTCTTCTACATAATCATAGATATCTTCATAATCTTCTACGTCTTCTTTAAGTAAAGCTCTTCTCTGTGAGGCTACATTCATACTTCTAGTAAGGTTATCAAATAACTTACTATTATTTTTATAAAGTCCAAATGAAGCGAATATAGCTTTAAAAGAATCTTTATCAAACTGATCTGATAAATCTCTCTTATGTCTTCTAAAGTAACTATTGACAGCAGAAGTACCGACAATAATAAGAGGTCTATCCATAAAGAAATCAGGATTCATATATCCAATATGAATACCTTCAACAATAAAATGTACATGATGGTGTTTTGCGTACTCTTCCAACCACTTACCAAACATCTCTATAGCTTCACCTACATTAGTCTCAGGCTTAAGTGGAGGTTTAGAGTCAAAAAACATTTTAATATAATTTGGTTCCGGTAATGAATTATAGATTTCTAAGTTATCTCTATAAGTAGGTAATCCGTAATGATCATTAAGGGCAGTACTAAATAAATCAAGACTAATTCTTTCTAAATTTACATTAGGATTATCTTTAATTATCTGACTGGTTAGAGTAGTCTTACCTCCACCAGAATAACCTGTGATCCAAATAACTTTATATTTACCAAAGTTATTTATATTATATTTATAATCTTTAGTATTCTTAAATATATTAAACTCTTGAATCACATCTTCATATTCAGCATCGTATATATATGCCTCTTCCAATGCTTCTTTCATTTCTTTATTATAGATATAATATGTAACATCCTTCTCCATATAATAGGATAAAAATCTCTGTCTATTAATAGCTAAAGGATGATTTATGAGTTTATAAGAAGATGTTTTATTAGGAGTCAATAATAGAATAGCTGACCCAGTTTTCTTATTAGCTGGTTTTTCTGTTTCTTTTGTTGGTAAGAAGAATTCTCTAGTATATATCTTAAGATTCTTCATATCTTTTATAAAGAGCATGTAATTGACACCTCCTTTGAATATTATATAGATGTGAGCTACTATAGAAAATAACTCCTAGAGGCTATTAACCTCTAGGAGTCGAGAGATGTAAAATGAGTTTTGGACTTCACTTTTTAAAAAGACATGATTATTCGTTCCCCTCATACTGAAAATAATATTAAGAATACTTGCGACATTTATACTCTTTGTTTGTTATTTCGTAATGTAAATTATTGATGTTGGGTTTTTGGTTTCGTATTATTTTCTTTAGATACTATAATCTTTCCACGAAAAGATCTATAAGTTATCTACAATTTGTTAACGTTTAATAATCTGTCTTCTTAAAACCATCTTAATTTTTCCAGTTAACTTTAGAGATCAGAATAAAAAGTAATATTGCAAGGAAAATATATAATTTCGGGTATATTATATATTTATCAAAATTGTCAGAAATAGCTGTAGCCGCTTATTCATTTTTTAATAGTTACTATATTAATTCTGATCTCTTAAGTAAACCGGTGAGGGTAATTACGATCTTAACGATACGCGGCCCTCCAATATTCAGTTGTATAGGTTCTCGTTTCGGAATATAAATTTAGAATATTATATGACTACTTTTAATACCATTTATATCAGTTCATTTAAACGATTCTCACCACAAGATATAGTCTAATACAATGATAATAGATATTAATTTAATCACTAAATTTATACTACTTGCGTAATAGATAAAAGGATATTTAGAAACTACTTGAAATGATGTAAAATTTACTTTAGGAATGGAACTTGGGAGTTTATAGAAACTTAAAGTTTCTACAGTTTTTCCTATTTTGATTTTATTTATCACCTGTTATATAATATCACTATATTATCTACTCCTACTAGAAAAGGACCGTCAGGATTTGAACCTGTAATTACATTGTCATCCTTATTGACCTCGGTCCTTTGTTATACCCTTTCGGTGGAGCGGTCTCCTTTGGCCTTGACACTGTTGATTCATAGTTTGTATGTATAGTTGATGCGCACTCGCTATACTACTAGCAGCTACTCCTCCGTGGACTTGTACCACCCTCCCGAAAAGGCATAACTATAAAGGAAGGGAGAAAAAGAAATATGCGTACAACGATTTTATGGATGATTTTCGAAAAACCACTCAGCAAACTAAACTTGTATTGCACGATAAAGTCAATAGCGACGACAAAAAGACAATATAACTCAAGGAGGTCTATCATACACATAATTCTATTTTCTCTTTACTATAATGTATACTATAAATTAAAAATTTACATTTTTAATTTAAATAATAAATTTTTGAGGTAGGGAAATAGTATTCCCTACCTCTTTATCAAACATGAAAGAAGAATAATGGAATGCAAACAGAGAGCAAAAGATTACGACAGTTATTCAATAAGTCCCCATTTTATTGATTAACTAATCAAGCCAGGAATAATCTATTTCTCTATTTACTATAATGTGAGTAATACTGTATAAATATAATATTATTTGAATACAGGTTTAGTTATTTTACTTTCATCTCCAGGTAATATTCTAGTAAGGCAATATAAAGAATGAACAGAATCGCCTTCAACAATTCTTTCATTCTTACCAGTAAAACCAATAAAGTTTTTCTTACTATCTCTAAATTGTCTTAATTCTTCATTAGCCTCATCCGTGAATACTCCACGTACGCTAATACAATCACCATCAAAGTCGCCACCCATACCTTTTAGATAAAGGTTGCTCATTACAAAAGTATCTACAAACATATTAGATGTATCTGTTCCTATATCACTATCTGAGAATTTAGGATAACGCTTATATATATTTTCTCCTACATACATAGGTTCAGTTTCATTAGTAGTAGATATATCTACTTCTGTAGTAATCTGGTTAGTTCTAGTATCAATAGGATATCTGGAAACAAGAACCATCTTACCTTTAGTAGCTTCTACTGTAGCCATATATAATACATCTAACCAAGTTAATCTACGATTATAGATAGTTTCTACATCGGAGTTTGGAGCTTTAAACCTACCTTTAAATTGCATATAGCATTTAGAACCATCATCCATCTCTATCTCAATAGGTACTAATCTATTATTATATCCATGGATAAAATGTCTCATTTGATTCTTAATAACTTCATCGTCAAATTGAATTAAAGGATCTTTAGGAACTTTAAATACTGACTTACCAGCTTTAGTTAATACTTGATACTGCTCGTTTCCTATAAACTCATGCTCAAACCACTGTCTGGTATAGAATTGCACAAATGGTTCAAAACAAGCTATAGCAGCAGCTAAAGGTATACAAGACTTATTTAGATTAGCAGTCATATCTGCTGGAGAATGAACTTTAAGATTAGTAGCAGAGATAACTAGTCTAGCAGCATAGTCAGATGTCTTAGAAGCATTAGCAGCTCTTAATACACCAAACTTACCAGATATACCAGCACTGTTTTTCTTCACATCGGCTAATCTTTCTATATTAGCATTAGATGTACCACAGAACCAATCATATACTGATAATATAATTTCCTGCATTCTAAATTCCTGAGTTCCACTCATATCAAAACCATACTCTTGAGTAGATTGTAATGATTGAGATATAAGGATCATCTGTTGATATAATTGATTGATAAATGATACACCAGCTGATCCTTTATTAGAACTAGAACTATTAGTATCGCGATAAAATGGTGGTATAATAATATACTTATCTATAAATGCTCTATCTCTATTCATATCTAAGTGTTTAATCTTAAAGTCTTTTCTTACAGAACCAGACTCATTAGTAAACTTAACATCTTTAATTATAGACTTTAAAAAAGAAAGACCAGTTTTACCATGTTCATCTGCTACTATCTGACCTTTATCATCTAAAGCCCATTTACCTTCCTTAGCTACTATTTTCTTTATATTAGAATTAGTTTTAAACCAAGCTTTATAATAAGATGGATCTAGAAACCAACCATTTAATTTTATATAAGCAAATGTACTAGATCTATCAGCCTGAGTAATACCAAATATAGTTTGAGATAATAATCCATCATCGGTAGGGACATTATCTCTTGTAAAGAATACAGGATTAGTAATTTCCTGTAAATTATTTAACCTAATATACTTATTCTGATCTAGAATCTCTAATTTTAATTGATTAGGATTATTAGAATAAGCGTCTTCATGAATTATACTCGGATCATATAATTGCATTTTTTATTTACACCTCCTTATAGAGTATTATTAAAATGTAAAAAGAAAAAGGTCTTAATAAAAAGTCCCGACAAGGCTTAATTACCTTGCCGGAACTAATATTTAGGAAGATAGATAGTATAATTTCAAACACTCATTACTATTATGTTTCTCTATAATATTCGGTGTAAATATTTACAATTATTGCCTTACAGTTTAATTGCTATGACCGAGTGAAGGGACAAAGAAATTCTTTTTATCAATACTTTTAATATCAGTAGTTATAGAAGTAACATTATCTTCATCCTTAGCACTAATACAATTATAAGCTATAGCTTCAGCATCCTTTTTACATGTCGCTTTAGTGTATATAGTTACTTCAGCTTGTACTACATAAGTATCCTCAGCATCTTTTTTATCTAAATATCTTACTACTATATCCTTCTTTATTTTTACGAAGGCATCCTTATCCTTAACGAAGTAATACTGCCATACATCATCCTCACTATCACAAGTAAGACTAACATCTTTAAATTGTAATAATTGATCTAAAGTTACTTCTGGAAAAGTATTAGGATCTTCTTGTAAAAATTGACACTCTACGTTTTCCTTCATATTATAATCCCATTCCTTTTCTTTGTTCTAAAGTTATTCTTTCAGGATCCCATCCATCTTCAATCCATTTCTTAAAATCAATCCCTTTACATTCAGCAATGGTCTTAAGAGATCTATCATTCCACATTCTAGCAGCTTTAACCCAATCCCAATGTTTAGGACCAGTGGTTCCACATATACTACACCAGCCATAATACTCAGGACCATTACCACCATGTCCATTTATAATAGCAGTATTTCCGCAGAAAGGACAATGATCGAGTTCTATAATTTTATCAGTATTATTAAAATGATCCGGGTCTTCAATTTCTCTAAAATTATAGATCTCGGTAGTCCCTACAATTTCATTTCCACTAACTCTATTAACTATTTTCATTATTGTCTTCTCCTGATGCCTCTTCATCCTTAGGCTCTTCATTTAATATCTTTAAAGTTTCAGGATCAATCTTAGCATAGATATCACAATATGTGCAGTCGAAATTATCATCTACTTTCTCTAAAAACCATGGTTGATTATCTACCTCTCCATGATAATAGGGCCAGTTACCTCCTCCAATCCTAGCATGGATATAGAGGATATCTTCTCTACCTACATATTTATTCCATATCTTATATTGTCTAATAGATCTTTCCCTCTCATTGTGGATATAAGTCTTTAGGGTTCTTCTCATTCTTCCATGAATTCTATCCCATCTAATACCCACATAAGGATCATACTTACTACCAGAATTACCTTTCTTAAGATAATACTCTTTATACATTCTAGTCAGTTCAGAAAGACTAGAACAGTAGCTATTAGGATCCCAGAATGGCTCAGCTTCACATAAATTAGAAGCGCATCTTATATCAATACTCTTATCGTTTTTAATATCGTTAATATTAACTGGCTTCTCATTAGCCATTAACCTATAGCCTCTAAGTCTAGGTACTTTAATATTATTTGCCTCTGCTATGCTTTCCAAATCTGAAATTTGAATATATGCTCCTAAATCCATTTTAATCCCCCATTAATCTGCATATTTATATTTATTATTAATAGATACAGTATCTTTAAGACTTTCAGATCCTTTATAAGTAAATTTAGCTGGATGGTCAATATTAATATCTACCAGATGATTCTCTCTATCTTTAGCTATAAGAATCTTAGTCATAAACTTCTCGATAACAGAATTGTCTACAATATTAAATTCTTTAAGAGTATTTACTACCTCTTCAGCATAATCTGTATGTCCTACAGCCAAAGCTGTATCAATGTCATGCTCTCCAATTTTTCTAATACAAGTCTTAAGGTACGTTCTGCTATTCTTATAGTTTCCGAGATCACGATATAAATGAGCTGCATGGATATAGTTTTCACAATCATAGTAGTCAGCTGCATCTTCATATTTACGTTGTTTCTCGCTTTTGAGAATAATAGCTAGTGATGTAATACCTATTAATCCCGCAATTGGTAATAGCTTTAATACATTTTTCTTTTCCATGATATTTCTCCTTTATTTTATTTCTTCAAATGATATTACTTTTTCTATAGTAGAATAAGATCTATTTAAAATATTAATATGAACTGTTTGATCTATAATAGCTTTTACCTTAAATTTAGATCCTTTATTGAATTCTAAATCTAATAAAGTGAGAATAAATTTATTCTTATAATCGGTATTGTGAAAACTATACTTTAAAGTACCAAACTCTGAGCTAAAAGTTACAGTATATTTATACTTTTTAGCTTTAGAAGTAGCTACATCAGTCTTTATACAATCTTCTATAGTAATAATAAGATTGTCAAATATAGCACTAGATTTAGTATAGGTACTATTACCATAAGTATTTATACCATTTAAGTTTTTACTCATCGCTACTTTTTCATAGTCATGTTTCATACATTTAATCCTTTCTACTTATATTCAATATTATAGTATATTATTGAAATGTATTTTATATATTAAAAATTTAGGGAGGATTGTTACATCCTCCCTAATTATTTAGAATTCTATCATATTAGGATTCATTTCAGTTATAGGTTTGAGTAAATCGTCATTGTGAGGTTTATGCGGATGATGTTTGTGTGGTGGAGGAGTTATACATTCTGGTTCATGAATAGCTACTATATTAAAATCACTATTCTTTAATTCCTCCATAAGTTTTTCAGTAAGTAATCCTTCAGTTTCATTAAATTCTACTACTTCAAACTTATTAAATCTAATACTTATATCATGATATAGTAGATTTAATTCTCCTATATAAGTTACATCAGCATAGTTAACTTTAATCTTTATAATCTTAAATTTAGGGGCATTATTATAAGTTCTAATTTTATCATATTTCATACCCTTAAAAGTAGAGCCTTCAAATCCAAAGGAGTGTTTATCATAGCTATAATCTGAGAAAGTTTCATAAGTACCTCCTTCTTCAAATTTGAAATGATAATTGTATACAGAATATCCATCAGCTCTTACTACCTTATACAAATAAAAGCTATCACTACCACATTCAAATTTACCAGTCCCAATTATATAATGCTTCCAGAATTCTGGTTTATTTACTGAACCATTACAAATAGGGAGTCCAAACTCGTCATAAAACTCTTTTGAGAAACACTGATATGTATATAAGTATTTCTTACACATATGATCATGTATAAGATGGGGAAATTCTCTTACTATATCTTCTGATAATTTCTGGAAATGACAGATAATCCTACATATAAGATTATAGAACTTATTACACTTATATTCAGTTAAGAAAAATCTTATAGTTTCTTCATCTAATTCCTGATATTTAAGAGTAGTGACAAGATTCACAGGATGTATCTTGGTACCAGAATGAATAATTGTAGGTAGGAATTCTACAATAAATTCCATACTTAGAGATTGATATCTCAAAATATTATATATGAGTCTAGCAAAATAAGTACTCATATTAGGATTAGCAGCTAAAGGCATACAATAAGTACGAATAAAATCTTCTGACAATACCTGATATCTAGCTAAGAGTATAAGATCTAAATCATGTATATGTTTTCTTATAAACTCCTCCGATAATATCTGCCAAATAATTAAAGCTTTCTTATCAAGTTTACTATAATTGGCTTCCATATCCTCTTCAGTTAATAAATTTCTCATTAGATAATCTTCTGATCCATAAGTATAAGCAGGATTACCTTTATCAAACAAAATAGAAAAAGGTCCCTTTAAATAATCCTGAGGGGCAGAAGTTCTAGATTCATTTATATCATTAAAATAATATATCTCTCCAGACATAATATTAGCCTCCTTTTACGTATTATTTAAATGTGAATAGGGACTGACAAAATCAGTCCCTATATCTTAATAAGGAAACCATTCATAATTTAATAACTTCAATAATCTAGTTTCATACCCATTATCTTCTAATAAGATTCTTTGATATTCTCTTATAGAATCAGAAATTCTAGGATCATTATTTCCTAAATATTTCCAATTCTGATTTTCTGGAGTAATATATGCTTTTTCGTATCCGTGATAATATTTATCTTTAAATACCTTCTCTTTTTCGTTATATATAACTCCATCAGTCACATTAAACATCTCGCAACGATTACCATAGTCTTCTAAACTATCAGGCCAAGCTAATGGCCCGCCATTATTTTCTCGAATATCTAGTGTTGGGAGACTAATAACCATCCATAAAGAATTGTCTTCCGAATATTCAAAAAAATCTCCTAAATTATAATATACTTTAAACCCGGGATCTAATTGCTCTGGTAAAAAGCAATAAGGTACATCCATAGTACCATATTGAACTAAAGTCCAACCAATTTCTTTACGAATTTCAGTTATAAATGGAGTAATTCTTTCTCTCCATTCAGTTCTTGGATAATTATGTACTATATATTGTACATGTTCTTCTTCTCTAATGTTATTTAATCGCTTTAAACTTTCTTCATTCATTTGTTTAATTTTCCTTTTAGTTTTTCTTTAAAATCATCTCTAGAAGTATTTGAATCATTATAATCTATGTCTGCAATAATATCTTTATTACGATTTACGATTTGAGTTGCGGCTCGTCTCTTTGTAAATTCATTTTTTGATTTATAAATACTATTCAAATATCTAGCATTATTAGCCACGAAATCAACTACTGGCTTAATATCCTGCATCTGAGAATCTGTAGGGCTTCCTTTTACAATGGGTTCAGGCTTACCTTCTGTTGGAATTTCTATAGTTATATTTTCTAAGCTCGCAGGATGTTTGATTTTAATAGAATTAAAATGCTTTGATACATTACCATTATGTCCTCCACCTTCTCTATCTCTATAAAACAAGACTATATTTTTATTTTTTGATTTGATAGTAATATGACCATGTACATTTTCAGTTATTACAAATGCATCATTCGAATATGAGGATTCAGAGATAATTTTAAGAGCTTTTATTATATCCTCATTAACTTCATCCTCAATTTCCAACACATAATCTATTCCAGTAATATCAATACCTGTTTCCTTTAAGAATTTTTCCTTTCTTGTTCTTCTCTTGCTGCATCTTCAAATAATTTCATTAGATAATACCTCCTCTATATATTATTACTAGTATAGTATATTATTGTATTTTATTTTGTCTCAAAGAATCTAGGGTCACAAAAATATATAGGAGACTTAGCTACTTTTTCCTCTTGTTTTTCTGCTATCTTAGCGGCTCTTTTCTCTAACTCATACTGTTCTATTACTGTATCACTAGTACTGAGAGCATACTGATTAAATATAGATTGTTTAGCATAATAATATTTTAGTATATGTCTAAATCCCATATCTACTAACTCTATATACATAGTATCTTTATCTCTAGTTCTACCTAAAGATTGTTTAGCTATAACAGGAGATTTAAATGGTTCAGCTAATACTACTGTCATTTTAAGTTTATCTATATGCTCACCTAGTCCAGCAGATTTAGTAGTAGATAGTATTAATTTCTTTTGTTTCTCTTTCATCTTTGCTTCTTTATCTACTAATGAAGTAAATATTCCTATATCTCCTAATAACTGAGGATAATTCTCTCCTATCCATTTATAGACTCTAAGTATTCCATCATTAGTACCTATATAGAATAATCCTCTACCTTTACATCTTAAAAACATATCCATTATTACATGCATCATTAGATAGAAATTAGGATTTTGAGTAACCCAATCTATATATTTATTTCTATCTAATCCATACATATTTTTACACCCGGATAATACTTGTGGTGTAGGATGAGAATTCCATTTAATAGCAATATAATCTGTATGAGGATCTATATCTTGTCTAAATAGATCTACAGACGGTACATTCTTTATAGATAACTGATATATCTTATTCTCGTTCCATGAAGATCTTTCAGGAGTTGCAGTTATATAGAAAGACTTCCATACATTAGTAAAGAAATCAATCATAAGCATATTCTCAAAATTAGTATGAGCTTCATCTATAAACTTCATACCTATACCTAATATTTCAAATATTTTCTCTAATCTACTCCACCCAAATTGATCACAATAAGATCTTATAGTACCATGAGTACATAAATATATCTTGGCTCTCTTTGCTTTCTCACTCTTACCTGATAGTATCATATCCATAGTTGGAGAACCAGATATAAACATAATATCATTATCTCTTAAATTAGTATACTCTTTTATATTTTCCTTCCACTGATTTAATAAAGTTACAGATCCAGTAATAACTATAGACTTAATTCTCATAAATGCTATAGTAGCTATACTACAATATGTTTTACCTTTACCAGTAGATAAATTTACGGATAATTGAGGTTCATACTTATTAGTATCATACTCTTCAAGTCCAACCATAAATCTTAATGCTTCTAACTGCTGTTGATCTCTAGGAGTATATCTTACATATACATTATCAAATTCTTCATACTTATGAGGAGCTTCTGTAAAATGCTGATTAGTATGAAGATAATTCTTAATCTTCCATATATCTAATCCTCTAGGTATATATAAAGTAGAAGTTTTAGAACTATAATACATTCCTAATACTTCCCTCTTATGAGTAATAGGATTATAAACCATGAAATTTCTCTCCAATTCAGGACAGTCACCTAAATTATAATCCTCTATTTTAATACAAGAATTTCTTATAACAACTCTTGACATATTTAATCCACCCTCTAATAAAAAGTATATAGTTTAATTCTCATAGATATATAAGTAGTAAAAACTATAATACCTATGAATAATAAACTCATAAACACTAAGGCTAATCCCTTTGCTGCTTTAGTATACTTAATCTTAAAAGTAAATTTATCGAAAATAAAATCAAATAATTTTCCAAAGAATACTACAGTTAGTATCATATCTATAATGACACATATAGCTATATACATTATAAAGTAATAATCTTCCGTTGTAAGGTCAAATATTATTAACACTTCTAAACCTCTCTCAATGTATATTTGAGATAAGATATCTATTAAACACCATTCCTATAAGTAAGCAAATATATCCAATAGTCACAATCCATACAATTAATCTAAATATTATCTTTACATCCGTGCGTAATCTAAATAATATAAAAGCTGTAATTATACAAGTTACCACAATAGCTGTCAAATATACTAGACAAAAATAAACCGTTCCCATTAGTTTTTCTCCCTTATTAGAAAAAGAGTGGGAGTAATTATATAATTACTCCCACTGTCAACTTTGGTTATTCTTTAATTATTAAAGAACTGTCGATAGATTCATCTTCCTCATTATTATCAGTATTATAAAAATCTGTTGAGCCTCCAGTAACTTTACCATCATCGATAAAGTATATAGGAGAAACAACCTTTTTCTCAACCTCTTTAAGTTTATACGTAGAAGCCTGATATTCCTCTGTAAGGAATTCCTGAGGTCTTTCCATATAATATGGATCCATATTAGATGGACGATGTAGTAATCTATTAGATGGATGTGTTAGAGCTCTAGCAATCTTAGAAGCCTGAAGTCTTACTGATATGGATCTATTATTAGTAAGTGATTCATTTAAAGTAAGAATTTGGCATACTTCATTAGATTTAGTCCAATCTGGGAGTTCTAGTATATCGTCATAAGCTCTAATCTGATTCATTAGTAGAACCTCAAAATGTACTGAGTTAATCTTAATATTACCAGCAAGATTAGTCTTAATAAAATCTGATAATATAGCATCGATAGTATAAGACTTAGTAATCTTCTTATTATCAATAATATTCTTAATAGACTTCATAGTCTTACTCAACTCATTATTCTTTACATCCACAGTAAATAATGCAGGGAATTTAATTAATTTAGTCATATCTATCTCATAAGTACCAGAGTCATTTATAGCCTGATCATCTAAGAACTTCATAAAGTCCTCATGTACATAGATATTATCAAAGTCATTCTCTGCATCTGATACTTTGATCGTATGTCTATTACCTTTAGGATCAATCACGTCAAATGATAATATATAGATAGCTACCTCATTACTATTAGTAACTATACCTGTAGTCTCTTCATCGTCATCTTCTTCATCTTCAAATATCTCGTCAATACAGAGTTTATATCCTCTATAATTAAAATCTTCTTTAAGAGATATTTGATTATAATCTACATCAAAGAGATCATAGAATATATCAGTCCAAGTCATTTTTACAATAGCTGACTCTAACAGATGCTTAGCAGACAATAGCATCTGAGTATAAATAGCCGATAATAATTCAGCTGCAATCTGTCCTATATTAATATCTCTATTAATATAAGCTAAATCTCCATAACAACGATAACAAATACCTTCACCCCTAGCAGCACTAGCACAAGTCATAGGAGATCTAAGATATATAGTTTCTCCTATAAGCTGCTTATCTTTTCTCTTATCGATTTTATATTCAATACCATTAGGATTCTTACGATAATATCTCATATCTAACTCATCGAGCATATCGCTATTCTCTATCGTTAACTTAATAAAGTTCTTAGTATCACATATATAATTAGGATCAAGATGCAGTTTACTATCACAATTATTCAAACCGAGGTTGCGGGCAAATGCACCCGACTGGCCTACATTCTGTTTCTGCAAAATTTGTGCAACTCTACCTATAGCAGAATCCATTACTATTTCTTCTACATTTCTAAGACCACCATTCATATAAGAACCCTGAATAGGATGTGGATATACATCTCCATGTCCTGTTGGTTTTGGTCCTATATTTGTAGATACTTCTTTATACTGTTTAGGATTAATTCCCTCTCCAGCTATAAAGGAATCTCTTAAACAGTGATTAGAATTCTTAATATATCTAATTTGCACATTAGCTGCTTTCTGTCCTTCCTCTTTAAGATCTTCTAGAGGAATATTACTAGCATCAAAATGTACTGAGTCATAAAACTCTTTATACTTATTCATTAATGCTATAGTGTCTTCTATGTTTACAGTATTAGCCATATACATCTGAAGTGGTTCTAGATTAGTATATTTAAATACTGTATTATCAATAGAACGGTTAAGTTTAATATTATCAAACTTACCAGTATTAGGTCTAACCATTCTATCATCTATCCAAGCTTTATAGTTATTTACAGTATGGGGAATCATATTAGAAGGGAACCAATATTTAGAAGATATTACTTTATTGATAGATACAATCATAGACCAATACATAAGATTAAACATATAGTCTATAATAAACAAATTGAGATCGATATTATCCGTGAAAATCACATGCACTTTTAAATGGATAATATTATCTTCTTCTATTCCATCCTTTAGAATATTGATAATCCATTCAAAGTGCTGATCTATATTACTTTTATTAATATCCTTAGTGTAGATATCAATAATACCATTAGTAACAAGATCGGAGTAAATACCATAATTTTCTAGATGCATTCCTTTTTCCTCCTATTTGTTATATATTAATGTGGAGCTACATATAAATATTTACCCCTACGGAATTATCCGTAGGGGTTTTAATTATTCACTGAAGAATTTTTCTGTGGATGTATAATCAGGCATTTTAACTCCTCCTAATTTTCATATAATTTGGCTGTCGCCTAAAATTTTTAAATCTTACATTACAATTATTTATTCCTCGCCACCAATAATCTAGAATAACTTCCCAATTAGAATATTTAGATTTATCAGAATGACTAGACAAAATAATGTTTAATACAATTAGCTCTTCTTCTGATAAATCAACTACTTTAGTGTGAGCTTTATCTAGACAGTATTCAGGCTTTAATATTTTAATAGGAATATCTAACCTATTAGAATTTATAAACTCTATATGGAAATGTGGTTCAGATAATTGCTCATTCTCATATACAACAATATTAATTTTACTATTTAAAAATTGTACATTTTTTAATACAATATGCTTATATATATTAGAATGAATCGATGTTAAATCCATTCTTCTATATAATGGTATAGAATCTGAAGCTACTTTAGAAAATTTCTTTATAGAGTCCCAATTAATAGATAGACAATCATACATAGCCTCAGTTACATCGTCATCTGGTACCCACATATAATCTCCACCACCAAAAATATAATATTTATTTTCAGTTAATGATATTGCTGCAGTATTTTGAATAGGGTTTCTAGAATCTATAGATCTAGATACTAAAAAATATTCCGATTCTGGAGATTCTATAGTTATAATATAACTATATTTATTACATATAAAATAATACTTCTGCATTTTATTCTCCTTTATATAAATTGTATTACTAATCTTATTCATTCACAATTATAGTATATTATTGAAATTAAATTTACATTAATATAATTAAGAAAGGAGGTAACTTTCATGGCAGTAACCAATCCAGCTACCACATATACACTACCTGATTTTGTAGCAGATGGTGTAACAGATGAGCAGACTTATAAGAATTTTTCTATTACTAGAAACACTCTTGATGCTCAGTTTGTAGATATAGATTTAATAGATTATTATATAGACGAACTTAAGTCTATTTGTGTAAAGGTAACACAATTCTCAACAGATGAGATAGCTGAGTATAAGTATCATCCTGATCTATTAGCTTATTATTTATATGGATCTACTCAATTAGATTTTGTCCTAATGTTATGTAATGGTATCATAGATCCAAAAGATTTTGATTTTAAACGTGGTTATTTATTGATACCTCGTAAAGCTGCTCTTAAACAATTCTTATCTGAAGTTTATAATTCAGAAAAAGATTGGATTGAAACTAGAGACAAATAAATATACCAGTGGTCTTAGCGACCACTGGCAATCTTTTGTGAAATTTCATCCCATATAAAATCTCCACTATCAAATGTTAATGGAGAATGAGTTTCCGTTTTTATTAGTGAAGTTTTCAAATCCTTTAAACTACTAAATGATAATATCTGTTCCTTTTGTTTTGGAGGTTCAGTATCATAAAAAGTTAATGGATTTGTTATTGGAGGCTTTTTCATTAATGTAAATTCTTCTACTGGTTCTTCTTCTTGATATACAGGATCTCCAATAATAAAACTATTAGCAGTAGTATCAAATGAAAATGTAGATGTATTATTTAGAATACTAGTATCAATTGGTTCTTCTTCGACCATAGAATTAATACTATTCATTATATTAGCAGACGAAGTTCTAATATTATCTATCCTATCAACTTCATGATTAGAATTAATCTTAGATTTAAACATAGCCGGGCCTTCAATATCCTCGACTAGTTTGATATCATTACCATAAGTAAACGGCTGACAAAAATAATCTATATCTGGCTTATCTCTCATCTTAATCAAGTTAAAGCCCATATACATATTACCTTGACTGTCATATTCCTTATTGATAATTATAGCACTATCAGTATTATTTAAAACCTGAACCGATTCACTTATATTAGATTTACCAAGTCTTTGAGTTACGTCTATATTAGATGCTTTATTCTTATATGTCTCTACTGCTTTCATAGCTTCTCTATTCAAATGGAAGTTAGTCAAGAATGGTATATCCTTTTCAGTTGCAAATGTCTTAAACTCATTTACTACTGCACCTAAATCAAATCTAGATTCACCTGTAGCATTTACACTCTTAATTCTCATTAGATGATCTTGAATAAAACATATAGGCTCATATCCTCTATCATGTAAATTATCATACAATGTATAGAGATATGTAGTATCTACAGACATATTAGCTTTATATTTAATGAATAGATCGATAGGATTATTGTCATCCAGAACTAATCCAGCCTCAGACTTCATTTTACCAATAGCTGCATCTAGACTCATATTACCAATATTTCCTTGAGTCTGAGTAGTCATTACAAACAATCTGTTTACTGACTCTACTACAGAATTTTCCATAGTTAAATATACAACTACTGGAGTTCTGGTTGGATCTTTAGGTTTATAATTTTTATTATACTTCTTAATCTGTTGAGCTATGTCTAGAAGTGTCATTGATTTACCTACACCTGTAATACCTAATAAGATATATACTCGAGTAGCTTCAAATCCACCACCTGTCATATTATTCAATGCCTGCATTCCGCATATTAATCTTCTACTAGGACTGCTCAGTACGGCATGAATTTCTCTCATATCTTCTTCAAATTCTCCAGGTCTTAAACTAAATTCTATACCTGTTATACTATCATCTTTAGTAACTTTTCTAAAATTATTTTTAGTTCTATCTATAAGAGACTCAAATTCTTGAGCTAGACTACCTCTATGAGCATAGTCAGTACTCTTTATTCTAGTACATATATCTAGAAATTCATCTGCATCTCTTTCCATAAATCCAAATTTAGAACTACCCTCTATAATATTAGTATTTACCCAAGATATTTCATCTGAAGATAATCCATAATCATTTGTATTTATACTAGATAGATCTACAAAGTCTGGTTCAAAGTCTAATCCAGTTAATATATGATTTACTATAAGATGTATATCATTAAGGTTATAACCTAATCTCGCATCTATACCTCTCTTAATAAATTCTACTCTTTGTTGTTTCTCTATATCACTGGATATATCATTTTTATCCAGACTACTAATTAGATAGTTAAGATTACTAACGTGAGATAATCGAACCAAAGAAGGTGGAGAGATTACATATTTACATAAAATATCTAAGGTAGCTTTATCTATAGTAGTACCTTTATAATTACTTATAGATGTATTACTACCACTCTGCTTTTTGATATTCATATTAAACTTTATCCTTTTCTAGATTTGTTATGTCTCTGTTGAAAAGGGTTTAAGAATATATATATTCCCCTCACAATACATCTTACTTCTTATTCGAGCCAGTACCAAATATATAGATTAAAAGCCATATAATTATTATTAATACTACAGCTCCAGATTGTATAGCTGCTGGATAATTATATTGCGTTACTGGTATTGCTGATGCAAATACTCCAGCAATTAAAGCAATTATGAATAATATTATGGTTAGTATCATTCCAATAAATATTAACATTTTGCCTATCTCCTTTAATGTATTATTACTCTTGATAACCATAGCATTCCTATAGGGAATTCGAATAAGAGTACTGGTAATAAAGTCAATATACAAACAATTACGTTATTGGTTATAAATAATCTAAAGATATCAGTAAATATAAATATACTAATAATCAATATTGCTAATAATAATAAGACATTGTACAGATCTTTAAAACCGTTCTTTGTAATTATCCAATTAATAATGTTCTTTATTGATCTCATTTATAGTCCCTCCGACAGTATTTGTTTTAACTTGTCAACAGTTATGAACTCATATCCTTCCTGTAGATTTGCATATCTTACAAATTTTTCCATATCGGATAATTTATCGTCTAGTATAAATGCATAGTCACTATCTAATTCCCCACTAGAAGATACAGCTCCTTCTGCTTTCATTTTCTGTTCTTCCATTAGGTTCATAAATTCAACATAGATATTTTTATTCTCTCTATAATTATTATTTATTAATACCTTATCAGCTCCATCTACAGGATATTTAAATCTTACCTTAAGATAATCTATCCCCTGAGATTTCTTTAGGTTATCAATATATGCTATAATTTCTCTAGGATCATTACTAACTATATCCTTTAAGTCTATAGTAATATATGAATCTGAATAAATCTTTTCAAAATGTACATAATGCTGATGTGTATCTAAGTCGTGGGTAGTTATTATAAACCCTTTCTCTTCCTCTTCTCCAAATTTCCATCTATAAGGACAACCACAATAGTAGAAATATCCAGAGAAACACCCAGGCTTATGAATATGACCACCTATCATAAATCCTAAACACATTTTGAAATCTGTCATTCTAAATAGTCGACCATTGCCTACTATATTATTATATACAGAACCTTCAAATGTACCATGCATTATTGCTTCGTCATAATATCCTGAATAAGTAAGATATTTTTGATATATAGATTCATCTACACCATATAATTCTGGTATACATAATATTCTGCAGTTCTTCACTTGTTCAAATTGAATCTGAGTTACTACTCTTACGTCTACATCAGAATTCTCCTGATAATGATAGAATAACTTTAACTGATCAGCATCATGAGAATATGTACCATGAAGTAGTATGACCGTAGCATTCTTAATTCTAGCTACTTGAATCAATTCATCTACAAATTTACTAGCATAATATATACCATCTGAATTAGCCATAAGCTTATGATCGAATATATCCCCAGCAACTTCGATTAAATCTATATTATTTAAAGTACTTATCTTATCTAAGAATTGTGTTCGTAATATATCATACTGTTTATGTGGATCAAAAGCTGCAAAATGTAAATCAGCTATATGAACAGCATTAAATATACCTCTCGGTTGTTCCATTATTTTCCCCTGTTGTTTTTATTTATTGCAGTTTTAAAGAAAATATTATTAATTCCAATATTCTCCTTCCAAACATTAGCATTTTGTTTCATAGTATCTACTATGTTCTCTTTGCTGTTTTTTCCTACAAACTTATTATCTTTTGTAATAATCATATAATTTCTCCTTAATAATATATAAGTCTTCTATAAAAATTTTTTTCAGAACCATGTATAGTTATTGTTTCTGGTTTTATAGCTTTAGCATCTATAAAATTTCCACATAATAATCTTTCCATTATATCATGATAGTGTTTTACAATACCATCATATAGAATATTTAAAGCTAAATATATCAGATCTCTATCGGACTGTTCTGAATATTTTATTGTACTATCTACAATAGTATATTTATTTCTCATTTCATTTCCAAAATTTCTCACTATAACTAAATCAGTTACAGTTCTAAATTTAAGAGAATCAGTTACGCTATCAAAATCGGCTTTTTTAGACATTTTAAGCGTTACTGCGATATAATACCCGTTTTTGTTCATATAGAGCGTCCTATCATCTAGAGAGTCTATAGGAGCATCTGAATAGAGACTTTCAGACTTATCATTTTTACATAAAAGCATCTTTTCACACCAACGGATAAATTCACAATATTCCCATAACTCATTAAATTCTATAGTATTATAATCTGAGAATTTCTCCTTAGTGTTTATAACAGATGCTTTACCCTTATCTGCTATATCGTCTAACTCAGGATAAGTATCTATAGTAGCAGATAATAATTTTAAAAATCCATACCTTATTTTCTTAGGAGTAGGCTCTAATTTTCTTGGAAGCTTTTTGTAGTCTGATAATATACGACTACAAGTATTTATATAATAAGACATATACACCTCCTTTAAATATTGATACTATCATATATACCTATTTTATCATACAGATAATCTTTCATATGTTGTACTATAATATGCTGCAATTGTAAGAAAATTTCCGCCTGCAGATCATTATATTGTTCATTAGATCTAAGATCTACTAATACCAGATTACTAATTTCTTGGTATTTATCTAGATTAGTATAATATAGAGAAACATTACCTCTACCAGATACTACGGATATTCTCAGTTTAAGAGCATAAATAAATTCAGAATCAACTGTTTCTTTCATACCTAATACTCTTTGATCTATATCTACATATGCTATAGTATTATTCTCACCAACTTTAAAATTAGTATGTAATGAATACGATTGAAAGCTAGAGTAATTAGAGATAACTGTTATATCCTTATATTTAGCACTTTCTGTCTTAGAATCATAATTAGATACATACACATTTCTAATAAAATCGAAAAGTGAATCAAAGGGAATCATATCGTCAGAAATCTTATCAATTAATCTTTTAATCTTTTTAAGTTGCTGTCGATATAATATCTTCTTTAACCATTTAGGTAATTTAGATAATGTATAGCTATCATTTAATGCCGTTGACAAATTAATTATTTCTCTCACAAACGACATACTAAAATAAAACCTCCTTATTGGTTAATATTTTTCTATAGTCTTTAAATCCATTTTCGTAATTTTTTATACTATAATAGTATTTAACCATATCTAAAGCAGTACTAGATATATATTCTGAGAATTCTTTATCCTTATCAAAATCCACAAATAAGTATTGATATCCTGGTTGCTTCTTATCTATTCTAATAATACCAATACCTTGTATATTAAAATCAGAATAGAAAGGATCTCCAGTACTCTTTAAATAGTTAATATTTAGTGCATACATCATAGTTTGTATCAAATAATCTATTGATATTGATTTAGAAGTTTTAAAATCTAGTATATATAATTTAGAAGTTAAATCATTAGAATTATTAATATTAGCAACAAAGTCTATAGTACCACCATACAGGGGTCCTATACACATTAATTCTAGCATTAAAGAATCAATAGTATATCCTTTATTATTTAGGTCTATTTCGAAATTTCTATAGTTCCAATATGCATTATTAGCTTCAATCTTATTAGCATATTTACCAACTTTGTAATGATCCTTTGTATAACCATCTATTAAATAGTCTTCGATCATTTCATGAGCTAATGATCCTGTTTCTAGTGCTTCAGATTTAACTTTCTTATATGCTTCAACAGATCCTAATCCTGCAGCCCAAGTAGCCAAATAAGGTTTAGCTATACAGGTTTCAAGTATATTAGTTACTCTAGGTACTCTCATACCATTATAAGTATAATATCCCCAATTCTTATCCTTAAACTCTTGAGTAATATAAGGTAAATTATTAGCCCAATCTATTAATTCCTTATTGAGTTGCTCCATACTTTTCTCCTTAAATTTTGAATTATAAGGATGTCATTACAGTAATAAAATTATAAAAAAGAGTATAGGATATAGTCCTATACTCAAATAAAAAACAATAATAAAGAAGCATAAAAGATTTAAAGGAGTGCGACATTATGACGTGAAGGAGGTTTAGGAGTACCATAACGTCATAATGTCGCGATGAATAAAGAATAGTATACACCTGGAGATAGTATACACCATTACACTTATCAATATTATAGTATATTATTGAAAATATTTTTAATCAATAATATTTATATGATTATTACGAAGTATTTCCATAGCAGAATTATAAGCGGAAGGAGTAGTACCCTTAGTATAAGATACATAAAACTCAACTTCAGGAAATAAAGCTCTAAGAATCAATGCGTTAGATACTACCCCCGTATCTGCAAATAATCCACATATCTCTATCTCTGGAGTTTTACCCTGTCTAACTATACTTTCTATAGCATCTTCGAAACCTGATACAAATTCCCAGTCTATCATACCATGACTATATTTATTTATAAAAATAGGCTTATTCCTTCGAATCTGATAAGTCAGATCCTCAGGAATTTTCCAACCTTCTGTCCTTATAATACAATGAGATTTAGGTTGGTATTTAGCCTCTAAAGTTTCTTTATAATCTGTCATATTTACTAAAGTATCGTCTTTCCTTAAGTAAGTATGATCATTATCAAAATGTGTATCCTTAGTAAAATATATTCTACTATACCCACCATCTAAGAATCCAACATCGTCATATTCTTTGATTCTATTTTTTATAGGTTCTATTAGGTCTGTAGCATTCTCTGTCCCTAATACACCATTTATAAAATCATTCTGCATATCAATTACAATTAATATATCTTTCACAATTTTCCCCTCTCATAATTGTAAAATACCCATATTCAGTTATTTAGTAATTCCATTGCACGCTCTTTATCTTCTTCAGAATTAAACTCAGCATTCTTTATAGTATGATCATAAGGATCCTGTAGAATACTATACTTAATTCCAGATTTATTTAAGATAGTAATATCTCTGTTAGAAATATCCTCGAGCGTAAAAATAGGTTTAAACACTTTAATTTCCTCCATCATAAGTAGATTTATTTACTTATGTAGTTAAAAATAAAAAGTGATGGTTAATATCCCATCACTTTTTATTCATTTGTAACATTTTACTTTTTATCTGATTGAGTTGTTTCCTTTTTGGGTACCAAACTAAAAATCTGTGTTAATTAGTTTGTTTTATAAAATGTGTATATAATGCTGCCTTGAGGATTACCACTAGACTAAAGTATCGACTCTAAATTTAACCTGTACCAAGGTTTTCACATTAGTTTCCTAATGCTATTTAGTCGTTGCTAGTTAAGCGGGCCATATTATATTTTTATTATTTTTATTATAATACTATTATAGTGACCCTTATTACCGATTATCAGTTAAATGCCGCTCCTCTATCCGGTTTCGGCTAATATCTGTTATCAGTTAGTTACCTAGTATTCTGTTGTCAGTTATCTGCTCCAAAGGCATCATCTGTTTGCACTGGTCTAACCCAGTTCCAACTTTCTCTATTATGGTCGGGAAAGTATGGTGTTTGCCATTGTGGCTAACTTTTATTTATACGAAGTTTATTATTATGTAATAGATTTTCTATTTACCTTATAGAATTCACTATTATAAAGAGAAGGGATGCTTGTTTGTGGTTTTCGCATTATATACACATATTATCTTAGCTTTTAGAACTCGATAAAGTTTGTAGCATTAGAAACCTTAATAAGAGAATCTACTTCTGTAAGGAATGTATCCTTAGCTGTATTGAGTTTCTCATAAGCCTCCTTAGCATTGATTGGGTTAATCAATACTGGTGTAAGAGGTTTAACAACTACGTTATCGATAACTGAGATCTGATCTTCAGAAAGCTTAGCATTCTTATCCAGATTAGAAAGCAGATTAGAGATGTTGCTCTGTCTCTCTGTCTCGTATTTGATCTGAAGTCTGTCGAAATTAACAACAGCTGTATCATACTCATGAGACAACTTTGTAAGAAGAGTGTCTTCAAGTGAATCGTAGCTATCCTTAAGTCTCTTCTTCTTAGAAATAGCCTCAGCCTTAGTCATTACAGTTCCATCTGAGAATGTAATAGTAAGGGTAGCATTAGAAAGTGTAATAGCCTCACAAATTTTATTATATCTGATAATCATATCTGTAATAGACTGATATGTAGCCCTAGCATTTTCCTGGAATTCATCGATCGAAACTCCACCAATAGTTTTATCTTTCTCTCTAACTGCAGCTACGAACTTAGCGTCTCTAATAGCTGCCTTAATCTTTTTCTTGAGAAGATCTCTCTCGTCAAGAGCCTGTGTGATAAGTAATTTTTCTGCCATTTTTGTTTCCTCCTTAAAATACATATTATCTGTTATCTATACATTGGGATATTTACTCCCACAGTATTCACATTCAAGCATATGCTTATTATGCTTACTAATTATAAGTGGTGCTCCACAAGAATCACACTTAGTTTTCTTTATAACTTCTTCAAGTACAGTATTGTTACCAATATCGTCAGCATCACATAAAGGTTCAAATTTAGAATCTATATAGACATATGTAGTATTATTATCTCTACATAAATAAACTTTTCCATGTTTAGGTTCTTTAACCTTTTGTAAATCTTCTATGGTAGCAACAGAACCAGCAAACATAAATGGAGCTGTAATATTATTACTATTAATATTATTTACCATACTCTTAATTTCATCGATACTGCACATGAATTAGTCCCCCTTAAAGATCATTAATAAGTATTGATGTATTTACTCTTTCTCGATCTTCGTCTAATACTTCAGTCTCAGTTATAATTAATCTATTATCTTTGCTTTCTCTGATAACTGACTTAATAGGGTATCTAAGTGCTATCTCAAAAGCACATCTACAAGTTCTAGATGTAGAATAATCTTCAACGAAGTATACAATATCTGCTTCAGCCATATTCTGAATTGTTTCGGACAGACACTTTAAAGCATCGTCTTTTCTATGCTTATTACCTGCCTCTGTTCCTACTACATTTGGATCTGGATAACCTACAAATTCAATCTCTACATTAGGATAGATACGAGTCTTAATTTTTCTTTTAACTGACTCACATATTTCCTTTGCAGTCTCATAAGATTTCCCCAGTAATGGTTGTGCTACAAAAAGTTTTAAAGTCTCCATACGTATTATTTCTCTCCCTCATAATTATTTTAATGTATGCTGTTTTGTAAATATTTATTATAAGATTCTATGACTTCATTCACAAAGTCTATAACAAATCCCCCATTATCTTCTGTATATGATTCAGTATTATAATCTTTATATATTTCTTTATAAATGTCTTTTGGTAAGATGTCTATATAATCCATAAGTCTAATATTTAGGTACTCATTAAACTTATCGAAATCGATATTTACTAGATCATTCGATATATCAAGAAATTTAAACATTTCCTCAAATACCTTAGGAAGATTATTTTTCTTTAAAAATGCATTCATAGAATCCTTGTCATTTTCTTTAAAGTCTGTACCTTCATAATATCCTGTACTATACCATACAGGAAGTAGTTCATATCCTTTATCGTATATTAATTTTAATTCTGGGACTAATATCCTTAATTCTTTAAACCCATCATTAGCTTTATTTATATAAAATGGCTCTACATCACAATTTACCATAGTACTATCAGTAAAAGACATTGGGGTGATTATAAACCTATCATATCTTTCTAGTGTCCAAGGCTGATTAATTTCTAGCTTAACCTCTGATAAATTATCAAATATTTCTTCTTCTGTCTCTGAATCAGCTATTAACTTATTGTATAATTCTAGAGCTACAATTTCATTTTGTCCTAAATCTCGAGTTATATATCTCATTACTTCTATAGAGTATTGAAGTCCTTTTGCAATTGTAAAATGCTTTAATATATCCATATTACTGTCATTAAATTCAGTCTTCATATATAGATTCATATGGTCTCGAAGCCAAACAGAACTAATAAAATTTTTATTATACTGTAAATTTTCATAGTATATAGCTATTAATGTGTCTAATATACAATAGTTTAACATAATAATTCTAGTTAATGCTAGTTTCAATATCTTTTCTATCTTATATCGATCATGGGATTCTTTATATTTAATTTTCAGCATCATATTTACAATATTGTATCCATATCCTTCTGCCTCAAACCCTACACCAGTCTCTTGTAAACTAAATATTTCTATATCAAAAAATCTATCAAAATTATAATTGTTATTAGTATATTGATCCCACAATTTCTTTAATCTTACCGTAAGTATTGTCAATAAATCTCGATTAATAGTATTACCGTCAGGATCATGAAATGCCATTCTATCAAAATACTTACCTTTATGATACTTCCCAGATATAAAATCTTGTAATCTATATCCTAGTAATATATCCTCTAGCCTATGATCTTGTTCGATTAAAGGATTATTAAAATATATAAGGTTACCCATAGATGCTTCTGTTTCTTCTTTTTTACATTTAAGGGTAAAAGAAATAATTCTATTATTGTTATTCAGATTTGCTTCATCTAGGATAATATCTAATAAATCATTTCTTAGTACTATAGGAATGGTTACATAGAAATTATCTAGACATTCTTTATCTATAAGATATCTTATCATATATGGATCTGCAGGATATTCCTCAAAGTTCTTATCCATAAATATCATAAAATTTCTCCTCCATTTTTATAATTGAATCACCTATCATTTATATAGTATATTATTGAAATAAAGTTTATTTTAATAAAAGACGAATAAAAGTCGGAAGGGTTATTCCCCTCCGACTGTTATAAATTCATAGTCTATTCTAGTAATATTAGGTAAATCAGTATCGAATGAAATACTATAATAACTTCTATTAGAATTATATACATATAATTCATATACATTATTTGATTGATCATATATTCTTATGTATATATGGGAATACTTTCCCTCTGGGGCTTTACAATCAAATATCATAGTATACTTATAATTATTATATACTTTACCTTTAATTTCTATATACATTATATTATATATAGCTCCACCGTTAGAACTATAAAGAATATTATCAAATTTAGAAATAGAATTCTCTATAATTAATCCAGAATTAGGTCTCCATTTCTCATAACTATAAGCAGGAACTAATATTCCTCTATCCTCATATTGAGCTTTCTCATGTATAAACCAATAATAAATCTCTGGTTTATTATGTATTATATTATTATAATTAGGTTTCAATTCTACAAATATATAATTATTATACATAATTGTATCATTATTAGATGTAGTAACCTCACATACACACATACATTTCTCAATATAATTATTATAAGTTGCATATATAGCTGTATCTACAAATCGCATTAACTCTTCTGAATTATTATATGATAATTCAATATTCTTTGGGAGTTTAATAATAAATTTATCATAATATACTGGTAATAGGAATATCCAATCTTTTTTAGAAGTAATTATATAATAATCCCCATATTGCTCTAGAATTTGAATATAGTATTCCGATCCAAGATTTGGTTTAATATATTTATATATATTTAAATCGGATAATAATTCTTTATCATTATATATAATACTAAAAGAATTAGTAGTATTAAATTCCAATGTCTTTTGTATCTTTTTAGATGGTATTCTATTATAATTAGTAGCAATTCTATTAGATAAATAATTTATCTGCCGGTATGGATATATCAGCATATTATATAGTATAGATTTTTTCATAGTCATATTTTCTCCCCCTCCCCTATTATTCTATTTTAATGTCTATTATTTAAAGGTTAAAGATGTAGTAGAATATAATTTATAATAAATCAACCCGTATCAGTAACATCTAAATAAATAAACCCCTAACCAAGGTAAAAATAATCAACTATAATTATATTTATATGGAGGTAACATATGCAGACCGTTAAATTTGGTAATAAAGAATATGAGCTTGTAGGCGTTAGCAAGACAGCTGCAAAGCTTAGTATTACAATTAAGAAGAATGCTGATACCGTAGACGCTATTGCTAACGCTGCTGACGGAAATAATGCTGTTGATATTTATTCAGATGGTGAACTTACTACAAGATATAGTGGATTCTCAAAGCTCTTTGTTATTTATCTCATTAAAGGCGGCGAGTTTGATACAGTATCAATTGAACTTGATAACACAGATCTTGCAGCTCAGATCGATGCTCTTGCAGGCGATGTATCTGCAGTTCAGTCAACAGTTAACAGTCAGAATACTTCTATTAACAACCTTTCATCTTCAGTTAATAGTCTTACTGAGTCTCAGGAGATTCAGGATCTTGCAATCGAAGATCTTGCAGAAGCACTCTCTGATGTAGCACCAGAAGAATAATATATAGGAGGAAAATATAATGGGAGCTTTTTATGGAAATAAGATCCTTAAGGGTACTATCAATCCTAAAACTGGCGAAGCTTGGAAATTAGCTGATGTGCCTAAGCTTTGGAAAGCAGCTACAGAAGCTTATCTTGCCACACATGGTGGAGAGCCTGAGGCTGAATAATAATTAATATAATGATTATAATATTCCCACTAGGATAAATTCCTAGTGGGATATTTTTATATACGGTTTATTAAATAACGTATTTCATCTAAGGTATAAGGCAAGTTAGCAATATCAAGTCTACCATTACAATCTAAATATATATCTGAATTCTCACAAGTAGTAATGGTATGATCTCCTATGTAACCAGTATCACCGGTCGAATCTTTAGGATATTCTATTTCTACATGATTTCCTGTATTATAGTATTCTGCAGATAATGCAGAACGTACGCTTCTAGTAGAAATTAATAATGTATCGTCCTTATATCTAGTTAGCATATTGACCATGTCGTCAATCTTTTTAGTAGGATAATCTTCTGAATCTATTACTACTAAATCACAAGTACAATATCTAAACTCAAACCCAATTTGACTTAATTTATTATTACTAATACTGTTTCCATGTGTTACAAATACAGAGTATTTTATTCTATCACGATTAACGAAACTAAGGTCGTTATAGTCTCTACACTTGTAATAGTCTTCTTGTATTCTTCTTCGTAGGTCTCCAGTATCAAGACTACTAAATCTTATAGTACCCTGATGCATATTAGGTACATTAGTCTTATCTTCCTCTGGTGGATTTATAGGATTACCAATCATAGGTCCATCACCATGTCTAGTAAGATAATGTCTAGTTACGTATACTAGTTTTACATCTGTTACTTTAATATCATTCTTTGATCCATTGTTTATATCAAGGAATAGAGAATTAAGTAGCTTAATAGAACCAAAACCTGTTGTGTCACTAGGAGTACCATATACTTTATCAGTCATCTTATCTAATAATAATCCTTGACCATTTTCCACAATCATAGTACTATATCTATTTAATACATTCTTATACTGCCTTCTCAATATAGCAGGACTATCATCCTCAAATACAGTAACTCCAGGTAAATCAAAAAATTTCTTAAGATCTGACACCCAATGTTTAATTAATCCATGAAAATCTATATCTTTACAATATTCATCTACATGTGTATCAGTTCCAGTTGCAGATGGATATATTAAATAAGGATCATTATTTTTTATTTCTTCATTATGTTCTTCCTTAAATTTGTCCATTACTGATGCATATACATCTACTTTTAAACTAAGATATCTATTTTGAAGATAGTTTACTATAGCTGATTCATTTCCTTCTTCTAAACTATCTTTAAACCATTTTAAATTATGGATCTTATCAGACCTATTCCTATTCTTATAAGTCTCCCATATACCAAATCCACAAGAGTTTTTATAACCGAATACTCTAGATGTAATCTGGTTAATTATCATATCAAAAGGAGTAGTTACAAGACAGTAAGGATCTATGTATACCTTAAACTTATTATCTTCATATAATTCATTATACTCAGATATGAATGTCATAGGGTTTACAAAGAAGGCTCTACTTATATATGTATCTGCTCCTGATAAAGTACCACTGCCAAAGTGATGGAATATATGCCTTTCTCCTGCCTGTAGTACTGTATGACCTCTTTGTGGCCCACCATTACTAAGACAAACTATTACCTTATCGCCATTTTCTTGTGCTTTCCTTGTTAAGAAATTGGTGACGAGGCCTTTACCCTCGTCACCGTAATTAGCACCTATTACTACTTTAATTTTCATAAAAGGTTACCTCATATAATATATTTTTACCAGTCGATCTCACCATTCTCAGTAAGAGTAATATCTGAAGAACTTGAATCTACTACAGGTACTTTGTCATCTACAAATGAGTTAGTAGACTCTGATTCCTTTACTGAGTCTAAGATGATATTAGTAATAGTCTTATCAATATCATCTAGAGTACATTCGAATACATGCTGTTCTCCGATCACACTCTTGAATGATTCTACACAGTCTTTATTATAATCACGATTACGCCATCCGTGTTCGTGAGCAACGTGGATATGGTAGATATTAAACTTCTTAGATGCTCTAGTATAGAGTTCTTTTGTTTCAATATCTGTCTGAAGTGTCTCACCAACTACAGTATGCCACTTATCAGAATCAATATAAGGATTAAGCTTCTCATCTCCGATAGTAATTAATGTAGCCTTAGTATGCCTCTTATCAAAACAATCGAGCTTAGTACTATCTAATCCAAACTTCCAAGCTGCTGTATAAGACTCATATGAATTACCACCGCCACCGAACTCGAAGTAAATTTTATCAAGCTGCTCATTGATTCTAATATCAGATTCAAATTGAGATACCTGAAGGGGACATCTATCGTAAGCGAAGTCTCCAATACCCATAGTTAGGAATTGGATATCAGTAACTTTATTATAGAGATCTTCCATAATAACTCCAAGAGACTTAGCTACTTCGGTAGCTGCATCTCCCATAGAACCCGTAACATCAAGAGCAAGAATTACCGGCTTAGTACATGGGTGTTCTGCTGAATCACAGCACTCTCTTATTACATTTTTAGGATCTAAAGCGCTATCAATTGTTCTAGATTTAAAAATATCCTGATGTGATACACTACTAGCCATCTTCTTAGTTCTACTATCATATTCTAATCCCTTAGAAGAAGAATATCTTACAAAGGAATCAGGTGTATAAGATCCATATCCCATTATAAAATCCCCCTAATATTATACTTCGGCAACAGTTTCTTCAACACCATCGCCTGCTACAACTTCTTCCTCAGTTGTTTCCTCTACTGCTTCTTCTGTAGCATCAGAAATAACCTTTTCTTCTGCTGTTTCTGTACTATACTCCTTAAAATCTCCTGCTGGGCATCCCATATTATTTTTCCTCCTTATCATCTTCTTCTGTTTCTTCATCTTTATCATCTGAACCCATTAAACTTGAAAGAATATTAGTATCTTCCTCGTCATCTGAGTCAAAATCAAACATATTCTCAAATAGATCACCTAAACCTGATCCACCACCACCAAACATATTAAGCATAAGCATAGACTTCATAAAGTCATTTCCACCGCCACCAAAAGCATTTGGCATACCTGCAGAAGAAGCTGCGTTTCCCATAAAGGACTCCATCATCTTCATCTTAAGCATGGTCTTAGCGATGTTATTTCCTTTACCAAAGTTAGAACCGAAAAGAGATACAATCTTACCATAGAAATATGTATTACCCATAAATACATGTCTCTCAGGAAGAACAGTCTCGAGAGTAGAATTCTCATAATTAACTACTTCGATACGATCCTTAGTAGCTGTTACTACACATCTAGGCTTACCATTTACGAGAATAATATCTCCAGGTTTAACCTTATTAGTAGGAACTACATAGAAGAAATCGTCACCAATATCAAATACGAAATTTGACTGATTAACGAGTTTGTTCTTCTTAAGGTCATAACTCTTATAGCCATGTTCTGTCTTTACAGCAATCTGACCTGTAGCTGTGAGTCTGCAGTTACCTGCTTTGACTGGTTTAAAGATACTACCATTCATTACACTATCAAACATAATATACCTCCTATAAAATATTGTGTATTTAGTTTACTATATTGTAAATATAGGTATAAATATTTATTTTTTACTAAGGAATCTGATGATAGTCCATTTCCTTTAGCTATTAGTGGTACATCATATGGTTATAAGAAAACAGATGGTACTTTTGTGGCTTTTAGGGGAGACAGTACTGCGACTTATACGTTTACTTCTGGTAACGGTAGTACTGTCGACTTAGGTGCCAGAAATAACTATAGATA
>AUXO012749711.1_pt1 | contig 62841 bp, 44 predicted proteins | sample 768731 | NCBI WGS metagenome assembly AUXO01 (sample SAMN02715735, study PRJNA202380) | gut metagenome | biome: sheep rumen | host: Ovis aries | place: New Zealand: Palmerston North
GACTCTCTTAATTTGCATTTTGGAGCTTTTGCATCAAAGAGTTTTGCATTTGAGTAATAATTCATACCTGTGCTATCGTGAGTCGCCCAGAATTTATCCGCAAAGTCGTAATATGCTTCGAGAGAGTCATCTGTGCAGTGATATGTGTGAACGTAGCCTTTTACACCCTTAACTTTTACGCAACCTTCGTCTGAATATATTTTTTCACCACAAATTGGACAAGTTCCTTGTACGTGAGATTCTTTCAAAACGGATTCCTCTAGATCAGCTTCTGGAAGATTTTCAATTTCATCAGCTGCATTTTCAATATGATTAGCAATGTCTCTTAAATAACCTGCCAAGTCTGCAGAAGTGCTTCCAAACCCTCCATAAGATCCTCTTACACAATTTCTTACCTCATAAAGAACCTGTTCAACTTCTGAACCAAATTCCTCAACTATATCCCTAATTTCATCACTCCAACCATCGTTAGAGTTTTCTTTTAAGCATTTCCTCATAAAAAGACTCCTTTTACCTATTTAGTCAAAAAAAAAGACCTCAGTGAAAATTCTGAGGTCTTTAATTATTTCTAAGTAAAAAGATTAGTCTTTTTTCTCTTCTGCTGCAGGTTCTTTTTCAGCTTCTTTCTTTTCCATTTCAGCAAGTTCTTCTTTGAGCTTAGCTAAAATATTTTCTGCCTTTTTAATCTTTTCTGGGCTACCATTGTTCTTTTTAAGTTTCTCAATGAATTCTTCACCCATCTTGATTTCCTTTTCCTTTGCTTCAATAGCAGGAATGAATACAGGGGAAACTGTAATTCCCTGCTGTACGCCGTTCTCACCCTTTGGCATGTGGGATGCACAGTATTCCTTCCACATATCAGAAAGACAAGCCTCACAAATTACATCCCTATATGTAACAGGGAACACTGTTCCTTTTTCATTTTTGCGGAAAAGTGTATATTCCAAAGTTCTATTTGCATATGTGATTTCCCCGTGAATTGGACAGAAAGATCTCAGGCCGTCAAGTACCTGTCCTTCAGGAGGAGTCAAAAGCTTATCTACTTCTTCAGACTTCTTTTTCTGTGCATCCATTTCTGCATCAGTAATTACTGAAAATTCTTCTTTGTTCTCTTCAGACATTAGTTATTACTCCTTTAATTTAATATAGAAACCTTGATTTTGCTTTTAAGCTACACCAGGAATTGGTTTAATATTAGGTACTGCAATGTTAGCCCATTCAGTAACCCTACCCTCTGCTTGGGTAGGAATTAAATTCTGCATAGGGATATCTGTATGTTCTACCCTTGCTTTATAATCACCCATTCTTGCCTGTGCAGCACCTGTATTTGCATCCCCAATGTATCCACATACACGACGCCTAATAAACATTGTGGCCGTATTTCTGTTTCTACAGGCAGGACACTCCCAAATATGTTTACCATTATCTTCAACGATCTTGATTGTTCCTCTAAAACCACAACGATAACAAATATCTCTCTTTACATTCAACTCACAATAAAGAATATGGTCATACATAAACTGTACCATAGATTCTACAGCATCAAGATTTTTTGACATATCAGGAAGTTCAATATAAGAAATTGCACCTCCTGTTGATTTATCCATCATTTTGGCTTCAATGGTTATTTTACTTGCCCAATCAATTGGCTGTGCAGGATCAATATGATAACTGTTTGTTACATAATCATGATCTGTAACTCCTTCTACCTCACCAAAATCTCTCTTTAAAGAGTCCGAGAATTTCTGTACGAGATTCTCTTCCGGTGTGCCATATGTAGAAGTATTCAACCACGAATTTGGATCCTTAGGGTCCATTAATCTTGTGTGCCATTCATCGTGCTTTTTATTAAAGAAATTCAAAATCTCATTTGCAAAAGATTGATCCTCTGTAAGCTTCTTACCTGTCATATAAAGTTGTGTTTCCCACAAACCTACATAACCTAAAGAGTATGTACAACGAGGGCCAACAATCATATGGTTCCAAGTCTCATCATCATTAAGGCGCATCAAACCACCATTCTGTCTCAAAATTGGGGCTGCATCACTTGGGGCATCTTTTAGTGATTCATACCTCTTTACCAAGGCCCTATAAGCAAGTTCACAACGCTGATCAAGTATTCTCCAGAACTCCGCTTTATTACCATGTGATTCAAGAGCTACGTGAGGTACATTAATTGTTACTACACCCCCATTAAAAAAGCCCCAGTACTTTGGTCTACATACAAGTTTGATTCTTCCGTTTTCTTCTTCAAAGTGATCAATCTCATTTACATCACCTTTGTAATAACCTTCGAGTCTGAGGAACATCCTGAACTTAAAGTTATTATTATCCTTCTTGGACATTTCGTAAAGTTCTTTTACTGTAAATGTATCCTTGTAACCTCTGTTAAATGCTACTTTTTCATCATCGTAAAGAGGATCAGGTGTATAGGGAGTGGCGAAAGAGCGGCAGTTATGGGTGTACACTCCATCTACGTCAAAGTGTTCACTTTCCGTTTCAAAGTCATAACTGTATTCATAGTCTGACCCAGCAGTAAATTCTGCCAACACCTCCCCCTCTTCCATATATAACCTTTTTATGGAATGGATATTTCCCTCCAATTTTATTTTAAGAGGTTCCTCAAAAACAATTTCATTTCCATTTATATTTTCCTTGAACTTATCCCATAAGACCTTTGTGTTCATAATAAAATCTCCTTAGTATCTTAAAACCAATTTTTTCTAATTTTTTAGCCTCACAATTCCCCTTTTTAAGGTGAAAATGATCTGCACAATCCTGTAAGGATAACCCTATGAAGATTTCTCCAGTTTGTAAATTCTGAATCTCAACTGCACCCATATAATTACATTTGTAATTTGTAAAGGTCCCAAAATCCTCATTTGGTCTTTTAAAAGCAAATCTTTTTTCAAAAAGTGTTTGCCTTTTTAATTCTTCATTTTGGGCTATTCTATTTCTTATCTTAGTTGTTGTAATTTTGGAATAACCCAAACCCCTTATATAATCCGCACATTTTTCTGCGGATTCAAAACTTTTTATTTTATCCTCTTTTAGGTCTTTCATGTCAACTGGAACAGATCTCCAATTTTTAGAGCCTGAGGTGGATTCACTTATCTTTTTAGAAATATTATCTAATTCCTCTTTGGTTTTAAATTGATATGTGTTTCCACCTTCCCCTCCAATTGTTAAATTATAGCCTACTTTTGGGTCATTGGAATTTAATTTGGAAATCCAAAACTTTTCTTTTTCATTTAGCATTTCCTTTGTAGGAATATTTGTTTCTAAAACTTCTAAAGAAAAATTTTCAAAACCATCTTTTCTCATTGCAGAATATAAATGGTTGTTATAAACTCCTCTTTTACAAGTAGCTATATGACCTCTGAACCTTTCTAAGGCACCTCCTTTTAATGTGGTTTGCCCTACATAGATTTTACCGTTTAAGTTATTTGTGATTTTGTATATTTCATTCATAACTTAATTAGTGGAATCTAAAAGTGGCAAAATGTGGACTCTTTGCCACCTCAATCTAAAAGTTCAAATTCTACAGAGGAGTTTATATCCTCGTGGGATTTTATATTTGTTATTGCGGAAATTTTACAGGGAACAATTCCATTATCCTTAGAGACATACAATTCATCTCCATCTTTCAAATCCTTTGTGAATACACTATCCTTTTCTGTAGTTGTGTGAGGATGATTATCAGTACATCTCAAAGAGTGACCGTCATTTAATACAACCTCTCTCCAACCTGAAGGATCTGCTACATTCCTAATTAATTTCTTAACTCTTACAAAGTTACCTACTTTAGAATCAAATACAGAAAGGTCTACATTTGATAAATCCAAATATTTGTTAGGATTTCCCTCTTCAAATTGATCTAGCTCCTCTGTATTAGTTTTTATTAACTCATACAATTGTCCAAAAGGTATTGTAAGATTCTCACCCTCGTACATTACTTTGACCACGGAATCCTTATCCAAACATCCCATGCACGGCCAAGTATGATTTGTATGTTTAACTTTCTTTTGAACTTTTGCAGAAATAAAATCTGGGGCCATTGTTTTAGCAGCACTCTCTGCAGCTAATTTTGTTAAGTACCAGTTTTCTGTTTCAGGTGAGTGATTTCTTTCATCTAAGAAGTAAAGCAATTTTGGGAATACTACAGGTACAAGGTTTCCGTGCTTATCTGGAATACCCTTAATACGCTGTTTAAGAACTTCTTCAAATACAAGTTTTGTATCTGCTTCCCACTGTTTATCACCTTCACAATCCTCAAGATTCATTGACATTGAAATGAAAGGGGTCTGTCCGTTTGAACAAAGAATAGTAAGTACTTGATACTGGAAAGTTTTTACACCACTCTTAATTTCCCTTCTAATTCTTAACTCAACCTTACGTTTAATATTTTCTACTTCTTCTTTGCTGAGTTTCATAGAAAGGTATTCATAATAATCCTCTGCCTTTGTATCTTCGTTTCTTACAAATTGGAAAATTGGATTTCCTTCCTCGTCAATGTAGTCTTCCTCAACAACTTCCTCTATGAGAGATAACCTAGAAGTCTGTATTGATCTTGCAATGTGGGCCCAAGACATTGTCTGCCCTCCATACTGCTGTCCTGCTGTTTGGGCTGCTACCTGGGATGCAAGTGTACATTCTGTTTTGAAACCCTGTGTTGTTTTATGGATAGGTGTGCCGTTCATAGCAAAACCATTTTCTGCCATATCCTTGTAATAAACCAAACAACAGTTACTCATTTTTTGAACAGGGGAATAATCCATGTCGTGGAAGTGAATTAAACCTTTATTATGTCCATCTACAATATCCTTAGGCAATTGTTTCTTTCCGATGGCCTTACATTCCTCCCCTGAAATATAATCCCTCTGAACTGCTAATACTCTAGGATTTTTGTTTGCATTATCCTGTTTTACTGCTTCGTTTGTGTAATTACAAACTGTAATAATTTTCTCTTCTGTTTCTGTATATTTCTTTTGAGCTTTTTTATCTTGTCTGAATTTAATAAATGAATCAGCAACTTCAAAATAATTAAAGTTCATAAAGGCATCTCGGATTTTATCCTGGACTGTCTCTACTGATACCGTACCGAAATTTGATAGGGATTCTAGGACATATTGGTAAATTCTGTTGATGTCCTCATCTGATTTGATTCTATCAATACCTTGAACTGAATTGTTTGCTAATTTGATGACGCGAAGGATTTTCTCAGGCGAAAAGTCTTGCTCTTCCCCGTTACGTTTTATGATTTTCATTTTTACCCCTTTCTATTACCCAACTCTGAAAATTATATATAGCTGTGCTGGTACCAATTTTCAAGTTCGGTTTAAGATGTAATATTTGTTAACAATTTAAATAGTGCAAATTGATAAAAATATTATAGTGTTTCAAGCTGTCAAATAAAATATACAAACTAATTTTTAATATGAGTGATGAGTCTCTTATTTTTGAACCTGGTTTTTATACTAAGGTACGTTTGGATGATGAAGGAAGAATTGTAGATGCAACTGATTTGGAGGAGGATGATCTTCCAAAACACAAGCATAAAATTGAGGATATAAGAGAAGGTCTTACCAACGAAATTCTCGAAGTCATTTCTAAATTATTTATCAACAGTGGATCTACAGCAGTAAAATTTACATATGATCCAAAAATCAAAAAAGTATTTGCGGATGTAAATATTGACGAAGACACCATCATTAAAAATGAATACGGCCAATTGGAATCCACTGCTACAGGGGAAGGAAGTTCCTCTGGGGGAATCACTCAAGAAGATTTAGCCAAAGTAGATAAAAAATTAGAAAATGTAAAAGAAGATTTAATGCAAGAAGTTATGAAAACCCTTGCACACATTTTAGTAAGTAACCCAGATTCTGCTGTTAAGTTTATTTGGGATGACAAATTAAAAATTTATACAGCTGATGTTAGGATAGATGATACTTCCATTATTAAAAATGAATATGGGGAACTTCAAAGCAATGGAGGTGGTGGAGGAGGATCCGCAGAATGTGGTAACCATACTCACACAACTGATCAAATTTCTGATTTTGAAAAAGCTGTTATAAATATCTTTAATAACTTTAGTAAAACATTGGAATTTGATCTTTCAAAATATATAGATGGATCCACCATTAAAATTAATGATGAGGGTCAACTTGTTGCCGTAAGAACTGCACTAGAAAGACACACTCATTCATTGAAAGAAATAGTTGATTATGTAGCCCCTGATCCTGCTGCATTACAACCAATGAAGGATCTGGGGGATGATGTAGACTATTCCAAAGGTGTTATAAACTTTGAAAAATTGAACATTGGTTTCTCCATCCTGGCTTTATCAGAATACTTAAATAATGTAACAAATAAGAAAATAGAAAATCTTTCCAAAAGAATTGATGAAATAAATTTGAGTAATGATAGTAGTACAGGGGCCTGTACACTATCTGTGGATGAAAATTCTATCTCAAATATTTTATTTGACAAGGAGTCCAATTTTTATAGAGAAGTTTATTACTCTAAATCATTAAATCTTATTTTTGATTACGTTCCAATATTAACAGGAAATATCATATTATTAAAAAATGGAAAAGAGGTAGAAAAGGCTGATGTAGAATCCTTTACTTTGGCCGGTTCTAAAGTTGGTTCTTTTACTGTGGATAGAGTTTATAAAAAGAAAAGTTTCTATGCAAAGGTATTAAGAATTGATGTTTCTAATTATTGCAATTCAGAAGGTTCTTGTACATTCCAATTAAAATTTGAAAGTGGAAGTTCTGAGGATTATTCAAACAAAATAATTGTTTTCTTTACTCCAATTAAGGAAATGGAATATACTTGGGAAGACATTTCTAAAATACATACAGTGGGTGCTACTGATTTTTATGATGTGGGTTCTCCTAGAAGATATAAGGTTTCCATAAAAGATTTTGACAAGTTAAGATTTGTAAACAATTCCGGTAAATTCGTAGATGGTGTATTTACTGGAGTAGAAGCCGAAAGTTTTAATTTAAAATTAAATAACCTCTTTAATGAAAGTCAATTGGAAATTAAATTTCCTCTAGAGGAAGAAGACAGCAACAGTGAATTATATGGTTGGAGAAAGGACATATTATTTGCGGATATTATAAATGATACAATTTATCCAAAAGGTGAATGCGATTGTTCCTTTGAAATACCAAATAGCCAAAATTATAATTCCTTAAAAATATCAGGAATAGATTTGAGTCTTTGTCAATTAAGGAAGGATAAATTAACAGCTAATGGTAACAAAATAGTTTCAAACAGAACCGATTGCGGAAGAATTCCATTAGATACTGAAAATTATGGTATAATATCATTTTTAAATAATTATGATTCAGGAAAGGAGAACATGGTGTTGCATATAAAAAGTAAGGACCCTGTTGATTTGAAAAATTTAAAAATAGAAAAAATGGAGGTTTAATAATATGCATTCTAGATATGATCTTATGAGAGCCAGTAGTGTGGAGGACATCGACGGAGTTCAATTTCCAGACCCTCTTACAGTAGACTACAATAGCTTTTTAGAAAATGAAAGAGTTTTACCTGAAACTTATACCTTCACAAGACCTGATTTGAAAAAGCTTTGGAAAAAGTATTATGAGAATACTAATAAAACTGAGGATGATGACATCCTCTACAATTTGAATGGTATAGAACACGTTGGCCTTATAGAGCCAGAGGATTTTGTTTATATTTTTGATACCTCAAAAGTAAAACAATATACCTTTAAAGATTTGCAGAACTAATTAAAGAGAGGTTTTAAGATGCTAAAAAACAAGGAAGATAATTTTTTAGGTGATGGAATCACACACAATATAAAATATGCAGACAATGAGTGGCAGGCCCACGGTACGGTAGATAGAAACTCCGTATATACAAAGGAAAGTCTTTTACATCTTTTATTTGAGGAAAAAGAATACGATAGGGATACGGGAAGTTATAAATATTATGTACCTAGGGGTTCTACAGCCAATATTTTTGGTAAAAACTATATGGGTGCTAAATTACAGCACGACATAACCCTTTTGGATACAGTTTTCTATTCTACATCTCCAATATCTTCTTCCATTAACATATTTGATATTGATACATACCTCAAGAAGGCCATTGCTGTTGCCAACCCAGTCTTTGATGATAAGGCTGCAGTAAAAGTAATTCCAATGGTGGATGTGGAGTCCTTAAAGAAAAATGGATCCACTGTAACATTGAATCAGTTCTTTAGTGCCTTAGACCCCGAAACTTATGAAAGTGGAACTTCTGATACTAGCAGAAATAAATTCCTTTTGGAAAGATATGGTATAGCCTCCAAAGATGCAGATAAAACCTTGATTGAAATTTTTGATGGAATAATGAGTGAATCAAAAAAGAAAATATTCCATAGGGATTTCCAATTGAGAATGCATGATGAAAGTTCTATTAAATTACCTTTCAACAAAAGAGCAGCAAATGCAACAGAAAACTTAAATGATACAAAAACATATGAAACAAGGTTTATTTCAAATTCTTTCTGCAGTAGACTTTTGGATAACGATAGATTGACTCAAAAAAGAATCGAATATCTCAATGATGTTATAGAGGAAGCAATTTTCTCAAATGATTTTATAAATGAGTTTAATTTGGTTTCTTCCTCTTCTGAAAAATTTGAAGATGAAGACCAAAATTTCACATCCATTACTAATACAAAAAATCCTGCTACAGGGGATAAATACCATGTATCAGAATGGCTTAGAGAAAAAGGATATGGTAGTATCCTAGATAAATATGTAAGCAATGATTTAGAGGCAGAGGATTCAGCAGATAAAACATCCATTGTATCCTTAGTAGAAGGTCTTTTCAAATACAAATCAAACATAAATAACTATTGTACAGATGTATACACAGGTTATAATGAAAATGTTAGTTTCTCAACGAGCTATGGTATCCATCTTTTATCTGAGGAGGATACTGCTAACATATTCCAAGATGAAGAAAAATCCTACAGATTGTTTAATGAAGTAGTTTTAGGATACGGATTAGTAAACTGCTTGCTTTCAGCTAGAACATTCTTAGGTGGTACAGCATTACTTTTCAATGGGGATAACTTCATTAAAGAAAATACAGAAATTCGTTATACTGAAAACATTCCTTTGAGTCTTGTACCTAAGTTTAATTACGTAAAGGGTAATGGAAATGTAAACTATTACGAAACAGTTACAATGCTAAATAATGCCTATAAATTAGGACATGGTTTAGACATTAGTGATTCCCTGGAAACCAGCAGTGCTAGAGAATATGTTTTAGCAGATGAAATTAAAGAGTGGCTGGAAAATGAATGTTTTGTTTTCAAAACACCTGTATATGGTGACTATGTAGAAGAATTGAACTTTATGCAGGATTTAAATCCTGATTCTGATGTACAGTTTAGAAACGTAAGAGTAAAGAAAACAGAAATCCCTTATAAAAGATTCCAAGACTCTAAATACGAAGTTCCTTATGTAGAACAAACTTCACCTTTGTTAAATAACACTCCTGAAAATGAAAAGATTCCTAGTGCACATGCTTCTGATGCTTTAGCTGGTGTTGGTAACATTGTAGGAAAAGATAATAATAAAAATGTTTTCCCACCTTTCATTTATGATTATGACAAAGGGGATGAGGAAGACAAAATGGCCAGTTCAGATAAAAGAACTATGGGCTATTTTGGTAAACAGAGGGTAAACTATTCCAAAGGTAATTTAACTATTGAGGAAAGAATTAATTCCCCAACAATAGATGAGCTTTGGACCTTCTTGAAATATTTAACAGAGTCTGATGGTAAAACAAAAGAGGCTAAGGATTTAAATGTAAACGAAAGGTTGCCTTCCTTTTTTGGTATTAAAAAATCCTCAATAATGGGTTCTTTGTTTACTACAGAAAATTCAGAAGACGAAAGTGGTATTAAAAATACAGTAAACCCTTTGGCTTCAGGGGATAATAATATCCAACAAGTTGATATTTTGAATTGGGCACCGGACACTAAAAAATTACCTGTTCACTATAACTCAAAAGAACACCCTGAACTTCAATTTGGTGGATTTACAGTTACAAGATATATTGAAAAAATATATGACTACAAGGTAAACATTTTTGGTAGACGTACAAAGGATACCGAAAACGAAGAGCACAAAAAAGTATTTGAAGGTGAATCCCTTGATTCCTGGGATGGAACAAAATATGAGTTCAATACAGAAAACCTAGATGATTACAATAACACATCTGGTTATTTGGAAAAATTATTTAACTCAGCTATCTTAGGTTTTGCCATTGAAAATATGGATCCTCTGAATGAGGATAGAAATTGGAATTTAGTTGAACCTAGAGTTCTTAAAACAGATGCTTTGGATGATAGTGCCGATGCCTCCAAATTATTTACTACAACAAATGACCGGAAGTTCCTTACTAAAAATAAACCTGTTGAAGCCTCAGATGAAAGAAAGAAGGCCTTTGATACTATCTCTAAGATTTTAACTTGGCACGGAGCCACAGATGGTGAAACAGAATCCGAAAATGGTTACGATACCTCTTATCACAACCACTTTAAAAAGTATTTGGAACAACCAAAGAACTTGAAGGAAATTGAAAGGGATTTGGAAACTATCCGTCAGAACTTACAGGCCTTTGTAGAATTCTATGTTGCTCAGTCAGCCTCAAAAGGTTTCAATGATAGGTCTTTCAATAGAGGTACTATCCACGAACTTCACAGAAACCATTTTAGTTATGACTCCACTCTTTTAAGATTGAGACCAGGTACTTTGGATCCTGATGGAGTAGCCATTAATCTAAACAGTGTGGAGCCTGAGGAAAATGAAGTTTTAGTAAAACTTGAAGCCTTGAGTAACACATTGAACAACCTAGTAGATAGTCTTAATGTTGCCACAATGGATCAGAAAGTTGTTTTTGAGGATGGACAATTTGATGAAAGATACCAAAGACAAAATTATGATAGACATTTAATTAACTTAAGTGGTTCTGTTGAAAATGAAAGACACCCACACGAAATGTATAGAGCTAATGAAACATTGTTAAGTGAAGTCTATCTTGCAGCAGATGGTACATGGCGTAGTATCCACGAACACGGAGTTGTACCAATCGTTTATGATGATATGTAATTGATAAATGGTTCCCGAAAGGGAACCATTTTTTTTTTAATCTGCTTCTCCAGTTAGCCTATTTTGGGCTTCTCCAGGAAGGTTTGTTGAAAATTGTTTTCTGGTCCAATAAAACTTTTGAGAACCATCCCCGAAGTATTCATACCTCATAGGAAGACCTTTTTCTCTTCTCAAAGTTCTTACTTCTTTTTCTGTTTTGTCATTTCCCTTCAAACCATTACAAATAGTACAAAGGCACTGGCTGTTTCCCATTGCATTTGTTCCACCTAAACTTTTAGGTTGAATATGGTCCCATGTTAAAAGAACTTCCTTTCCCGCATAATCCTTTGCATAAAAATTCAAATGAACAGAATCCATTGTAGCCTCATGGGCTTCCAATGCAGCAAAGGAAGCAGAAATTCCACAGAATGCACAAGTAAGGTTTTTGTGCATCCAGAGCAATCTCATTCTTGGTGATTTGGCATTACAAACCATTCCATTAGGAAAAACCATTTGGTGATCTACAACTACAGGTATTTCACTTAAGGACATCTTAATAAAACGAAAATGTTTTGCCATACTACCAGGAATGGGTTCCTGATAAATTTCCATCAGTTATTTTCCTCCTTTATGTTTAAAATATAGGGTCAAAGGAATTCAGAATAACAAAAATTTTGAAAATTTAAATGTACAACAAGTACGACTTGCCTAACATTTTAAAATAAATTTTTTTATTTTAAATTTAAAATGTTTCATAACTCAGCAGAGTTGTACATTTAAATTTTGTTCATTTACTATAATAAATACATGATTACTTGTAACATAAAAAATGATAATATCGGAGAAATGACAATATTTTTGGATGAAACAGAATTAGAAATGATTGATGATTTTTATAAAAATAAGGATCATCCAAATGACGAAATAAGTATCAATCCAAAAATTCTTCCCTGGCTAATGGAGGAAGAGGAATTTAAAACAAAAGTTACTGCTTTGGCCTCTTTCTTAAATATTAAGGCCGAGGAGTTTGCAGAAGTATTTTTGAGAGTTGTGGCCCTTGGTGAAAGGAAGGGTGGTATTATTTGCGTTCAGGAATACAATAAAAAGGAAGAATTTATTGATAGGATTTATCAGTATTTTGAGGAATGGTGTGATCCTGATTATACAGGAAAAATTCCACCTGACTTTTTGACAAATGTTTTTGTATGTCTCTCTCATTATAAATATGGAAGGGACACTATTGAGGTTCCTGATGAGATTTTAATTTACCTTTTAAACATAAAGGGTAATATGCCTAATTTTGATATGCCTCCAGAGGGTTGGCAACCTCCTGAAAATTCACAGGAAATTCCGGATGAATTTAAACCTGAAAATTCAAATCCAAATGAAAATTTCAGAAGCCACTAACTATAATTGTATTAAATAAGTTGAGACTTAGATAATTACTTTGAGTGATTAAAATTATCACTTACAAAGTTTAAATCAAATCTATTTCTTGACAAGGAGTAAACATATGATAGAAGATGAAAATGAAGTTGACTTTGAGTCATTCCTCGCAGCAGTTGAGTCCAAAGAACAGGACCAGGCCCAGAACAATTCCAACCAGAAGGGCTTTGAATTTCCAAAATGTGCACAAGTAGGTAACAGAGCAATCGTACGATTTGTAAAAGGTATTGCTGAAACTTCTTTCGACAAGGATAAAGCCGGGAGTGGTAGAGCAAAGCTTTACAATGTAGGATGGGTAAAAGATGATGCTGGAAAGGCATTCCCTCTCGTACTTCCTGCTATTGTTAAAAATGTTCCTCAGATGGAATCTACATTCCTTAAATTCGTAGACAAAGTTCTTACAAGAGTATGGGTAGATAATCCTGATCCTTCAAAGAAAGGTTCTTGGAATTATATCTATTCAGAAAGAGACGATTATGGCCAGCAGCAGTCAGGTGAGATGACCTTGAAGGATATCTTCTGGAATGTTTTCAAATCTGGTAAGAAAGAAACTGATATGTACTACAACAGTGCAAGAAGCTGGAGAGGACAGACAGTTTATGTTGCCAATGTAATTGATCGTATGGATTATAAGTGGCACCAGGAAAACAAGAAAACAAAGCTTTTGATGAGATCCGTAAAGCTTAATGGTGACAAAGTAAATCATAAAGAAATTTCTTTGTATGCAATTGGTTCTGCTTTGGGAGAACTAGCAGACAACCACGGAACAAAACTTGATTACGATGTTTTGATTCTTCCTGGTCCTGAAGCAAAGGATAAGTTCTCTCTCAAGAATGTTTCTAAGCTTAAGGAAATTAATTATTGGGATGATGTAAAATTCCTCACACAGGAAGAAAGAGATGCTATCTCTACTACAAAGGGATTTACTGACGAAGAGAAAACTTGGGAAGTAATTGACATTGATAAGTATTACAGATATACAAGCGCAGGTTTGATCCTTAAACACTTTGGTAAAACTATCCGTAACTTTGATATGATGGTTGGTACAAACTTCTATGATGAATTGAAAGCAGAAGCCGATGCAGATGCAGCATTCAAAAAGAGTCAGCAGGCAACAACAGAAGGTGCACCCGCAAATGAAGCACCTCAGGCCACAGCTCAGGTAGCACAGCCTGTAGCCCCACAGCCAACAGTTGCTCCTGTACAGCCACAGCCGGTAGCTCAGGCTACACCAACATCTCAGCCTACAGTAACACAACCTGTTGCTCCTCAGGCACCTGTTCAGTCAGCACCTCAGAGTGCTCCTTCATTTGACACTATGTCACCTGCAGGAAAACCTGAACCAATGCCTGTAACAGATGAGGCAAGGGCAAGTATTTCTTCATTCTATGATTCATTGGATGACTAATACTAGATAGAATTTAACAAAAGGGTTCCTCTTTGAAGGAACCTTTTTTCATGTAAATACCATCAATACACTATAATATAAATATGGAAGAATATTTAAGAAATCCTGAATGCGAATGTGCACAGTTTACTGATATAAACAAAGTAGAATTTTCTAAAAGAAAAGAAATCAAAGATTTTTGGATGAAGGGTTATATCTACAAAAATGGATGTTCCAAAGAATGTGAATGCCACAAAAGATATAGATTAACTTCAAGATACAATATCCTGGCAGAACAATTTGGCCTTTCTGATTATGAAACCCTTTCTAAATTAAAATATTTGGGACCCGGGGATTCATATAAAAAGTTAAAAATTATTCCTTCCATTGTGGAAGAAAAGAATCTGAAGAACCTTTTAGTTTTTATGGATGGTCCACTTAATTGTCAAAAAACAACCAGTGTTTCAAAATTGATTTATAATTTGATTACTTCTGGAAAAACAGTACAGTATAAATTGTACGGTGATTTAATTTCAGAAATGACAAAAATGGATTATGATTCTTCAGATCTGTTGAGTATGGATTGGTTATTTATAGACGATTGTTTCGAGGGAGAAACTATTAATTTCAAAAATGTCTATAATGTTTTTTATAATTTACTTTTGAAAAGAAAAAAGCCAACAGTAATTATTACTTCTTTGAGCAAAGAGGAAATCCTAAATAAAAAGGATAAGCCTTTTTACAACGGGGAAATGCTCAATAAACTTTTTAACAAAGTTGATAAATATAAGGCCTACATAAAGTTTAACGACAATGTAGACAAGATATTGGCTGTTGGTTCTGGACCAATTGATTTGTGGAGTTTATAAAAAATGGCTAAAGAATATAAAGACGAAAACACCTATGCAATGGATTGTATTACAGCTGCGGTAGGTACACTTTTGAATGATGATTACAATTCTAGAAGTTTTGAGGGATTGATTGGTTTTGAAAAAACCTTTCAAAGAGTTTGTACTTCCTTTATTCTTTTTGTAAAGAGTATGGGGGATAGAAAAAATGCAGTGCAGTATGCCTCTAGAGAAAACTTTAATGAATTTTACACAAATAAAAAAGCAGGAGAATTTACTGATGAGGAAGGAAGGATTGCTGACATCCTTTTTGAAAGAATTCAGTACAATAAAAATAATAACAATGCAGATTTGAAAGAACCAGGATCCCTATCTGAAAACTTAAGGGAAGCAAGGAAAAAGATAAATCTTGCAAAGTCTGCAGAAGGCCTTTTAAGTTCAGAGGAATTTAAAACAAGCCCTGTAACTTGGTCTAATAAATATTTTGAGGATTTACAAAAGTCCTTAAACGATGCCACAGAAAGTGATGTAGAGGAAGACAATGGTCTTTTGTTTGCTGATGATATTGCAAAATATTATACAGATGTTCTAGACAGAAGAGTTAACGGTGAAGAGTATTCTTTCCATAATAAAGTATTCGACAGTTTAATTACCGAAGGCCCAACTCCAGGCCATGGTGGAATTATTGGTGGATCCACAGGTATGGGTAAATCAGCCTTGTGTCTGAATGTTATCAATGATATGATAAACGCGGATGTACCAAATATTTATTTCCCAATTGAGATGGGTACAGAAAATACTTTGGATAGATTGGCATCCATCAGAACTCATATCCCATTTAAGGATATTTTGAAAATTGGTAAAAAAGAAGAACTTGCATCAGCCAGAGAAGTAATTGATCACGAAATACAGGCTTTGAGAACACATCCTAATTTTGCAATTGTTGATGATCCAAACATCAATATGAGAAAATTGGAAATGTATATAAAAAGATTCCAAGCAAGATTGCCAGGAAGAAAGTACTGTGTTGTATTTATAGACTTATTGCTTTTGATTACTGAGTTCTATGCCGAAGGGGATGGTTCAATGGCTCAGATGATTGAAAAGGCCATTAACAAACTTGATATCCTTGCAAAGAAATTAGGAGTACATTGGGTTGGTGTTGTACAGTTGAACAGGTCTGTAGAAAGTGACAAAGTACAGTCCTTACAATCAATTGATAAATTAAGACCTACAAGATCCTCTATCAAAAACTCAGCTGCATTGTTGGAACGTGCAAGATGGGCTGTTACAGTATTTAGAAAGAAATACTTTGCAGATTTGTATTTGACAGAACAAGAAGTTGGTACTATGGAGGATATAGCAGAAATCCAATTGATGAAGGCTAACGATGAGGCAATAGGTAGAAGAGAAATGGATTTCGATGGACCTACATTTACAATGACCCCAAGAATGGAAAGGGAAGATCAGATTGCTGAAAAAGCAATGGTATAAGAGGTAGTGCATGGCAAAGAATGATAATTTTTCAATTGCACAAAAAACTATTACATTTGCCATGCTCAATATAATTGTTGTAAATAATATTGAGCTAAATGAGCAAGAAAAAACAGCTGATGTACTTAAAGTAAAAGAAAATATCTACAAGTGTTTAGTAAGAATGAACTCCTGCCTTGTATCTAAAAATTATGAAAAGGTTAAGGAAGAGGCCTCATTAGAGAAAAAGGAATATATTGAGTACAAGGAATTTTTTGAAAGCAAATTAAAAACAATTAAATCTAGAACCTTTGAAGACTTTGTGATGGTTTTAGATAGAGTACTGAAAATCCTAGACGTCCTTTTAAGCTACTAAATTTATCATGGAGTCCTTTTTTGAAACACCTCTCCCAGAAGTACCCACAGCTAGAACTCTTTTACCTATGAGTCCTGTATGGGAAATGAAACAAAAAATAAAAACTATGTGTGAATTACCATCCTTTGCACACTACAAGGCAGTTCAAACATCTAAATGTGGTCTAGGAAAAACCCAAGGAACTAAAGGACAATTTAGAGGAATGTCCTTAGACTCTTTCTGGGAGGCTGCTTTTTATATTTGGTGTGTAGATATTAGAGGTGGATCCTGCGCTAGAAATTTTAAGGAATCTTTTAAATATATAAATACGTTGGGTGAAGATGCTAACTTTTATCCTGATTTTAAAACAACAGAATTTGGATTTGCTGAAGTAAAAGGAAGATACAGAGACGACGATATTTTAAAGAAAGAGGCGACTCAAGGGGTGGTTACTTTCTTTGGCCCAGAAGAAATGAAAAAGATAATAAAAGAAGTAAATAAGTTTAATCCAAAATGGAGAGAGGAATACTCCCAAATAGCAACTACACAAAAATATGGTAAAAAAGGGTGGTAATTTCGACTTTCTATATTTTTTACATATAGAAGGAGAAAGTTAAAATGGCCAAAGAAAAGGCAGAAAAAACATCTAAAGTTGCAGCTGATGATTTTGATAAATTATTGTCTAAAGTAGAATCCCAATTTGGAGAAAATTCAATTTTTAATGGATCTGATGCAGCACATCAAGATGTAAAAATTCAATTCGATGCACCAAGGCTTACATGGGCCTATGGGGGTGCCTTCAAGTTAAATGCCATCCATAGATTTAATGGTAAGGAATCAGGAGGTAAAACAACTCTTTGTACCTACATTGCAGGACAGTGTCAGAAAAGAAAATTTGAGGCAGAAGGCAATTACAAAAACGCACACGTTTGTATTATTGATAACGAACGTACATTTGATGTAATCCGCGCTCAGGATTTAGGATTGATTCTTAATGATCCTGAAACAGGAAAACCTCTTGTACATGTTTTGAGAAACCTGTATGTAGAAGACCAGTGTGTGGCCTGGGAACAAATTGTAGCATCAGGAAGAATTTGTTGTACAATTTATGATTCTGATGCGGCAGCCATTAATAAATCTGAATTTGATAATGAAGTGGGTAAAGCAAACTTCGGTGCAGGTGCAAAAGCAAACGGTACTGTAATTAAGAGAATGAACTATTTCGTTGACACCTATAAAACACCTTTGCTTTGGATTTCTCAGGAACGTGCAGCCATTGAAATGATGGCCCACTTACCTTCAGTAACTGGTGGTTATGCAGTTAACTTCTATCCATCAACTCGTTTCCGTGTAACTCCAAAGGATCAAATTACTCGTAGTGGTGAGATTGTAGGTATTACAATGAAGATCAAGAACTACAAGAACAAGACAGGTATTCCATTCCGTGAATGTTTGTTGGATGTTTACTTTAGGGACGGAGAAGATTTCAAATCAGGTATTGATGGTGAAGGCCAGTACATTGATATGCTTGTAGAACTTGGAGAAATTACTCAGCACGGAGCCTGGTATTACTATCACGAAGGAAAAGAGGATATGCAAAGATTCCAGGGTATGGCTGGTACTAGAACTTGGTTTAAGGAACATCCAGAGGAATTTGCAAAGGCCAAAAAGGTAGTAAATGATTTGATGGCACAGCATTCTGCATTGGATAGCTCCACAGTTGAAGTAGATGAGGATGCAGAATTCCAAAAGGAAAAGGAAGAGCAGAAGGCTAAAATGGAGGCAAACGTTTCTGAATTGGCAGCACAGGCTTTAGCAGCTAGTGAAGAACAGCCTACAGAGGAAGCACCTGCTGAGGAGTAAAATGAGTGGGGTTGAAAAACCCCATTAATTCTATAATAAGAACACGAGGAAATTATGAATTTTACTTACAAATTTGAAAGAACAACCTCAAAAGAATTACCTATTATGGCAGGGCAATATGCCGTAAAATTCGTAGAGGATGAAAAAGGAAAACCAATTAAAGAATTGATGGCTGATTTTCTTTCTCCAAATGAAAAGGAATTATCAGAAATTGATGATGTAAATAAGGTTTTAGGAAAACAGTTTATTATCCTATTTGAAGTATCAAGTGCACCTATTACAGAAGACATTGTAGACATTGAGGATGCCCTTAGGGATCTTGATAGAAAGTCTATGGAGTACAGGGTAACTAATGCCACAACAGAAAAGGATAAGATAAAAGAATCCCAGACAAGAACCTATGCTGCCCTTCATGTAAAAGGACCTATTCTTTGTGGTGCATTGTTGAATGTTTTTGATTCAGTAAACTACGATGTTTCTGGCTCTAATGAAGGGGAAATTGAAAAGAACATAGTTAACTTTATTGAAGTCACACAGCAGATGAACCCTGTTACATTTGTGATTCCAACTGATTTGGCAAACGATTTGGATTCAAAAGAAACTTCATTAAGAAAAACTATCAAGAATCAGATAAAACATTTCAAGAATGTTTTTGCTGACAACTCTACTAACAAACTTGTAAGAGGTTTCTAATGAAAAAAGAAGACGAAAGTTTTGTAAGGGATATGTGCGTCATTTTTACACAAAGGGAATTGGACAGGCTTCAGTCTGATGTAAATTGTGTAAAGAAGGATAAGGGATTTGATGCAACAGCCGTAGAAAAAACACAGAGGCTCATTTCTATAATGAGAAGTGTAAGAAGAGAGATATCAAAATATAACAAAATTAAGAATTTTGATAAGCTTCCAGAAAGGGCTGAAATAGAAAGTTGTTATGAGGCCTATGTAAAATTGGAAATGCATCTCATGAAATCAGGCAAAGAAGCCTATGACGAACTCGAAAGAAGAAAAGTAGAAAAGGTGCTTTCCAAAATTAAAAAATAAAACATTAAGACCGACCTAGCCGGTCTTTAAATATCATTTGTAGGAGTTTTTAAATGGCAGAAAATGTTTTAAAAGCCAAAATTCTGTATGATGATCGTACAGATATGTCAGTGGTTCCAAATAAGGAAATCGTTAAAAAAGCAGTTTGTGCAGTATCAGGTGGAATGGATTCAGCCACTTGTCTTTTTCATGCTGTAAGACTTTATGGTAAGGATAATGTAGTAGGTGTCTCAATGTACTATGGTCAGAGACATGACATTGAACTTACAAAGGCAAAGGCAGAATGTGAAAAGATTGGCGTTAAGTTTTATGAGCTCAATCTTACACCTATTTTCTCAATCAACAAAAATATTTCTGCACTTTTGAAAGGTTCAGATAAAGAGATCGTTCAGAATAAAGATTACGCCACACTTATGCATGAGAAAATTGAAAAAGGTGAAGCACCTATTTCTGACGAATATATTCCAAACCGTAACAGTTTGTTCTTGAACACTTTGTGTGCCATTGGTCTTCAGCAGTTTGAAAATCATCCATTTGCTGTGTTCACAGGTATTCATTCAGATGATGTTTTGAAGCAGGAAGGATCAAATGTAGGTGCTTATCCTGATTGTTCGGCAGAGTTTGCCTTAGCCACAAACAAGGCACTTCAGATTGCAACAGCAGGTCTTTGCTATATCTATACACCACTTGTAAACAAAACAAAAGCACAGGTTGCCGAGTTTGGTACAGAGAACGGAATGACAAAAGAGGATTTTAATGATACCTGGTCTTGTTATAAAGGAGTAGAAGAAACTCGTACAAAGCAGTGCGGTAGGTGTCCTACTTGTATTGACAGAATTCATGCTTTGGTAAATGGTAAAGTATTTAGCTCTGTAAAGGATATCACAGACAATTACGATTTGACCGAAGAAGAAGCAGCAAAGTATTTTAACTAAACAATAAAGACCCGAAAGGGTCTTTTAATCACTGTTTTGAGGAGTTTTTATAAAACATGGAACCAAAATTTGAAGTTACAGAAAGAGAAGAAATTATAAAAAATATTTTTAACGAAGAAGATGAAAAAATGTTCGCTCATCTTTTAAAGAAGGCAATGGGTAGGGACGATTCACAGGATCTTCCTGAGGGAATGAGAGAAACACCCCATAGACTTGCAAAGTACTGGACAGAAGCTTTTGCCCAGGGTTATTTGAAGGATCCTGTAGATCATTTGAAAAAGACATTTGCTGTAGAAGAACACATGACATCTGAATTTGTAGGGGACAAATATACAAACGGTATTGTAGTTTGTAAGTTTAAGCTGTATAGCCATTGCGAGCATCATATTGCTCCATTCGGAACATACAAGGATAACTCTTGGGTATATGTAGCTTATATTCCAGATAAGCTTGTAGTAGGCCTTTCTAAGATTCCTAGAATGGCAAGAGGCTTTGCGCAGAGATTCCAGATTCAGGAAAAGCTTACTCAGGATATTTGTGATGCATTGCAGAACAAATTGAAGCCACAGGGTGTAATGGTAGTAATGAAAGATATCAGCCATAGCTGTGTAGCCATCAGAGGTGTTAAATCAGAGGATGCAACTACAACTACTTCTTGTGTAAGGGGAGTATTTGCTGATAACCCTGCAGCAAGACAGGAAGCTTTGGGATTGATGAATAGTCTTTAATCCATAAAATTTAAAATTAAAAATCCTCTCACAAAAGAGAGGATTTTTTTTGTACCTTCGTAGGATTAATTTTATGTATATAATATAGGTGCATTTTAGAGGAATATTTCTAAATTTCTACCAAAGTGTTGGTTTGTTTCTAAAAATTTTGGATATTTGTTTAGCTGTGGGGATTGGGGATTCCATTGAAATATCCTTGGGCCTTAAAGTTTTAAAAACAACTTTATCAGTATAAAGAATGTTACCCCTTTGTAAGGCATCTATAAATTCAGCTGATTTAATTTCAGGGCCAAATAAATCGTTTACAGATCTTTTTATATCGTAAAAAGATAATCTAACAGGCATTTCTTTGTCACAATTGATAAGTACTTTACAATTACCCATTCTATCCGGTGGATATATCATAAAGTCACTTCCACTCATCAAACTAACTTTTTCTTCATCGTCTATATCTTTCTCTAATTTTAAACTTTCCATAAAAAAATTAGTTATGTATTTTGAAAAAACTCTATATTTTTAACAAAATTAAATTCTATCAAAGGTAGGTATTGTTAATGGATTTAACAGGAAAACAGTGGGCTGTAGATGCCAGACCAACAAAAATTGATGATGTGTATGGTTGTGATCAGTTAAAAAGTTTTATTAAATTGCATGCTGTTGATGACAAATGGCCAAGGGGTATTCTTTTAATGGGTACTGCTGGTAACGGTAAAACCACATCTGCCAAAATTTTAGCTATGACAATGGTTTGTCAGCACAAGGATGCAAACGGAAACCCTTGTGGAGAATGTGAGGATTGTAAGGCCATTTTGGAGGATAAATATAACAGGGATGTAAAAATCTATGGACCTGAATACTTTAAGCAGGACGGAGAAACTTCTATTGAGTCTATGAAGAGACTTGTGGAACAGTCCAAAACAACTCCATTCTTTGGTAAAAGAAGAGTAATCATTATTGATGAATTCCAGGAACTTTTGAGAGGCCAGATGGCAGCATCCACAAAGCAGTTGCTTCCAGTTCTTGAAAAGAAAGAGGGTCAGGGTTATAAAACATATTGGATTTTTACATCAATGGATGAAATCCAGGCCAAAACAGCCAACGTGGAAGTTGAGTTAGGTTCTCAGGGTAAAAGTGGTTATGGTAGTTCAGGTAACTCAGGTGTATTGAGAAGGGTCACACAGTTTAAGTTTGGAAATCTTTCAAAAACGGATTTGCTTAAATATATGTATTCATTTGCAAATAAAAATGAATATGAAGGTAAAAAGCTTTGGGATTGGATGATTGAAAATGGAGGAGTTAACTTCTGTAAGGAAGGTCTTTTGACAATTGCAGAAGGATGCTTTGGATCCATTGGAATGGCCACTAAGGTTCTCCAGCAGTGTGTTGAGGAAAGAATATTTGATGTAAATAATATTTCTTTGGCATTTGGTTTTATGCCTGAAACAAAGATTCTTGATGTAACACAGAACATTGCTGAGAATAAGAAAACGGATGATACATTTATTCAGTTGTCACTTATTACAAAAACAAACTTCCCAACAGTTTACCAGATTATGATGTCCTCTGTTCGTAGGGCTGAAATGGTAAGGGTCTTTGGAAGGATTGGTGATGTAAAAGCCAAGAAAGGCTCAGATGGGGAATCCGAACTTAAAATTACTGATGCAAATAGTGATAATTCATTTATTTACAATCAGGCTTTGGCCCTTAGTAAGGCACCAAATTATACAAAATTAAGAGACATGCTTCTACAGCTTAGTGAGTCAGGCTACTTTACAGCAGATTTGTTTAAAGTAAAATTACTTTCACTCTTTGAGTAGAAATAAAAAAAGGTAGTGTTTCAAAACACTACCTTTTACCATGTTTAATAGTTTGCTGCTAACCTTCTCTTTGCCATAGCCATTATAAGTTGGTACAAAGGTTTATCTAAATCTGGAGGATCATTTGTTAAGGAAATTCTGGCTTTCATTGCCAAAGGGGAATTGTTAGAAAAATCCCCCAAAAGTTCAATTACGTCAAAAACCATCACACTGCAACTGTTTAAGTCTTCCTGGACCATAACCCTAATGATTCTGTCATCTTTGGCTATGTCTGCATCCATAGGCACCTGAACTTCTATAGTTTGTAAATCCTTTTGTTCATTTCCCTGACCCTTATCATTACCCTCACCTTTAGCTGAGAATATGGAAATGGCTGTATAGCCTTCTCCAAACTCCGTTGTTTTCTTTTGCATTGGTAAATCCTTAAGAACCGGGAATATACAGTTTACAATTTTGTGTTCCTTTACAACCTTAGAAATAATATCACCCTCTAAGTTTGTTTTATTTTGTATTACAATTACATCCTCAGGAATACCTACATGTTTGAGCCTATTGTCGTTTAGTTTTATTTTTTGTCTTTCCAAAACTTTATCTAAACGGCCCTGCCAGGATACTTCTCTTTGATAATTACAAGCATTATCCCAATTCATTACAAAGCCCCCGTTCTTACCCAAACATTTAATATATAGGCTCTATTCTGTACACTGTTAGAATCAGTTTCCTTAGCTACATTAATATTTATATGGCATCCTGGGGCAGAACCTCCAGTCCATGACCCTGAACTACCCCAATAATACCAACCTTGGGTATAGGTGTGACTGTGATTATCTACAGAACCATAGAATGTACCACCAAATGCATAGTTGTGTTTGTGTGATATATCCTCCATAGTGATATTTGTAAAATCAGGGTTTGCACTGTTTCCAGAATACAAAGCTGCTCTCTCCAATTTTACCCAGGTTCCACCAAATTGTGCAGCAGGATTGAAATTATTATCGAATGAAGCAAATATACTTCCTACCGGGTGGGCTCTTAACATCATTTGGTAATAGAGATTCTGTTCTTCGTTCTTTAAAGTAAAGAGAGAAGTGAACAAATTCTTTAATGTTTTATAAATGTTATACTCTGTCTGGTTTTGGAAAGAGCCAGAATTTAGAACGTTAGGAGTTACAGGCACATCTTCTGCTTTTACGAACTTAGAGTAAAGGCTATTATTATCTGAAACTTTAAGTTTCAAATAAATTGTATCCTTATCTAATTCACTAGGAACTGAACTTACATAGTTAACGTGTATTGTCCATTCTGTACCTTTTAATAACCTATACTTTTCTTCTCCGTAAGGGAACAAATCAGGCTCAGCTACCAACTTACCTTTTATTTCATACTTTCCGGTAATTCCATCACTTTCTGTTGTGTAATTTGATTTTGTAACATCTAGAGAATATGGAACTCTCTGCCATACCTTTCTATTGTGTTCCTCGCAACCTTCAAAACTTTCGGAAAGATCCAAATCAAATACTGAATTACCTGTTTGTTTAAGCTCTGAGACTTCGCAGATCCTTTTTAGGATATTTTTAACTTCTGTTTGTTCAAACCTTTCATTGATATCCTTAGTAGACTTAGATTCACTCTGTTCCTCCAAGGTTTTTAGCAAGTAATTACCATAATGAAGACCCTGAGTTAAAGAATCCAGGAAGGCTTCTGTAGTGGTTACCCTTTCTTGGATTCTCTTGGACTTTCTTGACAATACAAATGAAACATCTGTACTAGAAAGTAAACTGAGTGAAGGGGTATTTGGTCCTGCAGGTTTATTATCTACTACAACTGAGAAATCTAGGAAGTTTAACTCTCCTACAAAGTAAGGTAATGCATTGTTTGTACCGGAGCTTACAGCCAAATTAGCCCTTGCGGCTTCCAAGGAATTCTCTGCATTTTCCCTATCTTTCTTTAACTCCTCTAATTTTGTTTCCTGACTAACCTTTTTGTCTTCTAAGTTTTTCTTGTCTGTTTCCAGAGCAACTATTTTGGATTCTATTTGGGATTTTTCTGCATTTAAGGAATTCAACTCTTCGTTCAATTCATTCAACTTGTTACTTACACCTGAGTTTTGGGATTCCAATCCAGAAAGAGTTTCCTTTAAAGAATCTATTTGTTTATTTAATTCAACAATTTCATCCTTAATAACAATCAACTCATTAGACAAATCTTCCTTTTCATTGATTAAATCATTAAGGTTTTTGGACAGTGAGTTGTACTCCTCTACTAGTCTATCCTCTTCTGCAGATATACCTGCGTCAAAGGAATTTCCTATAAATGTGGCATCAAGACTCCATTCATCATCAATTTCTGTAAGAACTTTTTCTACATCTGCATAATTGGTTGAACTTTCCCCTGTTACGGAATTTACATAAGAAGGAAGAACGTCATCCTCACAGTTAATATTTTCGAGAGTAACAACTTTGTTATATTTCTCTTTGCCGTCTGAATCCTTTTTAACAAATTGGTATTTTAATGTGTATGATCTAAAGTTAAGGTCATCAAAATATACATCCTCCGTTTCTCTATCTAATTCTGTTCTGGCATTTGAGAGAGTAGTATATTCCTCTTCCCAGTAATTCCAATTTTTAAAGGTCTCCTCGCATTTTTCTTTGTATCCCTCAACAACCTTAGAATCATTTTCATGGTTTGAAAGAGCAGTTTGGTAATTATTCTCTATGTTGATACCATACTGACAATCAGTGATCATTTTAGAAATGAGGTCATCTACTGTCATTTGATCATCATCATCAACATCAATCAAACTACTTCCATTTGGTTTAATCTGGATAGTCACATCCTTATTCCCTATCTTAGTAGTGACTTCCTTCTCTGAAAGGCTATTTATGAAATCCAATATTTCCTGAGCATCAACAGTGGAATCCCAAAGGAAATCTTCCCCTGTAGGGAGGTTGTTGTAATTTGTCTTAAATTCACTTACTGCTTCTTTTATACATTTTGCTTTGGCAGCAGTCAGTTCTTTTATATATTTTGCTCTAGCAGCAACCTGTAAGGCTAATGGAATATCCTCCTCATCTGAAACTGCCTCAAAGTAATCCTCATCTAATAATTTCTCTAGGAGATCTTTGGCTATAGAGGATTTTGCATTATCTCTCTGGTCTGTTATATTAGCAAGTTCCTCTTCGGATTCTGCTTCCTTTGCTTCAAAATCAGAAAGTTCTTTGTTTAATTTATCACTTAGGATTTTATAATAATCAGCCTCTTTTCTAGCCTCTACGCAGGCCTCCCATTGTTCTGGAGTTTGACAATAGAATTTTATACCATCCGATGTTTCCTCTACAGTTATCACATCATTATTTGCAGTATACAAAGTAGGCAGGCCATCTGGTGAAGTAATCTCCTTTCTATAAGGCCTTCTTCTTGTTGACTGCCGCTTTGTTAACTCTTTTCTATACTCAATATTTCCTTGTTTTATATATTTGTATGTATAGCTACCTCCAATGTTAACTAATTCTGTATTTGCACTTAACTTAGAAAGATCAGCATCTTCAGCAGGAAGACCCATGGATGTTTGTGGAATTTCAGAAGCCCCAGTATCGGAATCAGATACACTGCTTCTGTCAAATACTAATATTTCTCCGTTTGGTCCCTCCCATGTAGACCTATCTCTCAAATCAGGAGAGGCTATATAGCCTGCGGATCTTGTAAATTCACCTGTAGGTAAATCAATTGTATCCTTATCTTCTGCTTTTATTTGATTAATGAGAGTTTCTCTTTCTCTCAAATCATTTACAGCAGACTCTATATTGGATTTGAAACCACTCCACTTATTAGTTTCCTCAACCTGTGTGCTGGCTTCACCCATTGCATCACTCAGCAAATTCAATTGAGCCTTTAAATTAGAAATTTGGGTTTCGTGGGATTCAATATCCTTTTCTGTTTTACTCTTTTCCTCTTCCTTCTCTTTTAAGGAACCCTCTTTGGCCTTTAAACTAGTTTCTGTGCTATTTATTGAATTTAATAATTCAGCATTTGAAAGTCTTAAGGATTCTGTTTCTTCCTCATTGTCCTTAATTTTGCTTTCTACACTAGATTTGTCTGCCTTCTTCTTTAATATTTCTCCATCTATAGAAGTCCAATTGACCAAGTAAGAATTCAAAAATTCTTCAATATTTTTTATATCACTTTCTATTCTTGAAATCTCATAGGAATATATACTGATTTCTTTTTTGTAATCTGCTACTTTCTGCTCATTTGTTCCGGATGCTGGGCCTGATAATACATTTAAGTAATCCCCTGTTGATAGAATGTTATCCTCATACAAAGAACTTATATATGCATTTTCTACACCTAAAATATCCTCAAGCATATCAATTCTTGAGAATGCATTATGGTATGTGCCGTACTTATCATTGAAAGGAATTTCGTCAGTAACCAAATTATCTGTTTTGAAAATAATTCTGTTCTGAGTACCCATGTCTATTTGTTTTCCTTCCTTGTATTCAGAACCTGCTTTACCTGTTTTTAATCCTTTTCCCTTAAAGTGATTTTCAATAGTAAAGTTAAATATTTCAGAATCGAAGTAAGGTATAATACTTTTGTGTGTTTCTAGGCTGCCCTCATCTACTGAAGGATTTTCCTTAGATACCAATTTACCACTTTCAAAATTTTCACTCAAAGTTTTATTAGACTTTTTGAATGGTTTGTAAATTTCTGCTGTGGCATCCCCTTGGATATCCACCTTATGTTCAACACTGAATGATCTGTTAGGATACAAATCATCTACCAAGTTTGTAATGTTCCTTCTTAAAACTTCTGTTCTGTTTGGGAATGAAGCAACTACATCATCAACACCGTAAACTGCCCTTGTTAATTCACTTAACTTAAGGTTCATACGTTCTACTTTAGCCGATTCCCAAGCAACCAATTTTGATTTAAATATTGGTGCGTATGTACCATTTGCTGCATAATCATCAGCAATAGAATTCTTTGTTTTATCAACTTTGAACAATTGCCAATTTCTTAATACCTTATTGTTTTCTAGGTACTTACTTACATCCTCGTGTTCAATTTCTCCTTCTGAAATATCCTCCGAATTCTTTTTAACAACGGAAGGAATTCTTACAATACCGGTTTCACTTTCATTTGGAGAGTGCTTGTGTGCGTTTTTAGAAACTTGGGCAAATCCAACTTCTGCTTTGGAGGCATCACTCAATTCCTCTTTTGAGGCCAAGTTCTTCCACTTTCTACCCTCATCGTATGAATCCTTATAAAGGTCGTGGGATACACCATTTATTTTAAGGTCTGCTTCTTCTTGACCCTCTTCAGAAATAATTTGAGCATTTTTAGCAGTATACATATCAACGTAAGAATGGCCTGCCTCGTCATTTATTACGTTTTCCATATAGTATTTTACTACTGCAGAACTCTGATTATAAAGAACGGACATAACTTCATCAATTTGATCCATTCTTGTTTTTACAGAAACTTTAGAATTTTCTGTATCTGTAACCCTTGATTCTTCCTCAGCCTCAATTCTTTCCAAATCAGCTGTATCAAACAACTCTAAACAGATAGCCCTAACCAATCTGTTCAAACCCAACAACATAGAGCTGTTGTTAATAGAGTCTCTTAAACTCTCATCTATGTGAGAATTGATAAAAGCTTCTCTGTCCTCATTAGGACCTGGGATTGTAGGAGAATCCCAACCAAAGATAGAAGTTTCTACATTTAACAACCTCTCCTGTGTTTCCTTGGCTGCCTTTAACAAAATACCTACTGTGTTTCTTATTTCTTGCTGTAATTCTTTTTTACTTGTAGTCAAATCTAAGTAATGGATGATAGATTTGATTTCCTCATCTGAGTATGTATAAGCATTCTGAAGAACCCTATCCTCAGTTAAAGCACCTACACCTTCTGATTTTCCTGCACCTACATTGCGTACACTACTTTTTACCATTGAGTTTCTTTTGTGTACTACATAATTTTTAGGATCAAATTCATCAATGTTAGGACCCCTTGCTTCCTCAATGGTGTCTCTAATTTGGTTTACTCTTTCAATAAGAATACCTAATTGTTGTTTATATTCATCCTGACCTCTTTTATAAACATAGGAGGCCATTGGCATTTCATAGATAGCCTGAAGAGCAGAACCTAATTTATCAAAGGCAGCTTTATCCTTGCTTAAAACTTCTGAATCTGTTGGAATGTGATTTTTCAAGTCTGGGGATACCAACAAATTGTTACCCTCAATATCCATTGTTTCCAAACCATGTACCAATTCGCCATCTGCATCATATTTTAAGTTTGGTTCCAAATAACTAGAGGCTGCTTCTTTTACATTGTAAGGAAGCAATTCTGAAATAACTCTCTTGTATGCAATAGAGGAACCATTTAACAAAGGTAAAATATTATCTTTATTAAGAGTGGCACTTCCAATTTTCAAAGAATCCGTAATCATTGATTTAGCGGAAACTGTACCTACTTTAACTTCTACGTTATTACTGAATGCAACACCTGATGTAATTTCTATAGTAGGTGTATTTCCTGGTACATAGGCAATGTTAAAGTTTTCATTAGAGATTACCAATGTTTTTACAAATCCACTGAAATCCGCACCATTTATTTTTAATGATTCTATAAAGGCATCCTGCATTACAGAATTGATTGGTGCTCTACCAGCAACCAAATTCAAATTAGCTAATTTTGTAGCAGGTTCATCCTTGCTGTTTCTTTTTGTAAAGAATCCAAAATCGTTTCCAAATCCAATAAAGTTATCCTCATCTACAAAAGGAACATAAGCTGGAAACTTTTTATTCTGTGTTACTGATCTTGCACCGGTACCCAGTTCCAAACCATCCAATGTTTTGGCATCAATGTTACCATCAATACCCTCATTTGCAATACCGTGTGGGCCTCTTAATTCATCCTTTTCATCCTTAGCAGGATTTTTAACAGTATTGTTTATATGGTCCAAAAGATCTTCTTTATAAACAATTTCTTTTCCTTCTACTTCAATGTCTTTTGTTTTAATGGAGTTTGTGTTTACCCCTTTTTCATCTATAGTGGTTTTTTCTGCAACTGTTAAAGTCTCATCCACTACTGCATTTTTAGTTACTACCTTTTCTCTGTAATATTTCTTTACAGCATTAAGTGAAGGAGCAAAATCATCTGAGTCTGAATCAAGGTTTGTAAGAATAGGGAAAGTATCCTCCATTAAGGAGTATTCCCTTGTCCAAAGGTTCTTTGCTGTAATAATGACTTTATACTGAACACCTTTTAAGGAAATTGGAGCCTGTGTACCTGCTAATTTACAAATACCCAAACCATCCTCAATGTTCATCTGAAGGTTATAAACTCCATCCATTGAGGAATATTCATCCTGTACAACGATCCATTCATAACCATAAAGTGTATCATTATTGTATAAATGGAACCCTGGCTGAGCCTCCCTCCAAATATAGGAGTCTGCATACAAACCTGTATTTTTTGTATTGTTTTTAACTTTCTTTAAATTTGGTTCCCTAAAGTAAAGTTTGATGTCCACATTTTCCAATGTAGGTGCTATCTTGGCCTGCTCCAAAGAACCATATTTTACTAATGAAGTAATATCAATATCAGGAATTTTACCATCTTCCCCAATTTTACCTGTAACTCTTTTGAAAGGGGATCTTGGGATGTCGTGATAAATACCATCATCCTCGTACCTAATTTGTGCTGGAGTATGTCCATCGTTCATAGATACATATGGTATTACAAAGTTTGCATCGTCTGTATCATATTTTTCTTTATTAAAAAACAAAATTTCGTAAAATTTCTGTTTTAGTGCTTCACTAGTCATTTATATTCAAGGCTCCTTAATTTAATTTAGTCAAAGTTTCGTTTAGTTAGAAGAATCATCCACATCAACTATTTTGATTTTATTAGTAACACCTAATACGTATGAGTTACCTAATCCAATAGCCTTTCCTGTGGATTCATCTATTATGTCATAGTGAATTGGTATAGTTACTCCTAAACTTTCAAAGAATTCCCTAGTAAGAACTACAACATCACCCAACCTCTTAGTTTCCTCTAATTCTCCAATACCAATTTTATTTACCCCATTTACAAAGAAATTACTTACAATAGAAAGAACATCCACTTTTTCTTTCATATTGTTAACCAATTTCTCAACATCATCCAATTTATCAGATACAGTTTGTCTATCAGATTTTTCTTTTTCTAACTCTGCTGTTAATTCATTCAACTCTTCTGTCAAAGTTATATTTTGGGCATTCAAATCAGAAAGGGATTTTTCAACGGATTCCTTTTGGGCCTTTAGATCCTCTATAGCCCCTTGGATGGATTCCTTTAATTTTTCATCAGCTGTTTCCATTTTTTCATACAAGGTTACTAACTGGCTATTTATTTCAGAATCCTTTTCTTTCAACTCATCTATAGAGTTTTTATTTTTTGAAACATCCTCATTCAAGGAATCTATTTGGCTCTGTAGATTTTCATCCTCTGATTCTACATCCTCCCTTAATTTATTCAAGGCTGAACTTATTTCATCCAACTTGTCAGAAAGGCCTTTGATTTCATTATTTCTAAGGCTCTCTGCTGATTCCTCAATCAGATTCTTAATTCTATTAAATTCTACTGCAACAGTTTCCGTTAGGCTAGAAATATTGGAATCTATATAATCCTTTAACTCTGAGGATTTAGAATCTATAGTGGCAGTTAAAACTTCTACGTTATCCATAAGTAATTTTCTTAAGGACTCTATTTCTTCTGATTCCTCAGCTTCAGTAATTCTTTGATCCATTACGTTGTACTTCTCAAGGAGCTTATTAACTAATTCTTTTTGTTCTTGAACGTTATCCAACAACCCATCAAACTCCTCAATAATTTGTTTGAATCCCTCCATATATTTTAGGGCTGATTGCTGTACATATTTTTCATCATACAGAGCAGAAGGTTTTAATTCCTCCTCTGAGAACCAGTTTCTCAAGGCTCTATAAAGTTCAGGATAGGCAGACTTTGAATAAATTGTAACACCATCCATCAAAAGGAATCCTTTCTCATTCATACCCTTTACTGAAGGTTTCATATATCCTAATGGGAAGTTACCTGAGTAGCCATGTAAAGGTTGAGAACAATCCACAATGAAATAATTTGAAGAATCAGCTGTACCAACTTCTACACAGTGGTCATACCAATATTGTTTTCTAGCAGTAAGTCTACCATTTAATCCTAAGTAATATTTTTTACCTGGCCAGAGATTACCCATAGTAACCATTCTACCCATTTTCATTACTTTGATTAATTCACCTTTTTTATGTACACCTGTAGTATTAGATAAAACAACACCTGCAATATTTAATCTTGAGTGATCCCTAATGTCAGCTAAAATAGCCTGCCCTTCATCTGCACTTTGCCCATGTTCTACATTTGTAGGGGAAATGAAAGGTGTCATATTTTTACTTACATAAATATCATAGTAACCACCTACTTCTTTTGTAGTAATTTTAAAACCATCATCACCTATATTTTCTACAACAGGTGTACAACCTTTGACACCAGTCTCATCATTTCTGAATACAAATTTGAGTGCTTCTGAGAGGGCCTCAGAAAGTGTATCCCTATTAACTAGGGTCAAAGGCTCCGCAATTTTAATTTCATTTTTTGTACCATCCATAGAATTAATGGCAGCAAATGCTTTGGAAAGTTTAAAGTAACCTTCGTCGTCTACACTTACAATTCCCCCATCCAAATCATTCAATGTAAACCCTTTTAGGATAGGGATCATATAGGTATCTCCATCCAACTTTCTCACTGAAATGAAGGAATATTCATATTCAGGTAAATCCATTGCATTTAATTCTTTTACAGTGAATACCTTAAATACAGGGGCTCTTGGATGGCCTTCTGCAATAGCAACTACCTTTACTTCATCATATACACCAGCATTAAAATCAGGTTCGTGAACATATTCTACTAAGTCACCCTTTTGAATTGTTTCCTCTAAATCTACATCTACTTTTCTTGTATTAAAATAAATGGATTCCCCCAAAGTTAAAAGGAACTGAGTATTATCAACTGGACCCCTAGTGTCCCCTGTAACGTCTAACTCTATTGTTACCAGGAAATCGTCGTATGCAAAGAATCTACCATTTTCACCTTCAACCATCCAAGAATAATCAGCGTGGTCTATAAATTTTCCTGTATCCTTGTTTACCCATTTTCCATTTTCTCTTACAACATGTTTACCATTTTTAACTGGGTTTTCTGTATCCAAATACTCTTCAAGTTTTCCCTCTGAGTTTCTTTTTATTTTATATGGGTAATAAAAAACACCATTCTCATTTTCTTTTCTTTCATATCCTAAAATATTTGTGGCATCTTCGGTTGGGGCATCTGTTAAATAACCAACTTGGATTGTATTTTTTACATTGTAAACTGAATCAGCAAAGTCAAAGGTAAACCAGTTGGATGTGTCTGCCTGCTTTTGGTAGTCTGGGTGATCTGTGTCAAAGGCATCTCCGTCACTAGAGAATTTAGACCAATCATTTTGATTTGCATTTGTGGCATTATTGTATACTTTCTTGATGTATAACTTTTGACCTCTTACACTTTTGAAATCCCAAGTATCGGATCTAAGGAAAATTTCTCTGTCTTCCGATTTTACTTCTTTTGTTTTTCCTTCTTCATCAGTTTCAGTATCTATAACCATACCATAGTATGGGGATTTTGTTGTATAATAATTAAACTTTCCTTTGCTTTGGATATGTACAATCTGGCCCTCTCTTGCATAATTTAAAGCAATACCTAAACAAGAATCATCATAGTCAGGATCAGTAATCTTTACATATGGGTATTTGTTATTGGCCTGTTCAGGAGTCAAATCCCCCAATTGTGCTATTGAAACAGCCTGTCCTCTTTTGATCTCACATGAGGCATAATATCTGGATTCTGGGGTAAATCTCATCTCAGATCCATCTGGGTCAACTGCCCTTAGGTGATCATTTCTACCTACTCTGTTAAAACCTGATACCCAAATAGAACCTGGGCGTGATTTATTATCCAAATAATCGTATTTATTTTTGATTCTTTCCATAAAGACCTCAATTTCCTTTTAATAATTTAGTGCAAAGTTTCCTCAAGTTGAAAATTTAAAAGTGCATGAAAAAAGGTCTTTCTAATGAAAGACCTTTCCAAATTATAAAATTATCTTAATCTTGCGGATTCAAGGATTCTTCTTTCAGCAATTCTTTTTCTGATGTCTCTTGTCATTTCTTCCAAAGTATTATATCTTTTCATTCTGGATTCTTCTACTGATTCATCTGATCCCTCGTCATCCCCGTAATCCTCTTCTGATTCTTCATCAGATGTATCATCCTCGTAATCCTCGTCAGAACCTTCTTCTGGTTCATCACTGGATTCATCATCTTCAGCAGGACCCCAACCATTAATCAATTCATCAACGTTTGGATCCTTACCAATCAGAGTATTCAATGTCTTAAATACCTTTTCGATTGCATCTCCAGTTACACCGTGCTTTTGTAAAACCTGTAAAATTTCAAGACCTAAAGAACCTGAAACTTCCTCTTCCAAATCCTCTTCTGTAGAACCAAATTTCAAAGTCTCTGCTAACTTTTTATGACTCTCCAAAAATTCTTTTGTAGCATTTGTTTTGTTGCTAAAATGATCCCTTTCCTTCAAAAGGAAGTTTTTATCGTTTGTTCTCTTTTTAGCGAATGTAGAAGGGATTCCTGATTTGTACATTCTAGCCTCCTTAAAGGAAAGAATGTCCTGGTCTGCCTCTGTTAGGGCCTCATCAAATAGGGCCTTATTTTTTGTCATATATCCTGAGGCCTTTGCACTAAAGTCCGTAATATCTCTCATAATAAAAGTTCTCCTTTATTGTAATTAGTATAATTTTTTTAAAACGTAAATCCCATTTTGTTCAATCTTTCCCTAGAAACTTCTCTAGATGAATTTGTATGGCTTCTCCACTCAGAAGTAGGTGCATACTCTACATTAAACTTAGTTAAAAAGAATATACAAGCAGCACAAGTATCTGCTAAGTCCTTTGCATTTGTACCTAACTGAGAAGTTTCCCAATTTGTATCATTTGATTCGTTTATTATTTTTCCTTTAAAGTGATCACACTTCATAGTACCGGAATCTCTCTTTGTCCAGTGTATAGAATGTAAATTATTTCTCAAGAAAATATTTTTACCTGCAAAAAACCTGTTGTGCATAATGTAATCAATTAAAATTGTATAAGGCTCATTATTTTTATCAACTGAGACGTAATCCACAGTTATTCCTTTTCTTATTAAAGTTTGCTTAGTGGATTCAGATTGGAAAGTATCGAAGTTTACCAAACCTATATTTAACCCACCAATGTTTATTAAATCCTCTACTAAGGACCTAATGGCTTCTAGGTTTATTCTTCCCCCTTTAGGAATAATACAGAGAGAAAAATCAACAACACAAACATTTTTAATATCCATCGTTTGAGGATCCCTAACATATTCCCAGTGACAACAAGAAATACCTGTAGCATCCCCAGTTGTAGATTGGTCAATTGCTAATATTCTTTTAGCATTTGGTTCTCTATAAAATAAATATTTTCCATTAAAATTAATAAAGAATTTGTCTTTAATTTGGTTCCAAATTAAATGTTCTGGTTCTTCTGCAGCATCAGCTACTAAGGAAGTATAAAGATTTTTCAAATCATTATCAAAAATGTCTTCCAATACCTTACCTGATTGGAAAATTCTGTCAGAAGAACCTGCAGGAATACCTGCCCAGTCTCTCAAAAATTCAACAGGGTTTTGTTTTGCTAAGTCTGTCATTAACAAAATTGAACCATTTTTGACATCCTTTCTTGGGCACCAAATCATATCCAAAGGATCATATGTTTGAGCTTCCTCCGGTGTAAAACATCCTTTTGGAGGTTCTGATTTACCACCCTTGTAACATTGGAAAGCCACATCCCAATTATGAATTTCATTTCCATCCTTATCAAAAAATTCAGGAAACTCTCCTTTAAAGTAATCCCACTTAGCACCTAATACACAATACCAAGCCGGGTCATTTATTGCTGTTTCCCAAATCCATTTATCAATTGGGGACTCCATAGAGAATGGGGAAGAGTCAATTACATATCTTCCTAAGTAGTGACCGTTCATACGTGAGTCAACACGTTGTTTGGCCTTGGAAAAGAATCTAAAAATATCCTCTCTGGTCCAGCCCATCTGCTCCCACCAGGCCAGCTCCGTCATTGCAGTATAGACAATGGTATTTCCCAATAATGCACCTTCGGTAGACATCATCTTTAACTGAAGATTGTTTCTAAATACCATCTTGGCAGAACCACGTGCAGCAGTTGTATAATAACACTTTTTACATTCTTGGTCTTCCTTGTTGATATTTACAATATCATCATGCCTACCAACTTTTTCAAAGAAAGGACTCTGTTCAATAAATTGCTCAAAAGGAACACCTAACAAATCCCAGGCTTTATTCAGTGTCGCAGAACAAAGACTCACGCAGTAGGAAGTCATCGCAGAATGGCCTAACATTTTATGAGGCTCCCTCATAAGACCAAAAAGTGTAATAATATAACTCATACACAGGTTAGTAAGCAATGATTTTCCCCAACCAATGCTCGTACTTAAGGCTAATCCTCTTTTTGGATTTAATGGATTAGGATCCATAAATTCTATAAAGGCTTTTTTAACGTTAGGCCACAAACCCTCACACTGACCACCTATCCAATCGTATGTTAAAAATTCTTCAGGAGTAGGTGGTTTTCTTTTATAGGCTAATCTCCAACCCTCGTTTGCCAAGAGGTTTTTGTAGTCTCCGTTCAAATCAACTGTTTGCAACCATTCTAGAGCAGCCTTTATATTATCCATTCCTAAAGACCTAATTTCAGGCATGTCTAATGCTTTTGGGTCACCTGACAAGGCATCTTTAAAAATGGCTAAAAAATTATTATCAAAATTTAAATAATTACCCGGCTTATATGCACTTGCTTCCATAAAAATAAATTTTCCTTTTAAAACTTTTCGGAGAAACCTAACTTGTTGTACATTTAAAGAATATCTGAATCTATACTAACACCCCTCAGTTTGACTCCTGTATCCTTTTTTATGCCCACTCTTATGTAGATATCCTTTACTGGAATTGGTTTTCTACCAAAAGTAATTCTCCTTCTTGTTTTATTACTTTTTCCTGGGTGGTTGCAGGCTTCCCCTTCTACCATTTCTGCCTCAAAGAAGGCGGTTGTCACAGGTTTATTACCATTCATTAATTCAACTAATGGTCTTTCAGGAGAAGTTACACAAACTTGAACTGTAGTTTCAACCAAAGTATTTTCATCTATGGATAAACTAGGTTCTTTTACCCAATCAAAGTCAATAAAGAATCCACAAAGATCCAAAGTATTTTCAAAACTCTTTTTGAAGGTTACAAATCTGTAATATCCCCCTGGCATTGCTATACCTTTGGATTCATTGTCATCATATTTATATTCTTCTGTGGCTGGTTCAATGGATATGATTCTGTTCAAATATTTTGATTTTGAAGGCCAATCAAATCCTGGTTCTTCCTCCCCATCCCACATTAATTCTGGATAAACCAAAGGATTTTTATCAGAGTAATCCGAACCAAAATTTGTTTTTGGATCATCCCCCAATGTAGGCCAAGAAACTATACCACTTTCAACTATGACAGGGATATCGGATTTATTTTGTAATCTCAAATCCTTTATTCTTAATACATCTGCCCAAGGAGTTTCAACTCCGAAGTTTCTGGCCCTGGCCTTTACTTTCAAAACACCTGTTTCCATAGGAAGTTCTGTATCCAAAGTAAGTTGGAAGAAAACATTGAGATCATAAATCTCCCTGTCCCTTTCTGTTAATACTAACATTTTACTGTAAACAGAGGATTTAAGGGGTCTATTATTAAAGGTAGCCTCAATCTCTACATCTGCATCTTTGCTTATAGATCCAAATTTTGTAAAATTCTTAATTGTAAATCCAGAAGTTAATTCAATACCCTTTGTAATAAAACTATAACCAGCAGTTTTATTATTTTGCATTTCTCTGTTTAGGATAGAAAGGTTTGTGTTTTTGTCCCCGCAATACTCTATTTCATATTCATCGAATTTGTAGAACTTTCTTTCACTGAAAACAAAGGAACCAGACTCCCCTTCAAATATTTTACTATTCTCCGTTACCTGAGCTGTTTTTTCTACATTGTATTGAGAATACTTTACTTCGTGATCCTTTTTATAACCTGATGTACCTAATTTTACATAACCTGTAACTTCAGCCCCATCCATTACTGTTGGTGCCCTAAATCCCATTCTGTATTTTTTGTAAGGATCAAATTTTTCAATTTCACAATTGTCTGTAATTTTGGATTCACCATCAAATACATTTATATCTGAGGAAGTACCACAATAGAAACAATGCTCCAAGGGAAGTTGGTCATGAACACCTTCTTGTTTGAAATAAATAACACCACTCTCAGAATCCCAGATGGATTCCTCTTCCATAGAGGTATAATTGTCCAACTCACCTTCGTTTATTGGAATATATTTTTTATGTTTTGCTGTTGTTTTTTCTTCATCTAGAACAACCTTTACCTCACTAATGGTACAAGGTCTATCTGGAGACAATTTCAAAAGGGCTTCATTTATAAGTCTTAGGGCTTCTGCCAATGACAAATAAGAAAGTCTTAAAAGACCTGTGCCACCATCATCGATACTCCAGTGTGGATTTTCACCTCCAGTAACTGTGGCAAATTCGGGCAACCTTGAATAAACAGGATCCAAATAAGCCCTATCCAATTTTTCCCAAGGATTTTCTTTTGTTGTGGTTTGTATATAGGAAGCACTTTTTACTTTGAATTTTTTAATTTCATCTATTTTTTGTCCGAGCTCTATTCCCAAGGCCTCAACAACATAATCACTACTTATGGAGGAAATTACATTTTCTTTATTAAGATTGAAAGTTCCCAAGAATCCGTGAGGGATATCGGATTCTTCTCCAGAACTATCTGCATTACCGGAATCATCATTTTTAATGTATACCTTTTTGATTGGTGAATTATTAAATACATTAAATACCTTTCCGTCCTCTGAGGAAATTTCATAATTGTCACAGAGGAAAGTAACTGGTTTACTAAAATCAATTTTTCTATTATGTCCACCACTGAATATGATCCAGTCACCTGCTGTCCATTCAACCCCATCCTCAGAGTATTGTGGTTTAACAGGATCGTCTTCTGCGTGTGATGCACTTACAATAAAGAACCAACCATTTTGTAAATCAGTATATTGATCATCAGAACTGAATTCTTTATTGGTATCTGTAAATGTAGGATACTTACCTTCACTGTCTTCAAAAGACCACATACCTACAAATGTTAATCCACCATAGGCAACTGAATCAGGTAATTGATCTATTGGAACTTTACCATTCTTCAAATCTGCCTTAGACCAATAAATATCCAAAACGGCTTCTTCAATTGTTTTAGGCCTTTCTTTATCTAAAACAGTGTCAGCATGTTCGTTATAAACTTCCTCTATTTGAGTTTTTATATTTTCAGGGTTTGCCAGGGTTATTTCTTCACCAGTAAAGAATCTGGTTTGTAATTCTCCATTTTTATTTATAAAGATTGTGTTCTCTATTGTATCTAATAACAAATGGATTTCATTTGTCTTTTCATCATACCAGAAAGGTTTAGGAGTTTTTGCATAAACCCTTTGTTTAAATGATGTATAAAATGGAATTGTTAAATCATTTGGATAAACAGGTCTACGAATGGTTTCACTGAACTCCATTACATAGTTTGGATCTACCTTTATATATTCTGGAAGATTTTTTACATACCCAATATTTGTTGTATTTACAATTGAGTTTTCATTTGAATTTTTTGCATCAAGAATATCTATCCTAGAGGAGTTCAAATAGAATGTATTTGAATCCATAGAGAGTTCTTTTACATAGGAATTATTAAGTTCAACATCCCCACTTGATTCTATTTTTTCTACAACTGCGGAATCAAAAATGGCTACTTTGCCTTCATTTTTCAACTCTAATATTTTAGAATCAAAGAATTGGATTTCGCCTGAGTTTTCTATAGTCTCAGCCGTAACGTTTAAGAAGTTTACATTTTTTCCTGTTACAGAAAGTACAACATTTTCTAATTTACAATTTTCTAAGGTTACATCATCCTCTATAGAAAGTTCACAATTTTTAAATGTTATATTTTTTATAACTGAATCTTTTAATTTGAATTTGGCATTTTGAATGGCTGTATTTTTTAAATATTCACCCTCTATTAAAAGCCCTTCAGGAATTTCAAATGATTGATTTCCATTATCATAAACACCTGATCTTAGGAAGAGGTGTTGGCCTTCCATTGCTGCTATAGCATCCTGGAACCAACTTTTTTCTTTATTGTAAACTACATAGTCAGAACTTTTGATATTTACTGATGTGTCATTTGCAGCAATAATAAAATCAGCAACTCTTGGGCCATAGTATTGTGGTGTAATATGATCTGAATAAGAATTTAATGACTCCAATTTTAAGTGAGGTGGAAGTTTCATTAAATCTACAAATACAGGAACCTTTAAGTTTAAGTCTTTTTCTTCCCTAGGATAGTAAAGCTCCAAATCCAATGTTTTGTTGTCTTTTACTAAAAGAGCAGCATATACATCATCTGAATCCTTTACATCTATTTCATAAAGACCTGGAGAAGCTCTAACAATTACAAATCCCTCCTCAATATTGATTTTAGAAATATTTGTTTCAGGTAACCCTGTTTCATCACTAAAATTATTTTCTACCTGGATTTTGAACTTGCCATTTTTTACAGTTTCACTTACAAAGAGAACCTCTATTTCAGAACTAGCAATTTTGTGAGAAAGTAAATATGTAACCTGATTATTGCTATTATCATCAAATCCCTTCAAAGGGTCCCCGGTGCTGCAGTCTATGGCATTTAACAAAATGTTATAACTTAGACCCAGACCTTCTGATGAATCTCCTCCATTGAATTTATGGGTGTTAAAGAATCCCTTATCAATATCATCCAATTTTGTGGAGACTTCCTCTGTTATTTTTTTAACGGGTTCTCCTTTTTTGAATCCAATATTTTTAATGTCTAGGGACACAACATCAATGTAATGTCTTTCACCTACAGGACCAATGTATTGATAGAAAGAAAGAATTGGTGGGTGAATGGCATTTACATTTTCTGGCACACCATTATTAAAAGTTAACAAAGAGGAGTTTGTATCTACAAGCCAATCACAATGGCCAAAAGGAATTTCATTTCCTAAATAATCTTTTAATTCATAGTTATAAAGACCTGTGTCACTGTAATCAAAAGGAATAATATTTTTTATTTGGTTTCCGCTAAGATCCAAAATAACAAATGCGTGATCACAATTAGAAGAAATTGGAGTTAACTCTAATTCTACCACTTTTCTTAAAAGTGGTAATTTCTTAAAAGAACTTTCCCTATAGTAAAGAATGTTATTTGTAGAATCTAAGGATTTTACTTCGTCAAAATATTTATCTGATTTTTTAACCGGAAGCAAATCTCCGTATGTTAAAACTGAATTCGCAGAAATATTTTTAAAAGCGTGATATAATTCCTCAAAGGTTTCCCTTTTTGTATGTGTGGAACCAAATCCTTTATAATTTTTCCAAAGTGTACTTGTTTTATCTATGTCTCTTAGCATATTAAAATTAGTGAAGTAAACTAATTTTTAATATGGAAACAAATGAATTCACAAAAATTTCTTCTAAATGGATGAATACTTTTTTAAGGGACCTAGCAAACGATAAAGATAAAATAATGAGGTCCATAGACAGTTTCCCAGGAAACAAGGAAATGGTCAAAGTTGGTATTTTAGAGGGTCCTGAAAAGTTGGGTGATTCCGTTGATGCAGCCAGAGAAATGTTTAATTTCATTAGCTATTATGCTACAGGAAGAATACAGGAAGTGGAGATAAAAGCCAAAGATGAAAAATAATTTTGATATTTCTAAGGGAACAGGAAAACAATTTCAATTATTTGGAGAGGATGTTTATTCTTTAACTCCTGATATATACGGCAACTTTACAAAAGATGGAAGAGTAATTGCCAAAAGAGTTAGACTTCCTTTGCAAAGGGATTCAGTATACAAAACATCCTTCTTTAACGAGGAATTAAAAAATGCAATTGAGCCTCTTAATGAGGATACAAAAATTATACTTTACGATGAAGACGGAAAAGAAATAAATCAATTTTTAAACCTTCCAAGTTTTAAGAGGGAGTATTCCTCTATTGTTTTTGAAGTTGAACCTGAAAAACCTGTTGCAGAAATATCAATAGTAATATATACAGGGCCAAAAAAGGAAAATGTATTTCTAAACGACGGGTCCGTTACTATGGAGGATGGTTATGTACCTATTAAACCAACAGACGTAGTAACTAAAGGGTATGCGGATGATTTATTGGAGGATTTTACTTCCTTAAATTACCCTCTTAAATCCTTTGAAATTTATCAAAATGAAAAAGAATTACCAATTGGATATTCATATGCCACTAATGAAAAACTTGAAGTTATTTATGTAAGATATTTAAAAGGTAAAAAAGTCCCAGAATGTAAGTTAAGAGTAAATCCTTTTGCCATACCAAATAATTTTTCTAATAAAATAGACATCTCCATCAAGGTAGGAAATGTTTCTCTCTTTAAGGAAAATATAAAAACTATTCTAGATGGAGAAAGTAAAAAATGGAAATGTGTAAACATGGAAAATATTTACACTGCAGAAGTGTCTACTTTATTTTGGAAAAATACATATGAGTTAACATTCAATCCAATGGATTTGGAAATAGTTTTAGACGAAAAGAATCCTAAAATTAACGTTAGTGTTTTCCTAAGTGAAAAAGGTGAATCCTTCTTTTCAGAAGAAAAAGAATACGGGCTAGATTTTTATGTAGATTCAGCAGAGGGTGATCCTGAAATTATTTATAAGGAAGAAGACTTACAAAAGGAAAGAACAAAATATCTTTCAGGGAACACATATTTCCAGCCTGATTACGAAAAGGAATATGAACTGCCTTTGGCAATAAATTTAAAAAATAATTTCTTAAATTACTATAGACCAGAAAACTTCTGCGGTATAAGAATAAAATCCAAAGAAGGAGAAATTAAGGATTTTATTAAATGGGGGTCTGAGTCCCACGGGCCAATAGACAAGGAACTCACATTCCATTTTGATAAAATTTTAAAGTATGATTTGAGTATCCAAAGTTTTATATTGGACATTTATAATCTCTCTGAGGAGTTATTATTCTCAAAAGAAGTAAAATTAAATGTAGAGACAGATGAAAGTTTAGAGTTGTACAGAGTAAAGACTTGTTCAGCTGAATTTAAATTTCCTACAACAGGCTATGGGGATCCTTGGGTACCAGAAGAAAAAGTCAAAGAATGGGACCCAATAATGAAAAAAGGTCATTATGTAAGTGAAAATGAAAATTCTGCTATTTGTTTTAAAATTTCCCCTGTTGATTGTTTCTCCCATGCAAAAATAAACATTAAACACGACGGTATTATGTTTGTAAAGGTGGAAGGTAAAACAGGGTGGTTAAACAGCACAAAAATACTAGAACCTTTTAGCACCCCAGTTGTTGATGATGATCCTTGTTTTGTAAATGAAAATCATTTTTCTTTTGGCAAAGTAATTTATGATACACCTATATTTATAAGGATTTTAGGAGCCACTGACATAGAATTTGTATCAGTGACCCTGGAGTAATCCCTAAACTATTGAGAATATTAACAAATCATTCTCATTTACTTTTTCTTTGACAAATACTTTAGCCACAACGTTCAAATCCTTATCTTTCAGATATATGAAATTGTAGTTTCTAAAATTGTCTTTGTAGTAGAATCCCAATCTCAAACTATTAAATTTGAGAGAGAACTTCTCCTCTTTTCCGTCCCACATTTCTATTAAATTATTTTGGGTATCCTTAGTAATAGTAACATTTTTAATAGTGTCAAAGAACAAAGGGGAATTCTCTTTTTTGTTAGGATCGTTGTATATAATAAATGTACAGCTTTTGCTATCTTCCTTTATGTAAATCCTTTTGTTCAAAAAGTCTGATTTCAAACATTTGTTAGAAACCCTTACAAAATCCTTTAGCCTTATCATTGGAGAAGACATTTCCTTTCCATTTATAGAGAACTCAGATAGAACGTTTGTAGAATCACTAGCAGTATAATATTTCTTTATACCGTGTAGGAATCCGTTTTTACCTGGCTTAGTAGTTTTTACTAATGTATTTCCTTCCCCCGGAATAATACCTACACATAGACCATCCTTGTTACACATCCTTGTATTGAAATCCTTTTGATAAGAAGTTTCTGTGAATTTCAAATTGTTTTCCGAATCCATGTATGGTTCCCAAGAAGGCATACCATCTACCCTATCTATATACATTCTTGTATATCCCAATGAATTTATCAAATCACTTCTTGAAAATAATTCCTCCTCATCCCCATCTACATTTATAAGACCTATTTCTCCTAAATTACCTACCTTGGTGCAATGTTCATCTATAACTGATTCACTCCAAATTATTCTACAGCCAAATTGTAATTTCTCCGCAAACAAATCTCTTAAGTTTACTAGGTTGTTTTCTATTGTGCCCCTATAAATCTTAGGGTAGAGATCCTTGTAATTAAAGATCAATGTTTCCCCTTCCATTTCATATTCATCCAATTTAAGAATGAATGGCACGAATTCCTCATCTATAGGATCCACTGTGGCCAGCTCTGAATCCAAATCATAGTCAGCCTCTTTGAATGATCTGTAAACTAATGCAGGGCAGGTATCCTCCAATTCCTCTACCCCAATTATGGATCCCTTTTCATCAGTTATTAGTTTTTTTACGTGAACATCTTCCCCATTTTTGTTTACAGTTTTATAATTTTTATGGAAGAATGCCCCATCCTCAAATAAGTTATCACTTGGATTTTTGTAACCACCCATCAATGCCTGTCCGTAACCTTTTTCAGGGAATACAATTTCATTTACGTAATCAGAACCAATAATTGCATTTTTATTATTTCCGGATCCCAATGTAATTGTATAATCAGTAATCTTTTTGTAAAGAGGTAAATTCTCAGAAATATTTTCTATCCAAAGATCCAAATCTATTAAGTTAACCTCTTTGTCATCTGAATTTACAAAGTCTGTTGGGGAATCTAATAATTTTACGTGTAAGTCTATGGACATAGTTTCCAAATTGTTATCTTCCCTATAATCATCCAAGACTTCCACATAGTTATCAAAGTCCTGATCTATTTTGAAGGATGCAACATTGTATGCATAATTTCTTATAGCAGATAGGGGATTATCTACTAAAGCAGGTACATACTGAAGATTACCATATTCCCTCTTCAATGCCAAGGCTGACATTCCCCTAAGTTTAACATCATCCACAGTGTAAGAATTTTTATAGGATTCAAAATTGGAATCATTAAAATGTTCATCCAAATTGATTTGTTCCCCTGCAATTGTAGAACCCTTTTTATAGATAAAACAATTGATTGGTGCAGAATTATAAAAATCAGAAATCCTTAAAATATTTCTCCAAGTGTTCCTCAAATATGAAACGGATCCATCTGATTCTGTTTTGTAAAAATATTTTCTTCTTTCCTCAGATATTTTTTCCCATGTTGGATACAAATCAAATACCCTAGGTATTTTGTTTTCTACTGATCTGCTGTACGCATTTTCATATGTGGCAAAGTCTGCATAATCAGGAACATTTACCTTAAAGAGACTCATCTGTGGAGTTACATTTTCCAAACCTGTTACATTTCCAAATCCAAATTGGAAATTATCCTTTGTGTGATCCTCTACTAATACTATGGCATTTGTTTCACCCTCATCCATCATTAAACCAAAATCTTCTAGAGTGAGGGATTCTTTATCCATAGCTTCAATTCTGGAATACATAATTGTTGGGTTTTGTGTTAAAGTACCCTTGAGTCTTATTCTTATTTCTCCTTTAGGACTACTCTCCACAACTTCTACATTAGATGTAGCAGTCTTCATTTGTTTTAACAAATCCAACAATTTTATATCTTGTTCATTTAATTCAACACCACTTGTTTCAGGTTGAACTACTCTTTGTGATCCACTACCGGTATCATATTTACCGTTTGGAGTATAGGCTTCAAAGTTGTCCCCATTCTCAATGAAAGCACCTACAATGTCACCTTCGCCTACTTCCTTCTGAATGCTTACAGGACCCATTGTATACTCATCAATATCAAATGTAATTACAAATGGTTTGTCACCACCTTCATAATCCCCAGGAATAAATGCATTGTAGTTCTTTTGTAATTGAGTTCTCAAAGCAGTTAATTTATTGGAGATGTATTCTTTTGTTTCATCCTCATCCATTTCTGCGGCTGCTGCTTCCTGTTCATATTGAGATTTGAATTTACCTAAGAAACAGCTAGGATCATCCTCTTCTCCTAAAATTGGCCATTCTATTGTACCATATATTTTAGCAACACTTCCTGAGACAGAAAGACTAGATTCCTTTACCAAGGATGTGTAGCAAAGAATTTCCTTATTCTGTGAGAAAGAAACCAATGCATCTGAATTTTCTTTCAAAACATTGCAACTACCATTTAGGAACTGCTCATATGAAATATAAGGAGTGCCTTTTGGAATCTCTATGCTTGAACTGCTAACTCTACTAGCAAACAGGGCCCATTCATTAGACTTCTTGATAGATTCCTTTTTGATTAATTTTTCCAAATTACCATAATAGAACCAGGAGTCAGGGTTTCTCAATGAAATATAATTGTATACAGAGGCATTCAAATAATCCACATAATACATATACTTCAAATACCTATTGTATTCATCCCTGTTTCTAAGGACCTTTGCAAATGTTAATGTTTCACCATTTACTTTTATAGAAGGCATAGAATTCAAGTAAGACAGATCCAAATCACTACCAGTTCCCTGTGCTAAACTACACAAGTCTAATAATTGGCCTTCCATAAACAATGAGTAAATACCATATTCACTCTGTGTATATTTTCCCTTTACACCTTTCTTTTCTGAGTAATCAGGATACTCACAACTCTCTAATGAGAAAACATCTTCTGCAGGTTCTTTAATAAAGATTGTGTTAGGGATTGTATTTGCTACAACTACAGCAGGAGAAGCACTTCCAGTTAATTTTCCATCCTGATCCTTTTCTAATCTGTATGTGTTAGATGCTTCATATCCTAAATATGGGCTTGAAACCTTTTCAATTACCTTTCCTGTAGAATCCATCAATGTAATTATTCCGGATGTTTGATCCCAGGCAACAATGTTATTTTTTGATTTGGCCCAAGCAGAAACATTAATTTGTTTTCTTGTAACATACCTTATATTCAAAAGTGATCTACAGAATTGTTTCAATGAATCAAAATCTGCATCCCTCAAAAGAGTATTTCCTTTTTCTAGGATAAATGATTTTTTCCATTTTGGCTTTTGTGCTATTCCTGAATAAACAGGTGTATCCTCAATTGTTATTTTAGGTACAGTTACTGTATTTTCATTAAAGTATACCTGTTGTCCTTCAGAACCACCTGTTAATATAATAGCCAATCTTCTGGCGCCCTGATTATCTATACCAATCTCGTATTCTGCCTTAGGGTTAGGGTTAAGAGTACTTGGAGTATCTGTAACCTGTTGGAATGTTGGAATAGTATAACTATCGGTTACGTCAGGTGCAACACCAGGTGTGGATTCCTCTTTGAATGAGTAGAAGTATTCCTGTAATGTATTCTCAATCCAACTCTTCAATTGAGCTTCTGTACATTCACCAATTTTCTTTAACTGAGGTACCAAATTCTCCTCAACAATTATTGAATCATAGTCACCTGAGAAATCCGCATAGTCTGCCTTTGCAGGGTGATCCTTGAATTCATTTGCGCCAGCCCCCTCAGGAGTAAAATACATCTTGTCAGAGTTAGTAAAGTAAATTGTTCCACTCTGCAATGCAATAGTATCTACTATACTATCTGAGGCTTCCAAGTTCTCCCAACCTTCATCACTATGAGAACCTACCAAACCTTCATTTATTAATTCATCAGAACCTTCGAACTGAGAACTATCAAATGAAAGGCCATCACTTTCCTCATCAGTTTCCAAATTGCTAAGCAATACCATTTCTGGCTTTGGTGCAGGGGCTTCTTGGGACTCACTTGTGGTTCCATTTTCTAGGAATTCTACTACTGAGGCAAATTGCCAAGAATTATTGTTACTCAAATCCTTAATATAAATCTTACCACCTGAAACAAAGAATGTTACATTTTGTCTATCATGTGTATCGTTATATGTAGTTATTTGAATATTGTTCTTTGTAAGGTTAACTACTACTGTAAGAATTATACCCCTTCCTGAGAAAATGGCCCTGTTAACAGCTGAAGGATTATCCTCTCCTCTTCCTGCAGGTAATGTTGTAGAATCCTCATATATCTTTTTGAATGGGCCATTTAATATTTTATCAGTATGTACAATAGCAGAACCTCTAGCGTCTGCATATACTGAAGGAGGATCCAAAAGAATCAATTCTACTTTGTCACCTACGGCTACGTGATTTGTTAAATTGTCATCCTCACCCAGGAATCCCTCTTCTACAGGAACAAGAGTTTTCAAATCTGCTGAATTGATAGTACCTTCAAAAATGAACTTTCTCTTGTAGAATGTGTATCCTATTTTTGTAGAAGGTTCTTTCCACATCTTACCTAATCTTAAGGTATCATCTTTTATTTTTTGAACCTTTTCTTCACTATAAAGAGGTTTTATAATACCTGCTTCTTTTTCAACTCTTTGACTTCCCAAATAGGAATCCTTTAATTTGATCAAATTATTTTCTACATCAAAGGAATCTACTCTCAAATTGGTCAAAGTGTATTTACGATCTATTAACATAATTTCTCTTTCAGGAGAATAACTACTTCTCTTATTAAGGGCCCTTATGTTATAAACATATAAATTACCTTTATTTTTCAAAGTAAAATCTGTTTTTATTTTTATATAATGTTCCTTAATTTCTTTTTCTACGTCTGAGGATTCAATTTCATCCCCCATAGAGAATTCCACTTGGGCATCGTGATATTCCTTAAAGTAAAGGTCATCATCCGATAGAACATATTCAAAATCATTGATAGTGATTTTACTACTTTCAGGATCATAGCTAATAGTTTTATTGTAGAGATCCTTAAAGTAATTTTTTACCTCGTAGGAATCATTTGGGGCCAACTCACCATTTAAATATATTTTATGGTTACTTCCATCCTCATATTTGTAGCAATTATTTTCCTCGTCAAAAATCAAATCACTCAATTGAAGGTCTATGTCCCTAAAGTAACCTTTCATTTCACCTGTTGTGTTAGTAATTTGGTTTTTATTGATAGCCTCAAGAATTATCTGTCTTTCTGCTGTTGTAACAGGATATGATGTAGCCTCGTCAGAGAAACTGTCAATGAGGTCTGCTGTGCAGGATTCTAAGAACGATCCACATTGAAGATTGATATTTTTAACTACCTCTACATCCTTCCCCTCATCATTCTTAACTGTTTCCCTAGTTATATTTATCCACATGTAATAATTTTCTACTTCACCTGTAGATTTTACTAGGGAGAATACATAAACAAAAGGTTTATGGTTTTTCTTTTCTAGACTCTTTAATCCAACCCCATTTTCAAAATAAACTAAAATATCCTCCAAAGATACATCTGTAGGAGTTATTTTATCAGCAAATTCAGCCAGATTCTCTTCAGTATAATATTTTAGGCCTGTATGATCCATGTAGTATTTAGCTACAAGGGCCTCTAGGATCATTTCATATGGGCTGTTGTGTATAACTTCCTTAAAATAACCTGCAGGAATAAAAGTATCGTCTGTATAGAAAATGTTATTAATAAATTTGAAATCAAAATTATTTGTTCCTACAGAACCTTGAATATGATTATTTTCATCAGAGGAAATAATCAATTTGTCAGAGATTTCAAAATTAATTTTTCCAGCAGGAATTATCAAATTATGGTATTTGATTTTTGCTTTTATTTTTACAAACTTGGTTTCATCTTCCTCTGAGATAACATTTACTGTTTGATAGAATTCATTTAAAGCAATACTATCTTCCCTTAATGTTATTGGATCCTTTTTACTCAAAATAGGTGTATGAGAATAGAAGTCTGCTGCTTCTTTTTCACTAAAGTTAGAACCCAATGTGTTAGCAGATATAGCAAATTCCCATTTCAAATCTGGATTACCATTGTTGTAAGAATAATTATAATTCAAAATTTGCAAATCAGCCTTAGTCTGCTTACCTGGAAGACTCAAAATATCTGGCTCAGAAGGAATAATGTCTGAGGAAGAATAAATTTCAAAGTTAGAAAAATAACTAGACCAGATAGTTCTAAGGGTTTTTACTGTTCTACTATTATCATTTGCATCCCATACTACATTACCCCAAATAATTTTTCTTCTGTTATAGATTTTTTCCAACTCTTCCAAACTAAGTTCTTTTTTCTTTCCCTCATCTATAAAATCAAGAGCGTCAGACAATTCTGAATAATTCTCATATGCATCTGTATCATAGAATGTAGCAAATGCAGGGATGTTAGAATTCAATAAATATCCCAAAGAATCATAATTTTCTGTGTATACCAGATTTCCTTCAGACAATGCTATATGTTTAACAAACTTGAGAGAAGAATCTATATAAAGGGATTTATTTTCCTTTAAAAGTTCCTTAATAGAATTAAAAGTTTCATTTTTCAAGGATGTATTTAAGTCTACTACTGTGGCCCAGCTAGATTCGTAAAGTTCCTTAGGGATTTTAGTGGCTTTGGATATCTTTGTTTCATCCCCATATACAACAGGAGACTTGCAATTAACATTGTTCATTACAAAGTTAAGATTCTCCCTTTTCAAAACGTCCCAGCCTTTGTAAACAATAAACTTTTGACCATTTTTATATACTTTGGTAGAATTAATTTTTCTTCTTGATGTTTTAACTTCTTCGTTATCTGTATCCAAGAATTTATTCAAACCATCTTCCAAAATATTTAATCTGGCCATCAAGTAGCCTTCTTTGTTTTCTAATTTATTTAAGTTCTTTGAATACAAATCCTTGAAGTAATAGGAGTTCCCTTCTTTCCAAGTCTTACAAATAATTCCTGGATAGAAATTACCATAGTTATCCCTTAAAATTATTTGAAGCCTAGGATTCTTCAAAACCTCTTCATAAAGACCTACATCCTCGTCTACTCTATAGGTGTCTTCTGAATGGAAGTAGCACTTACAAGTAGTCATTGTTTTTAGACCTACTGGAGTTTTTAGGAAGAATACAGCTACTACGGAATCCCTATCAATAACATCCAAATTTAATTTTAGGGAGCTTTCGTCCAACAATGGTTTATACTCATTATACCATTTATAGGAACTAGAGGCCTCATCAAAATGCTCATTGAACAAGTAATATGAATTTTCCTTAAACAAAGTGTAAAGATTTTCTTTCTTTACAACTTCCACATCCAAAATATTTAATTTAGAATCCTGCTTAGTACCAATTGTTCTACCTGCGTTTTCTGAAATTACAGATTTCTTATCAAAGAACAAGTCCACATCCGATCTTTCCAAAGAGGGTACTTTATCCTTTTCCAATTCTGCATAATCAAAAAGATCCTCTAATTCAGGTTTATTATTGGTTACAACTGAGTATAATCTTAAATAGCTTTTTGCGTTAAATTCAAAAAGCATGTCCTCTAGTTTTTCCAAACATTCCAAATTACTTGCAATTTCTTTTAAGGAATATCCTTCTTGAGGATTTGTTGATAATGTTCCTTCAACATCTAACAAATTGGACCTAATGCTTTCCAAATACTTTTTATTTAAAACACCGTACAATATTTCTTTTTGGAAAATTTCTCCTTCTTCTAGTGTTTCAAATACAAAGTTCAAACATTTTTTGGCTGTTCTGTATTTTCCTGCATCAAATAATTTATATGCAGCAATAATACTATCACTTAAGTCAGTAAAGGATATCAAAAGGAAGTTATCATTTTTGGAGTTTAGATATTGGTGCCAACTAGCATCATCCTGATATGGATATTCCATAGCATATTCACCATCTGTTTGCTCCAATCTCTCTAATTCAGCATCTACCTTTTTTTCCAAATCCCTTAATTTGGATACTTCAGTATTATACTCCCCCTCCTTCAAATCCCTTCTGAGGGAGAATACCAAATTCATTTTGTTGTTTTTGGAGGCGGACAAACAAACATCTTCGAAGTTATCAGCAACTCTGTTAATTTGTAGCAGGTGGTCACAAATCAAATTACCTGCCGCAGTTTTAAACAATTCAGAGTATTGAACATCCCCAAATTGTAAAACTGATAAATCCCTCATTTCCCTTAGGTTGTTTCCATCAATAAACCATTTATTGGAAACCTTCAAAAAGTCCTGAATATTGAATCCATTGTTTAATAAAACTATATTTTCTGAATCAACAGATTTTACAAAGTAATTTTTGGTTTCATTCTCTACATCAAAGAAAAGGTCTACTCCGGCATCTGACAATTCCTCACTATCAATAAGAGTTTCTGCGGTTGCTTTTGAATCCAAAAGACCACCAAATACATTATTTCTAATATATTTGTTTATATTTGATATAAAGGATTGAGTAAACCATTCCCCCAGACTTGAACCAATTGACCAAACAGGTCTTAAATAGGAAGGTCCATCATCTACATAAATTCCTTTGTTGTAAAAGTTTAAGAAATTACTAAGGTCTCCTCCTTCAAGTACATAACCCTTCAAAGAACCATTTAGAATTTGTCTAATTTGTTTCAAATCATAAAATTCATATGAGTATAAGTTTACATTATTATCAACATCCCAAACATTATCATTATTTGAATAAACACCAAACCCCAAAGTATCAGTAAAGAATTTGTAACCTGTATAAACTTCAAAGTCACCCGTATTCAAAAGGTTGATCAAACTCTCTTCCTGGTTTATGGACCCGGTAGTTCCTCTTATAGGTGTGATACTGTTCAAAAATTTATATCTAAAATAAAACCTATTTTCTTCCAAGGAATCCCAAATCTTTTCTGTATCAAAGTAAGAGTGTATTAAGTGAGCTGCTTCGTTAAAATAGGATTGTCTCTCAGCCTCAGTTAAAGTTATTAATGAGTAAAAATCATCAGGGTACAATTTGGAAAGATATCTATCATTTTCGTGCATCAAATAGTCTATCTCCGTTTCCAAAAATCCAGAAACAGAGAAGTCCACCTTATCCTTTTTAACGAGGTAAATTTTATTTGTATCCGGATCCGATAAAACTACTTCCTCAGGAAAATAATTTTCTGATTTGTATCCCTCAAAAATCTTTGTGGAAGTTCTGCTATCATATTTTGTTTCTGTTTTTCCTATAAGTTCTCTGGACCAGGCCATTCTTATTTGCTTATTCAAAAGGTCATAAATAGAAAGGTGAGGCACTTCGTTTGTTAATGAAGATCTTATAGACTGATTAAATGCATCTGCTGAAATTTGAATACTCATATTAAAATTAGTGACTCGTTCATTTTTTAGGTTGAAAACTAATTTTACTATGCAACAAATAATAAGAAAATATACAAGAAGAGTTTATGATAGTTATTCAACTGCAGGCTACGATGTGTCCATGGATAACTTGAATCCTATAAACCCAACAGTTCTTGAAAAGCAATTTGATGAAATGTTGCAGGTTGTTAAAACTAAAATAGTAAACAATTATGAGAAAGCCAAAATACAACCCCCAGATGATCTTTTTGAATCCCCAGGGGTTGATCCAAAATCATTATTAAACGCAATTGATAATTTAATATCCTCCATTAAAAAGGATGAGAATCCTTTGATGGATTTGGTGGATCTGGGAATTTCGGATTTAACTCCTTTCCTAACAGCCCCAGAAGCAGCTAGTTCTTTAATGGATAACCCTTTAACACTAGACTGTAACGGAATAGAAAAAACATTACTAAGTTCTTCAGAAATTTCTAATGATAATTCCTCAGATGATGATTCAGGGGATTCAGATGAGGATGGTGAAGAAAATAAAAAGAATAATAGCGACCTTCTAGATGAAGAGAATTCTGATTCGTCTGGAGGTTCAAAAAATGGTGGAAACGAAGAGGATAATACAGATAAATATACAATTACATATGAAATAAGTAATGGTTCTAATAACGCAGGAAATCCCTCCACCTACAATCCAAATGATTGTCCAGTACAATTATACCCAGCTGTGGCTGATGACGGTTATGTTTTTAAGAGTTGGTATTATGATGCTTCCTTTAGTGAAAAAGTTCCTTCAACAGGAATCCCAAATAAGGAATCAGATGTAACAGTTTACGCAAGAATAGTAGCTGAGGAAGATGATGATCCTGATGAGGATGAGCAAGAGGATTCTCCTGATCCAAACTTACCAAATCCATTTGACGATAATGAAAATTGTGACATGGTAGAATTAACTTGGTTAAGAATTATTATGATTATTTTGATCATAGTACAAATCCTAATCAAAGTTTTAGTTATAGCCATTTCCATTATGAGGATGGCATCAGCAATTGCGAAGGATGCTCAGTTATGTTGGATCAACCCACCATCCTTAACATCCTTGATTTCAGTTGTAATACAAACTTTGGCAGCCATTATTTTCCAACTCATAGGTATGATTTTAATGAAACTATGGGCTTTATTGAATCTGGATTGTGTTGTGGATTCAGTTACTGATATGATAGACCAAGTAAATGCAATCCTAAATGGTATGTCTGATGCAATGAGAAAAGTAGATGCATTAGCTTTGGATTTAGGTAAACCAGGTACTGGTATTGCAACAGCCATAAAGGCATTAAAAGATAGTTTAGTACAACAATTTGAGGATATTAAAAATCAATGGAGTATTGAAAACTTAGGTGAACAATTAAAAGAAGCACTGGGTGGTGTAGTTTCTGACTATAAGGCATTATTTACAAATCCTGCCTTACTCTATGAGAAAACGGTTCCCCCTGAGATTAGAAACAAAATTCAAAGCTTAATGGATGCTTATAATGCAAGCCAAACAGCTATTATGAATATGGGTAAAACATATAATAAAATGATGGGCAGTATTCATAAATTACAAAATGGTGACGCTAAAAATATTGTTACAAGTGTGTTTGGATAATCCTATATTATATGTATGAATATTATTTGTAAAGAAAAGGATTATTATGATTACATCGGTTACGGAGAAAATGGTTCGGAGGATGTAACTTTTGACAGAAGAAACATGTGGGTAATAAAACCTGCAAATTCTGAACTTTATGATAACGACAACATTTTACATGTAATTCATTCTATCCTTTGTCTCCGCAGCACAGAACTTGAAGGAAGAACAATTGGAGTATTTATTGGTTTTACTCTTTATATAATTTATATATCTGCAGAAAAAAATAGGAATGAAAAATATCTAAATGGTTGGCAATATACAATTAGACCTTTTAAGTGGAATGCAGAGTTGATTGCCAGGAGAACTTGCTATGATATTAAACATCCAAAACCAATTGATTTTGTTACCATTGAAACCGGAGTTTGGGATCATTCAAATTGGAGACTCAAAACTTGGAAGGATTGGAAGAATTATCAAAAAGCAAAAACAAGTAATATTGCAGAAAAAGAATATAAGGAAGGAAACCCAAACAACTGGAAGTTAGAACCTCTTTTTAATAATAGTTGGGAAAGTGAAAAGATGGATGGAAAGATTCCAATTCTTAAAAATACTTTTATTCCAAAACTTGTAAGTGCAGAAGAGTGTTATCGAAATATTGAAGAATGGTTGATAAGTCAATATAACGATAAAGATCAGGAAAGTGAAGGGTTGACGGATGTTGACAAAGCAATCAATCACGGGTTTGACAAAAAATCTTCTTTTAGGAATGTGAAGTGATTTTTTTTTCAAACTAATTTTTAATAGGAGTAGTTAAACTTATGATGGTGAAATTAACAAATGACTTTGAGGTTGTTGTAAAAAATATTCAGGGTCTATACAAATCTGCAAAAGGTACAGCTGAAATAAGAAAAGAACCCTTGGATAAAGAATGGTATAACAAACAATTATCTTATCTTTCGGAGGCTTTGGCTTCTGAATGTAAATACAGAAGTATTGATGTAAATCAACTTTACAATTTGGGTTATCTGATTGATATTGAAAAAACTTTTGGTTTTACAGAAATTTATTGGAATAAAATTGTAAAGGCTGCATTAGCCCCAAACCCAATGAGAGAATCTAAAAAACCATTCAAAGAGGCTACAGATATTTATAATATCTGTAATCAGATCGAAAAATATATTCAAAGAGCAGATACCAAAAGGGACATCTCCTATGATATAAGATACAAATTTATAGATTGTAGAACAGAAAAGGATTATGTAGTATTTACATATGTTTCTCAGGAAGCAAGGCCTGATGATATTTTTGAAGAGGTTGGTCCTCTTTTGAAAAGATGGCTTGCATCCGTACAGGCTGCAGGATATGGAACTATCATTCTTAGGGCCTATGAAAGGGGTCATGCGGATGAGGCTGTTGATTTTGATTTGAGAGACCCCGAAGGATCTTTTGGGCCTGATTGGATCAAAGAAGCCTTGGAAGTAATTAAAAGTGGCCTAGAAGAAAATGATATAGAATATGTGGAAGAGGATGGTGGAATTACTATCCCTGAAAATGATGAACATGACGCAGTGGAATTTTCTCCTTGCAAAAAAGGAAAGGATTATTTTATCCATCTGATGGGTTGTCAGTTTGATTATTATATTAAGGATTCTGAGGACGCCTCCTTTACAGTGGATGAAGTAGTAGAAACATTGTAATTAAAAATCACAAGGCCTTTTTACAAAAAAGGCCTTTTATTTTGGAATTTTCATTTTTGAACCCCCTATATTATATGTGGAAGGTACGATATATGAAATATACAAGCAAGGAAGCATTAATAGAAAATCTCAAGGTACAGTTGGCCACAAACCCAAGAGTTACAGAAAAAGCTATCCTTAGGATTTGTGAATATCAAACAATTAGCGAACAAGCCTCTAGAGATGTAAAGGTACACAACAATGTTGGTTTTACTCCGGCTGATGCTTACCTGATGACTTCCTTTGCTGCTTGGTTAAAAGGTGGTCACCACTTAACGGAAAAACAATTACATTACGCCTTCAAGATGATGCCAAAATACGCAAGACAATTAATCAATCAGTCAATTGAAAAAGGGTTGATCAAAAAGGTGGGTAAAGAATATACTTGGACAAAATAAAAGAACTATATTTTAAGGAAAAGGAAAATAAGCAATGGACTCAGAATTTCAGAAGGGCTACAAAAAGTGCGTTGAAGACTTCAAAAAGAAACTTGAAAATCTAAAAGATTATTCGAAGGAATCTTTGAACGAACTTATCAAAGAGGTCACTGGGGAGGAAAAGAAAAGATCTAAACCTGTTATTTACTTTACTAGGCTTAATAAAAAAGGTGAATTGGAACCTGACTGGGAAAAAACATATTACTATGCGGATCACCCAGAAGAGTTAAACCAACCACAGCCAAAAGTAAGAAGAGGAAGAGAAGTTAAACTTGTCATTACAGAGGATCCCAAAAGAATTGCAAAAATAAAAAAGCAGATGGGCATTGATAAGAAAACTGAAGAAATAATGAAGGCTGAAAACGCCATCATATTTGGGGGCATTGATTTTCCTTTGGAGGGGCAAACTCTTGATTATTGGAATATGTTAGGCCAACAGATCATAACCCTTTCCCAGGATGAAAGAAATGCCACTACAATGTTTATTGTTGCAGGTATTGATCCAAACGAGGAAAATGCAATGGAAAATCTTTTGGAGAAAGCCAGTAAAGAAGGGTTTGCGTTTGATTTTGTAGGGGATTAAAAAAGTCCAAAATAAAAGGTCACCATTTAGGTGACCTTTTTTAATGTTTAAATTTTATTCCTCCGTATAAGGTGTCCAAGTAACAAGAATAAGATCAGCTGTACGTTTTCCACCTGGCATATCCAATGCAATGTATGCTTTTGCTGTTTGAGCAGAGAATTTTGAAACTACAGGTTTATAGCCTCTATTATATCCAAATGAGTAATTTGACTTATATACAGAGGTGGCAGCATCCTGAATGGCTTCCTTGGAAACTTTTTGGCCAAACAATTCATCAGCAAGGCCCTTAAAGTGTTCTCTTATGCTACCATCCATTGTTAGATTTTTAGCAACTACTTCATCAAGGATTTGGTCTCCTGCTGGCTCTGAATTTCCTTTTGCAACTGGGGTCCACTCAATTCTGATCAAATTGTTTGGGGATTTTTCTCCATTAGGCCTAACCCAGGAAATAAAACATTTATTTGCTGCCCAGGAAAGTTGTTTAATATAGGGTTTAAAACCCCTACGAATAGTATAAGGATCACAATTTTTCAAAACGGCATTTAATATGGCATCCTTTGAAAGGGGCTTCTGCCAAAGAGCAGATTTAATTTCACTAAAATTAAAAGTTTCCCTTATGCTACCATCACATGTACAATTGAAAACTTTAACATCATCAAATACACCTTCCTGGGGTTTTCCTATTTCAGCCTCATTAAATCTTTTCTGAACTTTTTTCATATTTTCTCTCAAGGCTGAAATACCCTTGTTTGTTTTCTTTACTCTATTTTCCTTGATGTTTCCCCATCTTTCCTTCATTCTTTTATTCAATTCTTTATTTTCATAACCTGTATTCTGATCTTTAGTTTTGAATTCCTCAAGCTCATCCATAAAGGCATCTACAAGTGGTTCAGGCCATTCAATATCTACGGTAGGATCATCCCAAGCACCAACCGCAATTCTTTTTGTTTTTCTTTCTGTATTGGCAGTCCTATATCTGTCACGATCCATAACAACACCAGAACCTGGCTTTTTGGCGTTTTCTGTTTCAGGATCTATATATTCTCCACCCTTATAATTTTTCAAAAAGTGTGTTTTTTCCTGAAGATTTTTCAATTCACTTTCAAAATCGTTAAAACTCTCTTCTTTTAAATTATCATATTCAAATGGATCGTTATAGAAACCATTTTCTATATCTTCATGCATAAGGCTATTCTCCTTTTTTATATTTAGTTGGACAAATAAAAATCACCTATGAGAAGAAATAATCCATTAGTTTATCTTTTATAATGCTACAAATTCTGCAATCGCAATCTTGATTTTCAATGGTTTCGAAATCTTCTTTTGAAATTTTTGCCTTCTCAAAAGAAGTATAAGTTGGCATGCAAAGTATACAAAGGTTTGTGCCTCTAAACAGTATATGTTTCATTATGATATACTCCGAAAGATTGCTTGTGTATAATTATTTTTCATAATGCAATCTTTTTCTGCATCAGAAAAAATTTCAAAAAGATCTTTTGCTTTTTTGAAAACTTTTGACATTTGTTCTTTTTGCTTTGGATCCTTTACATCTTTTAACATATCCTTTTGGAACTTTTCCCAGGTAGGTAAATCCCTAATCATCCGGCATCCCCTCGAACCAACTCATTCCTTTATTTGAATCATCCCTGTAAAAACTTTTACAGTCTTCCCTTTTTGACTTTGATGTGAAGGGTTTTAAATTAATTTTCAAAGGAATTGGATCTGAATAATTGTAAAGTTTTATATAAACAGTCAACTCATGTTTCTTTGTATTTGTTTCAAAAGCTACATTTGCAATATTCTGTTTTTGGTAGCTTTCAAAAAACGTTTTTCTTAAAATATAATCTGCTGTTGCTTCACCTGTATCCCTCATCAATCCTCTCCATATGTTTTAAAACCATTTTTCTTCATAAACTTATCTGCTTTTTTCATGGCCTTGTCGGCTTTCTTTAACATTGCATTCAAATGCTTATCCCTTTTGATTTTAGATAACTCCTTATCAACCTGGTCCATTGTTTTAATTTGATCAAAGTAACTGCCACAATAAGGACATTTTTTATCTGAATCCTTCTGGATGTCTATATCTTTTTTCCATTTATAACCCATTGCTACTCCGAATAAAATTGAAAGGGCTATAAACATCATAAAGGCAAAGGTGTTTATACCTATATCTGCTAATAAAAATTCTCTCATACCTAAAATATAGAAATTTTTTACTAATTTATTTTAAAGAAAACCTAAATGTAGAAGAATGGTCGAAAAGGACCTAAGGGTTTGTTAAGGAGAAAAGAAATGAGGTTGCCTAATAAAAATCTTAGAGAGGATCTTGAGTTTATGCCAAACGATAAGGGCGGTGTAAAAGTAAAGAAAGTTGTTGATGGCTATAAATCCCATGTAACAAAAGATAAAACTAAAAACAAGGTAGCAGATCTTGAAATTAAAAAGAGTTTAAAAGACCCCACACCAAATGAAATTGGTTTGGCTAAGGCTGTTTTAAAAGATTTGAAGTCAAAAGGTAAGGAAGGGGATGTTACAAAGAAAATGAACATTGATCCTAAACCCGATGTAGTAACCAAAGGTGATGGAGGAGTAGAAATTAACCCTGACAATGGAAAAGCTTCTTATAACCTTTCTGCAAAGGAATTAGAGAAATTTGAAGAAAACAAATTAAATGAAAATCTTTCAAAAGATGATTACCTTTATCTTGAACTTACAGAAAAAGGTAAAGACAAATTTATGCCTACCGATGAATATGGAAACCCAGCAGATCCAGAAATGGAGGATTATTTCTATACACAGTTGGTAGACAAATATTTCTATCCACAGGTTGTTGATACTATTTCTTATCCAGAGGATGGCCCTGAGTGTGATGAGGATGTAACAAGTAACCTCTTTGTAACAACAGCAGAAAAACTTGCGGATATGTTTGAAAATGAATCAAATGTAGAATTTGATGATTTCATTGTAGGTTGTGGTTATGAGAAAGTGGAAGAGGATTACATTGATGAATACACAGGATTCAATTATGGTCCAATGGAAACATACCACGTTACTGATGTAATTGAGGACCTTTATTCAATTTGGGAAACTGACGATGAGGAGCCTCCTTTCGGAGATCCAAATGATCCTACTGATTACCCAAGAGAAGGTGAAAGAGAAGAAATGCCAGACCATGATATGGGGGAAATGTATGGAGTACCCTATGGAGCATCTGCAGAGGAGGCCCTTAAGCATTTTGAATCTAGAAAAAATAAAAGAAGGCCAATAAAGGAAACAATGGATACTTTTGATGGTGTTTGTCCATACTGTGGAAATCATGTAGATCCAGAATCTACAGAATGTGGCTTCTGTGGTTTGGATTTATCTGATTATGATGAATGCCAAACTGATGATGTTGATTATGAAGGATCCCCAGATGACACTGCAAACGATTTATTTGAGCAAGGCTATGTTAAAGAGTTGCTCTATGATATTATCAGGGGCATTCAAAATTTAGATGGTGGAAAGGATCTTATTGATATGCACAGGGATATTTTCAATCGTGGTGATGCTTCCTTAGAGGAACTTGAAGACCTTGCAAGTGATTTATCTGAATACGGATATGAAGATCAGGCTGAAAAGATTTGGAATTATATAGAAGAAAAGTAATTCAAACTTTTAATTCTAGAAAACCCCTCTTTATTTTGGAGGGGTTTTATTTTTCTTTTTCTGTAATACTGTAAGCCTTAACCATCCAATCCTTTTCTAAATTATCAGCATAATAAGTAGTAGTACGAATTTTATCATGCCAGCTAGTTGTATTAAAATACTTTTGAGGTTTATTTCTACAACTTTTTATATATTCCCTAAACTCTTTTTGATCCTTTTTAGAAAGAGACTTAAAAGATGTACCCCTTAACTCCTCTTCTTTCAAACAATCCTTACAGAGGTTGGTAATCCACCCTTTTGTGGTCCAAATAAGATGATTACCCTTTGAGTCTCTAGGCTGCTTTCCACAGGCCTGACAAGTTACAGAGGACATAAAATGTAAAATAATTTCTGCTTCATGCATCCCTTCAGTATAACCAGAAAGGGATACTCTTGCAGTACCATACTTCTCTTTCGTGTCGTAAATGGAGAATTTTTCTTTTGCCTCATCGGAAAGTTTATCATACTCCTTAAAGATTTCCTGCATAAATCTCTTCCAAATCTTTTCCCAACCGTATCCGTCCCATTCATTATACCAATTGTGTTCTAAGTTTTCTTCCTCTGTTTGATAACAAACCTCTCTAGAGAAAACATTTCTATGAATGAGAAAAGGATACTTCTCGAGAAGTTTTTTCATTTCTTCTTTTTCCATCTTAATGTCCTCTTGAAAATTTTTCTGCTTGGGGAAAATTTATATCTCCAGACTCAGGAATTGGCACTCCTTTGAAAATTAGCATTTCATTTTCAGTACCACAATACAACTCTTTTGTTTCATTATTAAGGTAAAGTTCTCCGTCCCTGAGTTTTTCAATGTTTTCCTTTTTTAAATATGTTTGGAAACCTTTTGTAGTTCCTCTTGCAATCCTAACTGTCATTTTTTAATCCTCTGAATCATCTAAATCCTTATCTACGGAAATTCCAAGCTCTTCCATAAAAATGTCCTTTAGCTCCTCTTTCCACATTGGACAATTTTTAGAGTTTATTCCACAATCCTGCATAAAGAAATAAATACGATTGTGGAGCTTAATAATATCTTCTTCTTTAACAACACAATCCATTTTACAACCTCACAATATTTGTAATATA